>Ga0116231_10002406_pt1 | contig 39173 bp, 38 predicted proteins | sample S1TSphgellanicum_2_FD_89695 | JGI IMG/M metagenome (GOLD analysis project Ga0116231, IMG submission 89695) | Host-associated microbial communities from peat moss isolated from Minnesota, USA - S1T2_Fd - Sphagnum magellanicum MG | ecosystem: Host-associated > Plants > Peat moss > Unclassified...
CGAGCCACGGGCAACACGGACACACAAGACTCACCACGACCCGGACTTGGGGGAAGCCACCACCTTCCCCCTTATAGTATACTCTGCAGCTCTCCACGGAGGCTACATCCAAATGGCTATTTTCCCGGGACTTCCGAGTGGAAGTCCCGAAATCGCGCCAAATGGGACTCCCGGGACTTTGGAGCCCCATAACTTTGCGAGAAGACCTCGGATCGCAATGCGGTCTGAAGCAAAGTTGTAGCTCTCGTTGAGAGCTTTCCAACGCCATGTCGCACTCCCGAATCGGACATCGGGAAAAGGTCGATTCCCGACTTTTTGTGGTCGGGAGTCAAACTTGCAATTCGACTCCCAGCCCTTCTTTTGGCCATAACTTGTGTTTTAGATGTTCAAATGAGCCAAGCAAGCCCATTTTAGACATCTACGCTCCAAGAGCTTTCCAATGATATAAAGAACGTTACAAGCCATTGAGTTTTGACCCCTATAATTGCTCTCTGAAATTTTGGGAGTCCATTGGGACTCCATCTCCCAAAATGGGAGTTACCTTGGGAGTGTGAGGGTTCATTCCCTCATACTCCCTCAAACTTTCTAACACTCCCAGGAGTATGTGATGTGACTCCTGAGCTTCCTTTTGCCTTAATTCTCGGGCTTCCTCTTGGCCCGCACTCTTGCAATGCCTTTGCCTTGACTCCCGGGTTTCCTTCCTCTTGGCCCGCAACCTTGTAACCCCTTTAGCCTTGGTCGCGAGCCCAAAGCTAGGGTTGCAACAAAACCTATGGCAAAATTATGATAGATTCATAACTATGTAGATACTTTGGTTGTGGAAAATTTGTTGAAAAACATTTTGGATTACATAGGGATTTAAAATATACATTTTATGACAAAATTAAACATGTTATAAGAAAATAAATTGCAATTAAAACAATGTTAGAATATTAGGATTTACCAACCTCTACTACTCTTCATATATTAAATTATGAAGAATCGTCAATTGATTCTTCCATGCATCCACAAACTTCTATTTACAGATGTCATCTTGAATTAGAGAAAGATTGAAGGGGATGTGATTAGGCTTTGTTGATTCCTTAAAATAAATTTGGAGGAAAACTAGGGCATGGCCTAAAACATGACACATTGTGGGTCAAATTCCATTTTTACCCCCTTGAACCTGGATTGAAAAATTCACATAGAAGCAATCCAATCTTGACCATGTAGCTAAGGGATTCTTCTTACTCCATGTGAAGTTTTTTTGACCTATTTTTCAAAATTCATCAAAGAGAAATGCATCTACCACCCTTAAAAGCATAACTAATTCATTCCATGCATCTACTTCTTTCCTCCCCATTGTTGTGCCTAATTGTTTTTGGCTTTTGTCCTCTAATCATTGCACCATATTGAAGTCCCCAACAATTATCCAATTTACTACTAGGAATTGATGTTGGAAAAAGTGGTTCCAAAGCTAAGTTATTTGGGTTGAATGTTGTTTGCATAAATGTTTAGTCCAAACTAGGTTTGGGTCTGCCATCTCCTGAAATTGATGAAGGTCCGCTTTTCTTTTATTTTTAGATTTAGGAGGAAAAAGGTTTAGGTCTACCAAGTCTTTTTCTAACAACCCTATGAAAGCCAATAAGAAAGGAATGTCTTCAGTCAAATTTAGTTTTCCCATTTCTATTGTTTCTGACAACATTTGGTGGATATCCTCATTAATTGTATCCCTCAAGTTGTCCATGGGTTTATGTAGAACTAAGTCAGCTACTTTAATTGGGATAAAATCAAGGCATATACAATGGCTAGAGTCTGCATCTAATTCTACCCATTTGTAGTACCAAATTGCATCTTCCCATTGTTATAGGGGGTTGTTGTGGTTGTGAGCATTTACCACTACCTTTCGTGGTGCTAAAGATGTTTTATTAACCATTAACTTTTTTGCTTCTTCATTTGTCCATGCTTGTGTGCCTTCAACTATCAAAAGTTGGGTTAATGAAATTACTTTAGGTTTACTTAACGAGGTGTCTTTTAAGGCTAAATAAGACTTCTTCCCTTCCTCATCAAAATCTAAAGAAATGAAAACAACGAAGATCCTATATTTCCTTGTTTTTGAGTTGAAAGGTACTTTGAACTTGGTAGCTTCCCAAAAAACATAAAGAAGCTCTAATGTGCAATATCCTTTCTTTTGGGGGTTTTATGGTTCTAGACTCTTTGAATTTGAAACTCGAAAGCTAGGTTTTTTTCATCTTCTTTTGTCTCTAAGACCTTTAGAAAAATTCAAATTCCCCATCACTAAAAACTCCTCCTTTATAGAGAAAAAAATTCCAACAGCTTCAAAATAATTTTTAAAAAAAAAGATCCTAGCAAGGGTTGGTGGGTTCTTGGGGATGGGTTGTTCAAGAATTGTCATGACCTTTGAATGGGGGTATGTTAACGATTTCACCACCTCAACATAAATCTAATTGATTTTAGAGTAAGGGGGGTGATTAATTGGGGTGGCTTTTTTGCCTCATAAGGTCTAACTACCCTTGGGTGGGCTAAATCACATGTGGGAAGTGGTGGAACATTAGTCACATTCACATTTGTAAAAGCTTCAACCTTTAGAATAAATGTATAAACACACCATAATAAGTAACCAAACTGCAACTAATTTTGCAACTAAATTAACATGAAAGCTTATTCTTGGATGAAAAATTTAAGAAGCTAATCAATATGGAAGGATGAGGAATTTAATAGTCGCACTATAGTCGCAAAAATAATTATAAAGTTTAAAAGACATTGATTAGTTGTAAAAATGATAAATTAAAGTTACAAATGAGAGGCAATTGCATGGAGTCACATGTAGTTGTAAATTGAATGGTTACATATTACAAGATTTCTTTTATTGTAAGCCCACAAACTGCTTGAGAATTTGTCTCCGTTGGATATGGTGGATAATGTGATTTGTTGGATGTTTGGAGTTCTTCTCAAAAATTGAACCCTTTCCTTTCTTTCATTCCTATTGCAATTTTATTCCTTTGAAAAGCTTCTGATGTCTTTTGAATATCTTTCATCACCACATTTTAAGATGAAAATTCTTTTATTGACATTGCTTATTGCAATCTTTTCGACATCCCATAGAAAGAAACTAAGCTCAATAATGTGGAATAAAAAAATGAAGTTCCATTAAACCAACTATTCCATCATTGCTTCCGTTGCGATCTCCTTTACGCTCTCCTTTACTTTTTGTGCAAGACTAAGTTGGATACAACCAAAGTTAGTTGTGAGTGCAATGCCCAATGATCCCCTCTTTTCTTTTATGCGATGTCCCACACATTAGAGGTTTTTTTGAAAGGTTAGAACAAGATTACACTCATCCAAACCAAATTTTGGTTGGAACTTGGAGATTGTTGAACCTTTCCTTCTTAGTGGGAACCTTTTTGCAATGATTTATCAAAATTATCCGTTTGAAATCCCATTATCAAAAGACGAGAACCCCCAATTTAGGTCAAACAAGGGATAAAACATGTATCAAGGTGCCAAAGTTTTGCAAAAGGAAATAATGGAGTGCAAAAATTAATTTGGTTCCCCTATTTCATTTCTTACGCAAAAGAGCCAACATGCAAACTTTTGCACAATCAATCCAAGCTTTCTTTTTTTGTGTGAATATGTTTGCAAATGTGAGTGTGTGAGAGTGTAGAAAGATAAAAGACCAAGAAAACAAGTGCATTGGGAGTTCATTGTGAGGTTTTTAAATTAGGTTTGTGAGAGTGGAGGGCTATGAATGCAAGGGGTCCAAAAAGCTCTCATGGGGACTAATTGTGAAGTAAGAGCATGAAGGCTCAAGGACTTTGTGGAAAATTTTGTCACCTTGCTCCTCACACAACAAACCACCCTATGGAACTTTTGAATTGTAAAATGCGATGTTATAACTTTTGTTCAAGAAGTTGCAAATCAGAAGGAGTGTCCATTTCCCAATTTCTAAAATGAGGATTAGATTCCCATTCAAGCTCTCAAATCTCCAAACACCATTTGAAATAATGTTAGACATAAATAGTTTTTGGGATGGTGATGATTTTTTTTAATAACTTTGTGATGAATTTTCAAACCAAACCAAACTTTGATTTGGGTTTGTGAGTGACTTGAAACTTAAAACAATATGTAAGGAGGCTTTATAATGAACTTTCAAGCCAAAATAGTCTTGTATTTGGGTTTGTGAATGAGTTGAAAGTTAGGTAGCATGTAATGAAACTTTTTGACAAACTTTCAAGCCAAAATGACATTGGATTTGGGTTTGTGATGAACTTGAAAATGTGACATGTAATGAAGCTTTATGATGTTCAAGCCAAAACAATATTGGATTTGGGTTTATGATGAACTGGAGAGTTAAAACAACTTGTAATTTGGTTTTGTGATCATAAAAAAAATGAGTGAAAACCATAAAAAAGGTGCCAAACATGCAAACCCTAAAAAGTCCCTCCAATGGATATCTAAAAAAAAATCACATGCTACTTCACCCCATATCTTCATCATTGGTCACAATTTTCAAATTTCATCCCTATTTGTTGATTTTATGGATAAGCAAAAATAGGGGATGAAATTGGGACAAGGGATGGGATTGAGTGTGGGATTAGGGAAGATTTTACAAATAGCTTCATTATGTAGTTTATGTTTTTGAAATGTATGTTTTTTGCAAGACCAATTTCTAGTTCTATTTTCATTATGTGTGGTGTGTTATGTGTGTGTCCATGTGTGTCATACTTTCTATCTTATTTTTCCTTTTAATGATCAAAAGTCATAACTTGGCAAAATTAGGAATGCTCAAGATTTCCCCCTCAAAAGTCCTAAGATTTTTTGGCATTTCTATGTAGCACTATCACTAATCACCCAATTATACCACATGGAGGAAAATGGTGAACTCTTCCCAAGTCCAACCATCATGTGTCTTGTGAATTGGGTTGCTTGCAATTCATCCATGCACCATTTTGATTATAATTTGCATTAATTTATCTTTTTTTTAGTTTGTGCATATTGACTTCATCTTGAAGCATTATTTAAAAATTTGTTCTAATCTTATTTTAAACTCCTATGCCCACTTTTTTTATTGGAATTAGTGAACACACATTGGGTTTATATTCCACTACAAAATTGGGAATAAGTTGGTTTTTTACCTTTAATACTCCTCGACAAACTTAAGGGAATGTGTAAAATATATGTTTTAATCTCAAGTTTCAAATGATGCACACGCTGTGTTTTTTATATGTTTATGGTCACATGCACTTATAAGGTTTTGGCTTTAAGTCAAGTTTATGTTTTTGCAATTGTTGTATGTGTTTTTGTGAAATTTGAATCATTGTCATAAACTTTAAGACCTTTTAAAACAATGATCACTTCCATATTTTCCACAAATTTGAAATATTATGGTGGCAATTTAAAACCAACTTGTAACATTAATGAAAAATTTAACAAGAAAAGGTTTGGATTTTTTAATCGAATCCATTTTCATATCTACTTGGTAATTGAGTTCATTCATTAATTGATGTCACAGCATTTGGAAAAAATATAACTAAAGTGCTCAAGGTCATCAACGTATTCTAAGGGGAGGTAAACATTTCCATGGGTGGTGCCACTACGAATGTCACATCCCAAAATTTTAAGACCCATTCAACTTCAAAATAATATAGGATTCATTTGAAAAAAACTTTACATTTCAAAATTTATATCAAAAGATTACCTAAGGCATGTAGAATTTGAAACTTCAATTATATTTTTTAAAAATTAATTATAATATTCCACATGAGTGGTGAAAGAAAAAATTTCAAAAAAATAACACTTGGAGTTTATTTGTTCATGAACACAAAAGGAACATGTTTTTTCATTTTTTAATGCTTCTAATTTCTAGAAGGGCTTCAAATAGTCCTTTTTTATTTGTTTAATATATAGTGGATTAAGGCAATCACAAATTTTTGAGCAATTTTTTAAGGTCAAGATTAAAAGGTCTTTGAAGGGCCATTGCTTTCATGTTTACAAATTTGTAATAATTTTCATTTTTTTCGTTTCAATCAACAATTTGGGCCATACCTTAATGATTATAATTGATAAGCCAATTTTTATTTTACAATGGTGCAATTTGATATGTAATGATAAGGATCATGAATATTAAGAACACATGTCATGAACATTTCAAGAACATAAATTTATTATTTATGTAACCTATGTAAACATAGATACAATTTTTCCATATTGTATACATAGGTGGGGAACAAAAAGCCCATGTAGTACAAGTTAATAGTATAATGAAAATTTAAAAAGATTGAATGTGTTTGGTTAAATTCAATTCAATCCACCTTTCTCTAAAATTTCATGATATGGTTTTTAGTAGTTCCTAATGGTACTACCCAAGGATTGGTTTGCTCGAGAAGTCATTTATTTTAATTCTCAATAAAAATTTGACAAAATACAAAATGTCAATTTTTCAAAAATCTTAATTATCATTGATTCTATTGTCTACGCTACAAATATTGTTATGATTTTAATTTGGTGTTATGATTTTATATTTTTCTTTCAAGTTTGAAGCATAATGCATATGTTGCATTTTTAAAATGTTTATGGTTGTGTTGTTATATGTGATTATATAGGTTTGACAACACTAATAAGTCTTTCAACTTTATGTTGAACTCATGTTTTTATGACTATTGCAAGCGATTATGTGACATTGGCACCATTGTCATAAACTCCAAGATCTTGCCAAGTGATGTCCTTTTCCACATTTTCCACAAATTCAAATATTGTGGTGACAATGTTGAGCCAACTTATAACTTTGATGGAAAAGTTAATGTGGAAAGGTTTGGAATTGCATAATTAAATCCATTTTCATAGTCAAGGTACTTGCTTGTTAATTAATGTGCCAATATCTACAAAAATTATAATTTCAACACTTAGTCATCGGCATAATCAAATAGTAGTTATTTATTTCCATTATTGAAAGAGTTGACAAAAACACAAAATGCTAATTATTCTAGGATCTCGACTATTATTGATTCTAATATTTGTGCACATTATAAAGTTTTTATGAATTTATCTTATTTCTTAAGTTTTGGATGATGTGCATGTTGTGTTTTCTAGATGTTCATGATTGTGCTATTATGTATTTAGTTTTGTACACTTGGCAACATTGGCACGGGCTTTCAATTTTAACTTGAACTTACACTTTTGCAACTATCATATACACTTTTGTTATTTTGGCATATTGTCATGAATGTTAGGACTTGATGCACCTTTAGGTTTTTTGAATGGTATCAAGAATGAAGAATCAATCTCATTACCAATACTATAATGAAATGCAAATTAGGGTGCACTCTTAAATCCCCATAAAAAAGGGAATGGGAGCTTTGAAATGGAACTAGTATTATGGTGGAAGCAAAAAACAAAAGAAAAAAAAAAGAAAATCCATACAAGGAAGAAAAGTTTCCTTGATCTTCCTTCCCCATTTCCTACCCCTTCATCCCTTCTTTACATCCTAACATCCTATTTGCATGCTCTTCATTATCTTTGTCTCCCCTTGAACATTCCTCTTCACTAATAGCTTTTTAAATCACCACTACTACTGTCATTACGAGCTCACTTTTGAATTCACCTTGGAAGTGAATGCCCTTCTATGAATGAACACCTCCACGTTGAATGCTTGTTTAAGATATGTACATGTCAAACACCCTTGTAAGGTTTCATGAAACTCTATCATAGTTCAATTTTCAACTCAAAACACCTCATGAATAACCCAACCCTTCAAAATGTCATGAAAAAATCAATGAGAATACTTTTCATGGCTTTGTTTAACAAAGAAATCACTATTTACCACCTTTTGTCTAAGCCTATAGCTAGAATAATCCTAAAGGATCATTCCCTCCTTATTGTCCCTTGCTCAATATATTGTCAAATTCAAAAAACAAGATGAAACTTTTTATCTTGTCCTAGTTTAGTTAATTAATATCATTTTTTGTCTTATTTAAGTCATCTTCCGTATGAACCTAAGGCAAGACCTTATCCTACCCCTTATACTATGGGCTTGTTCAAGAACTTTTTATTTATTTATACTTAACCTTATTCTATTAAAACCTTGTTTTCATTATCATGGTAAAACAAATTTTTTACTTAACAAAACATGTTAAGTCAATTTGCACTCCAAAGTATTACTTGCAAATTTTATTTCTAATAACCAATTTTGCTGTTACAATTATATGAATTTTCCCATGTGTGGGATATTCTTGTAATGCCATCTTACTCATTTATAGCAATCATTTACACTTGGCAATTGCCATGTAAATACAAAGAAAAATTTGTTAATATTTTTTGTATGAAAAAAAATTATAAACCTTTTGAAACCTCTAAATTGTAAGAAAATTACCTCATAAACAAATGTTAATATTTTCCAAAACTTTGTAAACATGCATTCCCCCATGATGTGAAATAAAGTGAATATGTTTTATGACAATTTTTTTGTTGTTTCACAAAAAATATTTGGAGAAAATTGAAAATCAAAATTCACCTTTTTTGGGAAACCAAAAATTCAAAATTACAACATTAATGAAATATGGTTATATTTGTTTTAAAAAACAATGAGGTAATTTTAGTATGTGATGGATGTTTTTATTGGTTGCACTAATATTTTTTTCTTGCAATATATATATGTTTTTGAGGACATTTTTATGTAGTTTAAGTGGTGATATTTGTTAGGAAGATTCAACCAAATTTGGTTTTAATTTAGATATGAATTTTTTTTTTATGATGTATCCCTTCTATATTTTTGGCTTGTTATTGGAATCAACTATAACAATTTGGAAATAATTTATATTCTTACTCTTACCTATGGTGATGGAAACCACCCAAAATGTCTTCATTTTTTTTTTAAATCATTTTTTGGGGGGTGAAATTTCCTAGCAAAAAAAGTTTAGGGTTTAGGGCTATAGTATTTGGTTTTAAAGCTTTAGCCAAAATGCTCTATTTACTTAAAAGACATCACACCCTTAAAGGTCAAAACTTTAAACTAAAAAATATTTTAATTTTTTTGTAATATACCCATTAAAAAATCATTAAAAAAAGAATTAATGAAACCCAAACCATAAATTCCAAAACCTAAATAAAGGTGGGGCCATAATTGAAGGTAGCCATTTTTTCCATTTTCCCATTAACATCTTAAAAAATGCTAGCTATCACCTTAAAGTTAACTACACCCACTTTTTACCCACCTTGTATCTTTTTTTCTTTATCTTGTCCACACCTATGACGTTAGAGAATGGGTTAGTTTACCTTTTTCACCTTTTGACAAAGTAGTGGCCACACCTCCTTTGATGATGTTAAGAAACCTTTTCATCACCATCACCACCACCTTCAAAGTTCTCTAGCTTTGTTGTCCTCTCCTTCACAATTTCGCCCTTTGTAGTTTTGTGTAGGTCTTTCTTTCAGAGCTTCATTTCTTTAGTGATGTTCATTATCCTCTCCTTCATAGTTTTGCCTTCTATAATTGTGTGCTAGTCTTTCTTTTGGAACTTCACTTTGCTAGTGGCATGAGCTACCAAATCTTGTGACGACTTGTCTTCAACAACATCCAAGGTGAGCTCCCAATATGTTTTTTGTTTTTCTTGTTTTTTACACACATTTCTTATTTTTTAAAATTCAGTTGTAGGTATGATGTTCTAATTGCAATGCAAGCAAGTTGTGATGCAGCAGCAATTATTATATGCCATTGTAGAACTTGCAATGGTGGTTTGTAACTTTCTTATTTGTAGATTTATTTGTAGAATTTACAACTGGATTTTGGTTTTCTTTTATATTTTCACCATCAACAAGCATTTTGACTTTCTTTTACGTAATCTTCATCCTTCGTGCCACCTTTGTTGTAATTACAACCATTTGCCTATTTCTTCAAACATTAGGTTTATCTATTACTTTCTTTTGTGTTTTCTTCTTGTGTTGTTTCTTGAGGTTTTAGGGTTAGAAATTGAAAAGTTCTTGTAATCAAGATGTTGGCACATGATTTGATATTGCAATTGTACAAATTGTCAGAATTTATGAAGATTGTAGATTTTTGTGTTGTGCCTTGTTCTTGTTTATTATTGTGTTACAAGTTTTGTCATCAAGAGTAATCACCATGGACAATGAAGATTGAATGGTCATAATGGGGATAATTGTCATCTTCATTGAAGTTCTTTGGCATGGTGGGAACATATGGAAATTTTTGCATCTAATCTCATTGATGACAACACCAATGTGCAATCTTTCATCACGACTCTTACTTTACACAATCTGTAATTATCAAGTACCTTATTTACACTTGGATCAAATCTCGACTATTGGGTTTAGTCGCATAGTACCACTTGGTTTTTTGTGTTTTTATTGACCAAATATGATGATCAACGATGGGTTCAAAACTTCAAAATGTTGAAAGAAATGTTATTCAACATTGTAAACAAATTGAAACCATTAATTGTGAAAAAAGATGCAAAGTATCAGTTTGTGATCCCAGTAGAGGTTCGGGTTGCTTATGTTATCCACAAACTCTCTCATGGTTCAAACCTATTGACATGTAGTGAATTATTTTCAATTGGCAAATCCACAATTAGGTTTGTTCTTCATGAAATTGTTAAAGTTAAAAACATCATGTTCAAAAGTCTTATAGCATGGCATGTGGGACAAAAGATGGAAGATGTGATGTTGAAATTCAAAGAGTGATGTCGAATACCAAATGTGCATGGTGTTATATATGGTACACACATCACCATTTCCAAACCCAAAATTATTTTTGTTGAGGACTACTATTTTCATAAGACTAGAAGATATTCCATTGTGGCATAAATTGTAGTTAATGTTAGGTGTGGATTCGTTAACATTTTTGTTGGTCTATTCGGAAGTGTGAATGACTTTAAAGTTTTGTAGAAGTTTGGTTTGTAAAGGTAAGCATAGTGCAATGAATTGTTCACCATGGAGAGGGGAAGTCAATAAGGTTTTAGTCCTTACCTTTTTAGTGACAAAGGATACTCGTTGTGACCTTGGATAATGATGTCGGACAAAGAAAGGCAACAACATTTAGTTAAATTGAGATGTTATATAATATAAAAAACATAAAGATGGACGATCTATTGTACAAAATGCCTTTAACATCTTAAAGAAGACCTTAAAGGAATTTATGGGCAAAATGTAGCTAGATGTCACATTGGTTTCAAATGCTTTTACGTGTTGTTGTTTATTGCACAATTTAATTTTTAGCAAGCATGATGAAGATATTCAAAGGTTGCTTCAAATTTTGGAGTTGGAGACAATTGAAGACAATGTATAAAAGAATGTGGCCATTATTAATGCAAAGGTGCAAGTGGGGTTAAAAGGACAGGAACGTTCTGGTGAAGAGTATCGAAGATAATTGGAGATTTACATTGCAGTTCAACGAAATCAAATGTGACATTTACATCAAAAAGATTTGCAGGTATGATCAAATTTGCTCATTCCATTCACATTGACATCATCTTTTGAAAGTGTCAAATTTTGATTGCATTGTTTAGTTTTACATTTTTTCATAAAAAAAGAATGCAAGTATGATTAGAGCTATTATCATCTTGTTGCCATCATCTTTTTTCAAAATATCAGCTTGAATTCAATGGTTTGGTTTGACATTTGTGGTATGTACATTAAAAAATTGTAGATATTATATTTACTATCGTCATCCCATGCTAACATTCTATGCATTTGATTTTAAAGTGTCGTGTATGGTTTGACATTTGCATATCAAAAGAATTTGCAAGTACACTCATGTATTCAAAGGTTTGGGTTTGGGTTTAGTTAATCCTCATGATTACAACCTTCCACATTTGATAAGCCATGTTGAACTTTGGAAATTTGTTTTGGATTATTCTTTCTTGTAAATGCTTGGCCCATGATCTTTGTTAGACTAGTAATAACCTTCACCATACTCATTTGTGTTTGATTGATTTCTACATCTTGATGTCAAAAATATTGCAACTACTCTTACAAGATTTCATGTTGAGTAATTTTTTGTTATTTTTCAATTTGTAGGTTCACTGATTGAATGTGATCAATGGACTCCACCAAGGCCTTGGAACCTTTCCCTGTTGCTTCCACCAAATCTCTTTGAGTAGTAGATTCTTTCTTGCAAACCTCATCTTGCTAATGCGACATCCACTTGATGATGTTCCTTTTGGAAAATGATCACGAACTTATTTTGAGGATTCTATATCTACAACACTTGCATGGTTGTTAGTTTTTAGTGGACAATGTCCTTTTGATGGAGCTCGAGACATGTGAGGAGAATGTTGAAGTGGTGGTTCCTAAAACTTCATTCCTTTTTTTGTTGCATTGTTGCACATGTGAAGGTGTAGCAAGGTTCTATAGAGGAGGCCCATTTGACAATGTCCACTTGCATTGTAACTCAATAGGATTGTGGATGTTGTAGGACTATTTTGAATAATGGGTGTTACAAGATTGTATGGTCCAATTGTGGTAGGTGTTACAAGATTGGAGATTAATTTGCCAACAACATTGAACATCATGTACATAAATTTTGCATCCAAGTTAGCTTCACACATGGGGGATCCTTCACCACCTGTTGCTACAAAATTTTGTTTTTTGAAGAGGGGGTTTGTACACTGCATCATTTTGATCCATGAAGTCCCTAAAATGTGGTGGTTGGAATATGGGTTTTGTTTTCATGAAGGAGTCGATCATCTCATAGATGTTCTTGTTAAACACCTTCGACAAGTTCATGTTGACCCTATATGTGGTAGACATGCTTTAGAACTCTTCATTGTGTCCTATCCCAATTGTGTAGTTTCGGATCCGCTTGTAATTACTATAAATTGTTGTCCACTTTTCTTTTCAAGTCAGCCCATTTTTTATGTGTGCGTTATGGCCAAATGCCATCACTAACATGTAAAGATTTTTTTCTATTTCATAATTGCACTTCAAAGCAATCTTTGGAATCTATTACATCCAATGAAGCCAAATGTGTTTTTCTTTTTTCACTATAATTAAGGATACAACTTCTTGTTGTTCCTGGTTCGGTTGTTTTGGTTTCTTGATGGATCTGACATTGGTTACAGAATCTCTAAAGGTTTTCATTTTTTTTCCCTTTGCTGTTGTTCTTGGATCTTAATAGTGCAACATTAGGTGGAAGAAAAATATCACTATTGAGTTCAATAACCCCTGTGCATTTATATATTTTTTGTCAATGATTTAAAAATTGATATTAATGTAATTCATCTTGTTGCATTTTGTTTGCATGCATGAATTTGACAAAGGAGGAATAAGGAGTGAAGTTTAAGCTTACGTGGTTCATCAAAAAATTATGCATTGTCACCAAACCTTGGATTCTCATTGCCATCCATGTTATGTTTGTTATTGTTGCGGCACTGGACACTTGCTTTGGTTTGTTGTTGTTATGACACCATATACCTAGTCCATGCTTGCTGTTGTTGCAATGCCAAACTTGCTAAGAAAATGCCAAAGAACCTAGAAATTGAGCTTACTTGTTGTTGCATTTGGGAGAACACTACTACACTTGGGAGAATGATGCATTGTTGCTTGAGTGGCAAATTTTTGAGCGTGTGAAGCTCATAGGTAGGAATGTTAAATTAGCATGGACTTATTTGGATGTTTTTTACAAGTTAGCTACCTTTGGATTTTTGAGGGAAAATCTAGAATTTTTGTAGATTTAGAGGTAGCAATTAGGCTAGTTACCTCTAAGTTAATTTCCCTTGTCACATAGGCATCCATGTAGGATTTGTAGGTTTAGGGTTTAGGGGTAAACCCTAAAACCCTAAACCTTTGCATGTGTGGACACAAGGTTAAATTTAACTTTTCGAACTCTGACTTAATTGTGTTTTACCTCCAAATGTGGCCCCACCTTTAAGAGCTTTACATTTATCAATAGGTATATTCAATTGGTGTCATTTCGATTTATTTCTAGTTAATAATAATAATAATAATAGTGACCTTTAAATTAAAAAAAAGAGAAAATGTTAGGCCTCAAGAGTTGAGAGAGGGTCTATTGAAAACCATAACTTGAAAAAAAAAAAAGGGGATGGGTTATAAATCCCAAAACCTAAATAAAAGATTTACATTTTTCAGTGGGTAAAATCAATGGGTAACCATGTTTTCTGTTATTTGTTTTTATTTAAAAAAATGAAAATTTAAATTAAAAAAAAAGCACTTTCTAGGTCTCTGGATTTAGGGTTTAAGAAGCAGGACTTGAGCCTTAAACCCTAAACTCCGACTTGCCCATCGCTTAAAACCCTAGTTCCAGGTCGAAGGGTTTTGAGGGGTTCTGGATCGGCCGAAGAATACGTTTGGGCGAGGAGCAATCGTGTGTCTCATCAGCGACCGAATTCGTCAACGATAGAAGCGCAAAATTGTTAAAAATTGAGCATTTCTGTTGTTGTTTCCGCAAGTGGTAGGAATCCGGTGCTCAAGAAGTCGGGTTTTGGATCAGGTACGTGAGGGTGAGAAAATGAGTAATTCGCTGTTTGCTATGGTGAGGATTTTCGAGATTTTCCATTTGTTTTGGTTTTACGACGTCGCATTTCCAATGTAGTTAGAAGTAGTGGTGGTGGTGTGGGCGGCTGTCTGTCTGAGACGAATAAATTCCCAGGATCCGATTTTAAAGGTTTGATGAGTGTTTTGAGGCTTTTAGAGTAGAGCTTTCTTTTTTATCTGTTTCAATGAAGCTCGAAACGAAGATTTTTCTGTGAAGGGTTGGTTTTTCTTCCGCCTTTACCTTCCAGAATCGATGGCATTGTCTCTTCTCCATGGGACTTGTGTTGATTTTGTGATGAAACATGTGTTTAGGGTTTTCAGAGTTTGTGATGTCCAAGTTCGCTTGCATGCTTGCGGGTTTTTTGTACCTCTTTTTTCTTTCCGACGGAACTCTGGTGATATTTGTAAGGAATTGCAGGAGAACGAGAAGATTGAATCTATGGCTGGGAAGAGGAAAAAGGTAGAGGTTGCTGCTGCAGCAGGAGGGCGTGAGGTGCCAAGAAAACGTACAGCAGTCTCTCCAGGCCAAGCCGCTGAGGAGGAAGATTTTCCTAGAGGTGTGTCCTCCTTTTTGTTTTCTCTGGGTGGTGGGTGCTGAAAGGTGGCAATTTATTTCCACATAAAACCCATTGTGTTTATTTTGGGTTTGTACTGAGGGATGTTATTGATTTCCTCAAATTTGGATGTGGGTTGTTGATGGAGGGGCAGGGGGTGCAAGTGCACTAACTCCTGCAGAAATCCAGGAAGCACGTGCTCAAGCTGATGAAGAATTCAAGAATGAGAATAAGAGCCAGTCCAAGAAACGTCGAACAGATGTGCCACTGAAAGCGAAGCATAAGAGTTTGACTGAAGAAAACAGCACTCTTTTCAGTCATGGTTTGACAGGAAAGCTTCCAAAGTCTGTTGACATTCTGCGCTACAAGGTACCCTATCCACATTGCTGATCCATAATCTATTTCCCAAACCTCTGGAAGGCTGTAATTGTTGCTTGTGCCTTTTGACAAAAGAGAAAAGAGGAAAAAGTGATCAGCCAAAGTCATATAAATGAGAGTCTCTACCCTGCCAACACAATTGCCAATTGACTACAAATATGGTTGTTATGTGTCCAAGTATTGAATCCCTTCTTTTGTTGTGCAACTTGCAATGGGCAATGATAGTAGTTTGTCAGAGTGAATTTTTACTCTCTGAACTTGTTTTGAGCTGCTATGTCCTTTTCTAGAACAATCCTTTTGAACCATCTGATATATTTTGGCAGAGCCTATGTGTGGGAATGAAAATGTGGGGAGCTGTTGCTGAGATCAACAACAAGGATCTTGTGGTTAGCCTTCCTGGTGGGTTACGTGGCTTTGTTAGGGCTGAGGAGGCTTCTGAGGTCTTGGCAAAGGACACCAGAAACACCAAGAAACGGAGGAAAAAGGAGAAGTCATCTGTGACAGGAAACAATCATGGGGATGCTGTTGAGGTGTTAGATGAGGTATTCTTGCAGAAATTGTGGATTAGTCCCATATGAGTTATTGTGAAGCAAAAGGCAAACCTTTATGCCATTCCATGGGTTATTTATTAAAGTGGGTGGTTGTTCAACTGTTTTTTGCTGTAATGAGTTTATAGTTTCTGACTATTCTGATTTCCACAAAATTTGATTGCTGCCAGGATGAAGAAGTTGTATCATTGGTGGACCTGTTCAGCATTGGGCAGCTGGTTGCATGCACTGTTTGTAAATTGGAGCTTTCAAAGAGCAATCAGGAGAAGAAAAGCCGGCGCATTGAACTCTCACTTTGTCTCAATCACCTCTATGAAGGACTTACAATTGATGCTGTCCATGAAGGCCAGGTGTGCACCCATTGTGACTGTACTACTTAGACAATTTGTCTGCAATTTTCATGTTCTCTTGTCTTGTCCAGTCTAATGGCAGCCATGTGGTGCACTATTTGGGCTATTAACTTGAATATCCTTCAAATTTGAAGAATGGTACTGAAAACTTGGTTGTCCAAGTATACCTGATGCAAAAATTCAACTTTATAATACATTTGCAAGTGTAACTACAATTAGCATTTTTTCTTGGTACAGGAACCTGCGACTATCACAACATGGTTTTCTTAGAGTATCACTGTATGCCAATTTTGATCTTGGCTTGAAATTTGGGCATTAACATGACATATCTTTTTGGCAGGCTATGACAGCTACAGTCAGTAGTTTGGAGGACCATGGCTATTTGCTCTCCTTTGGGGTTCCAGCTATGTCTGGTTTTTTGCTACACAGCAATTATATGGATGGTAAGCTCATTTGTACAGCTGCAGGTGCTGTCATCATCCCTTGCTGTTTATCTGAAATTGAAGACATTGTGAAGGGATTGCTCACTAATTGTGTGTGCAGGAAAAGAGTCTCCCAAGCTTCATATGGGTCAACTTGTGCAAGGTGTGGTGGTCTCAGTAGACAAGAAAAGGGGTACAGTTGGGTTGAAAGCAAGCCCATCTTTGGTGGCCTCTACCATGGTATGTTTAACCCTCTTGCCTATTGACACAGAACTGGTCTACCCCTCTACTTTTTGTTTTTCGGGCTTTCTGTATTATGTTCATAATGCTGTAGTAGAATTCTAAATGTTCTGGATATTGGAGTTTTGGGTTGTTGGTCTTGGACTTCATGGCAGGCTAGGAAAACTTCTTACTTCGATGAAACTAAAACCTAGGTGCTGTTGCAAAGGTGAAAGAATATGCAGGGTTGACTCTAGAGCTTCTTACTCCTGGGTCAATGGTCCATGCACGAGTGCGAGCGGTTACCAAGAATGGACTGCTGCTCTCCTTCCTCACTTACTTCACTGGAACAGTGAGTTTGAAACTGCATTTTCCCTTTATACTTTCTTTTATGTTGGCTACAATGTCAATGACAGTTCACCTCTATTACAACAGTTTATTCTTGAAGTTTTGTTTCTGGTAGCAATTGTGGTCATTATGTACTCCCAGCCATAGCTTCTGATGTTTCAGTGGGGTATTCAGGTGGACATCTTTCATCTTGAAACTCCTCTACCAGGACCATCGTGGAGTGAAAAGTACTCTGAAAATCAGCGGGTGAGCATCATTCACCTCCCAAACCTGCTACAACGATATTTGGTGCATTTTGTTTGGTTGAGGGGTTAGGATTTAGGGTTTAGCGTTATAATTTTGAATATTGAAAGTGCATGGAACTAATGTAACCAAGTTGCCCAGTGGTGACTTATGTCCTGTCACGCAAAGATGTATATCCGTGGTAGAGCAGTCTTTGCAGAACCCAACACTGCAAGACTAGAGCCCTAAACTAAGAGTGTGCTCTTCTGTTGAGGTGAATCTTACAGCCTGTGGTTTGGTATAACAGGTGAAGGCTAGAATCCTCTTCGTGGATCCAGTAAAAAAGTCTGTAGGGCTCAGCCTCAACCCACAGCTTATCAACTATACAACCCCTACTATGGTATGTTGGGTTTCTTGAGAACCTGGCTTCTCATAAGGGGTGGTTGGTATCTCGAGGGACTGCAACTCTCAAAACAAAATCAGCTGGACCTTTGGTTATTGCATTTATTTTATAGCATTTGCTTTATAGCATTTACTAAATCACAGGCATGGTGCTTGGCATGATGGTTTTCAGGCTCCAGCTATTGGCGATGTGTTTGAGAATGCAGTTGTACATCGAGTGGATCCAACTTTGGGAATATTAGTGGAGCTCCCATTGAAGAACTTTTCAGCTGCTGCTTATATTCATGTGAGTCACTTTTCACCAGCATTGTTATTGGGCCTTAGTACATTTTTATACGGGCATATTCTTGGTATATTTTCAGGCAGTCCAATGGTGCTCTCAGATGGTTTTGAGTCTTGTAAACTTCAAAGGGGTTGTGAAAGTTGAAAATAACAAAGGTTGGATTCATTGGGTTTTTCTGCTACAGATTTCAAATGTGTCGGATGAACATGTTGCAAAATTGGGAAAGAAGTACTGTGTGGGCAAGAAAGTACGCGCCCGTGTTGTTGGTTTCCGAGTCATGGATGGTCTAGCTATTGCTTCCTTGAAGGTAGGTATTTATGTAATCTTTGCTGTGGGCTGTTTCTAGCACAGGAGGATTGTGTTCATGTTTAACAGTGTCAAATTTGAACTTCCCCTAACAGATCTGATTGGAATCTGTGTAGTGCTGCTTGTGGTTTCCTGGTGTATGGGATGACTGATCACCCATGATGAGTCCAAAATTGGTTGGATGTCCCTGTGCCATCATGATTGAACGCTTAGCAAAAGATTGCTTTTGTCCATTGCAGGATTCTGTGGTGGAGCAGCTGTTGATAAGCCATGCAGATGTGAAGCCAGCCATGATTGTCCGAGGCACAGTTGCTGCCACTGAACCATTTGGGTCTTTTATACAGTTGGCTGATGGGCTAAGAGCCCTCTGCCCTCTTCAGCATATGTCCGACTTTCAAAGGACTGCCCCAAGTGCCAAATTTCAGGTTCTCACTGGTTTCTTTCAATATTTCATTCTCCAACTTGACTCCAATATATTTGAAACCTCCACAGTAGGGCAGAGACAGCTGTTGGTGATACAGCATGTTTTAGACTGCAGAAAGGCTGATACTCTGGAATTATCCACCTTAAATGCAGGTCGGGGCCAGATTGAAGTTTCGAGTGTTGACTTGTGATATCCAAACTCGAAAGATCACTCTTACCCACAAGAAGACTCTGGTCAGTATTCTTGGTGATGTGTCCCTATTTGGTTTCGTTTCAATATTCTGCCTTGAATTTCTCTTCGCTATGTTTTGCACTGTCTGGCAGTGTTTTTGTTGCAGATGCTTGCTTGCTTGTTTTGGGTCACTAGACTACCCTCAGCATCCTCTGATTTGTTTCTGTATTGTGGTTCTTGAGATCTTGGGCACATAGATATGTGATGTAGCTCTGTAGGAGCTATCTTCTGACTAGTTATATGATGCAATCATCTGTATGGAATGATATGTCATTAGGGTTTGGCAGAGAACAGTGAAATACATTGATGCTCTCATGCATGGTTAACAGTGCTTGTTGGTCATGTTTTTACATCTTGCTGATGTTGTTGGATCAATCAGATTGCTTACAATTCCAGGTGGTGGTTGTGACAGGTGATGTCAAAGCTGAAGCCAATCACAAGCTATGAGGATGCAGTGGAGGGCCTTGTAACTCATGGTTTCATAACTGGCTTTGAAGACTATGGCTGCTTTGTGAGCTTCTATAATGATGTCAAGGGCCTTGCTCACAGGCAAGCTGAAAACCCCATTCATTTGTCTTGAACTTGAGTCAATGGCCCTTTCAGTGAGATTGTGCATTTGAATCACACTGGTCTCAATATTGAGGCTCCAGTCTAGGCATGTTAGCAATGAGTTTCTTAGCCCTCTTCTCAAGGTGACTCTTTCCTTGTTTCGCTTCTTTTCTTTTCTTGCTTGGAATCAGTGAGTTCAAGCATTACAAGATGCTGAAATGCCAGAGATGCTGGTGCAGGAAGGATCTGGGAATTGATGCAGGTGTCAAGGCAGACACTGTTTTTGAAGTTGGTCAAAGCATAAAATGTCGTGTGTTACGGTGTGACCCTGCCTCTTGCCGCCTCTCCCTCAGCTTTGTCACCTCCTCTCACAGGTTTGTCTCCTCTTTGGCAGTAGATATAGAATGACCATGATCGGTAGATGTTACTGCATCATGAACTGTATTTGGCAGACAATGCAATACAATTGACTCTCACGTTCTCATGCAGGGGTACTGATCAGGAGGGAGAAGAGACAGGCGTGAAAGTGGGAGAGCTGGTGTCAGGAACTGTTGCCCATGTGGCAGATAAGGTGTTTATATTGGATGTAATGACAGACAAAGAATTGATGAAAGGAATTCTGACATTTCCTCACCTGTCAGATACTTCAGGTAACCATTGCAGCAGGAAATTCAGTTGCTTGCAAAACTTCAAGATTCAGCATAGTTCTCAAGCAGTATTTAACTTTGTCAGCTAATTGAACATCCTGTGTGAGAAGTAGCATTTCTTAAGGAGGAATGGGGCATTATTCAAGAGTGTTCTGATGGCTAGATACTCCTATTGGGTGTTGCAGGTCATGTTGAGGGACTCAAGGGAATTATCAAAGTTGGCCACAAGTTGGAGCAGTTGCTTGTTCTTGGTGTGTTTCCAGTTCCTTAACTAAAACATGGTATCAAGAGAGTTTATTTTGTTCAGGAGATCCTGAGCAATTCTTTAAGGTTTTGGACAATTGGCTGATGTGGTAAAGCTGCAAGTTTGCAGATGTTACAGATAAGCAGAAGTTGATCCTTTCAGCCAAGTATTCGCTTGTGCATAGAGTGGCAGAACTTCCATCCGACATTTCGCAAGTCCAAGTCCAGGCTGTAATTCCGGTAAAACTCCTTGCAGCTATATTGAGAATTCACCTATTTGCAGACAGATTGTCAAGAGTCCTATGATTGTTCCATGATGACAGATGCTGTGGATTGACAGCTGCTGTCCCTTCACTTCATGATCATCACACATGATAAAAAATCAGCTGAGTTTTCACTTCCTGTCTGTTGTATCCTCATAAAAAGGTGGATGTAATGTGTGTGTGGTTCAGGGTTACATAGCCAACATAACAGAGAAGGGTTGCTTTGTGCGTTTCCTTAAGCACCTCACTGGGCTTGCCAGCATCCCTCAGGTACAAATCGTTTGTTTGCCTCTCTGATTGTAGGAGATTGTATCCCATTAGAACTCCAACAAATTTGGGATAGTTGGTTAACATCCCAAAAGATAACAGTGTTGCAAAGACCCATAGAGCACACCTCTGAAAGAAAGCAGTCGGTACCTTCACAGTGGCACCAGGGGGAAAGTGGTTCTCCCTTATGGTGGCCCAGAATAGGTTTTGAAGTTGAAATTGTTACAGATAGTATATGGCATAACCTTGCACTTTGTATATAACTGGAAATTTTGTGTTTGTAGGTGGCAGATGAATTTGTCAGTGATGCAAATCATCACTTCACTGTTGGACAATCTGTGCGTGCCCATGTTCTGGAGGTGGGTGACTGATCATGACTATCAGTGTGTGGTTATTAGTAGCACAAAATGATAGGGAGTTGACTGAGCGTTCGTGCTTCCTGCTTTCAGCATCTCACAGTGACTTTTTATGTGGGGTTTCATTCATGCATGCAGGTTAACCAGGAGGCATGCAAGTTCAGTGTTAGTCTGAAGCAATCCCTCTGTTTCTCTACAGATGCATCCCTCCTTCATGGTTACTTCCTTGAAGAGGACAAGGTACTTCCCTACTTTGCACTGTGAACTTTTTTCTCAAGCCTCTAAATTGTTGCCTTCTATCTGCTCTCTGAATTTGTTCCCCAGATTTGCCGATTAAGAGACCCTCAGCAATAGCCAAGTCAGTTCTTTGCTTTCTCCTATCCCTTGTTTTGGTCCTCATTTGTCTTCTCCCTTTTGTCTGTTTTTTCTGTTTCTTTCTTCCTATCGTGCATACTCCTTGGTATTCTGTTTTTTCACTCTGTTTTTCTCTATGGTTTTTTCCTGTTAGGGTGTTGGGTATCATGGCTGAGTGTTCCCATTGTTTCCAGACATGTGGCAGAAACTCAGTATGCACCACTGGTCTATACCCACTGTAGAGAGCTGATAAAGTCTGTGCAAGCTGTGATAGATAAGTTGCTATCATGCATGTTACTGTTGGTCCCTGAACAAGTGAGAGACTGTCACTTTTGTTCATACTGCTAGTTTTGTTATTCTTGTTCTTTTAGTTCTACCCTTCCATGTTTTTCTTCTTACCTGTTCTTCATTCCTGATCTGGAAGTCTTTCTTTGACTTCAAAGAATATGCTTAAACCTTGTTCTGCTTTTTGTAATTGTGAGTATAGTTATTTCTTGATGCATATTACTTTCTCTTATCTGTTTCATTTATTGTATCCTTGGTGCAATTCAGCATTTTCAGGAACTTACATTGGATTTGTTTGTTTGGGGTGGTGAATTCAATTGTTGAGCACTTGCCGAGCCTGTTGCTGTATTTATTCTGTTCACATTTGAGAAGATAGTGCTGTGTTTGACACAGTGTCAGTTATTGGTTTCAGATTGTAGAAGCCAGTGGAGCATCAAATCTTGAGTGGACGGAAAGCCTGGCTATTGGGACCTGTGTTGAGGGAGAGATCCAGGAGATTAAAGACTATGGTGTCATTGTCAATGTGCCAAAGCATAAAGACATTGTGGGATTTGTTACACACTACCAGTGTATGTCAATCATGGAGTGCAGAACTCTCATTCATACATCCCCCTTTCCCCCCTGCATTGAAAGTTGTGTAGCTAGTATGTGGTGCTGCTGATTGGTTTGATCGTTGTGTGAGCCCAGTTGCTCTGATATGGTACTGATTTGTGTTTGGTGCTGGACTTGTTTCCATCTGAAATTGTTTTTGTTCAATTTGCTGCAAACAGTGGGTGGGCCAGTGGAAGTGGGACAGACAGTCCAAGCTCGAGTTCTTGATGTTGCAAAGGCAGATGGCATAGTTGACCTAACACTGCGCACTCACCTCCTCCAAGTCAAGGAGCCAGAACCATCCAGTGCAAAGAAAGAGAAGAACAAGCTCAAGGTTGTTCATTGTCACTCTTTTTCTGGCATGGCTGCTTTAGCATGTTCCAGATTCATTCAGGGTTTGAGCTGCGCAGTGGTTTTTGTTTGGACTATCTAGTCAATTTAGGTGTGCAAAAAGTTTATCTGTTGTCTTGTTTGTTATTCTTCCATTTTCCTTGCTCTCATTTTCCTGATTGTTTTGTTCGGTCTTTTATTTTTTGGGAATGGACATAAGTGCAAACAAAGAGAACTGTGAGTGGTTGATATATGAGACCTCAATTCTGTTTCAGCACTTTGCAAAGTGTTTGATGACAGATTGAGCAGCTCATGTGATCCATCATGACAAGAACCAATTGGCTGATGGCATGTACCACCCTTGAATCTCAAGTTGGTCAACTGCCTATTTATCAACTTTTGCGAACTGTGAGCCTTTCTGTGACCAATGTGCAGCACCATGTGAAACACTGTCCCAAAATACTATGGCTGAATCCTCACATGGGTTTTTACAGAAACTGCAAAAAAGACCCAGATACATTGTAGTTGTATCTGTGATCGTTCTGGAGGTGAAATGTCACGCTTCAAGGTCATTGTTACAGTCAGAGAGAATGGTTATCTTGAGATTCTGCAAATTGTATTGTGAGCTGTGGATGGAAACTTAGCACAGACATGTTTAATGTTTCTTTGATCATCCTTCTAAGAATGCTGTGATGGGAGAGCAGAGAAGTAATCCTGCCACGACGGAGAACTTGCAGAAGCATCAGAAGGTGACGGCTGTTGTTGAGCTCATCAAAGATGATTATTTGGTAAGCTTTTCCTCATGATTCATTGAAAGTCCTAGCCTTTTTGCAAGAAATGATTCTTCTCTGTGAATGCTCCTCTCAAGAAAAGTCTTGCAGAATGCTCTTGCCAACAAGGATGTCAGGTTGGGTATGGGAGCTAACATGGCCATGAAAGGCTTGAAAAGGATCGTGCCAGGTTTCGATGTAACAGTCAGTGCAGCGATCAAGCCAGAAGCAGTATTTTTAGTTACAATTCTGTACCAAATTCAAGGATGCAGTATACATATGAGTGGAGAACGTGTGTTGGCTTCCATGATTACTAGAAACCTTGCTTGTAGCAGGAGAGAGATTGATTGTTTTGTGTTGATTATTTGTTCTAGGTGCTTTCTCTTCCGGATCAGGGCAATGCCATATGCTTTGCATCAACTGGTGATTATAATCTCCAGGTGAAGGATGCCCATCAGCGGTACCAGCCTGGACAGAGGTATGTGTGCTGTGCATCTGTGGTTGTCCTGCAAACCATCAGTCCATGGTACACTGTTGTTGACAACTAAGTCATTTGGCTGATTCCATTTAGAACTGTCTGGCAATTTTTTTCAATGTGCTTAACCAAGGACTTCTTTTCCTGAAACACTCTTTTCTACTGGTTACTCCCAAACCCAACATGTTGAAGCTTAGGAGTGGCATTTTAGTACAGTAGCTAGACTGCAGCTCATGAGCATTGGACCACCAGGAGGGCATAATGACCCAACTGTGATTTGTATCTGTGCATGGGAACAGGTTGCCAGCAACTGTGGAGGAGTTGGCTGAGGAAGGCCCTGGTGGACGCATACTTCTGTTGCTTGGCAGCTTCACTGACCCAGTTGTGACAACGGTAGGCCCCAATAAGCGGCCTCGACATGAAAGAAAGATGGAAGTGGGCTCTCTTGTTGATGCTGAGGTACTTCCTGTGCCTATGTCTTTCATGTTCTTTTTGCTTTGTACAGCCTGCTTGTCAGGTAGTTGGAAGGACAAAACAAACTGTGTTTTATACCCTTGAAGTTCCATGTACTCTGTTCCGTTGTCACTTGTCATTTTGAGGCTATCCCTGTCCAGTTGACAAGAGCTCGGTGAGGCAGGTTCTATCAGTGGAGCAGTTGCACTTGATTCTAAACATCAGCAAAAATGGAAAGGGTCGGGTGCACATCACTGAGGCAAGTTCCCCCCTTATTTTTCCAACTCCAAGAATCCCCTGGCATTGGGCATTGTATACAAATGTGCAGATTCATGTTGTTGTCATTCAGACCACCTTTGTGCCCTGTTGCATGTTCACTGAGCACTAGCTCATGCAATGCAAGGTTATCTCTTGATCAATGCTTTACAGGGACTTAATTAGGGTAGGACAAAAAAGATGGGTTGATTGCTGGAAGCCTTGGGGGCCTTATGAATGACAGAGTTGGATGACCAAGTGATTTAGGCCTCCAGATCTGATGGTATTGGTTCTACTCTAGACTTGGGTTGTGATATCACTTAGTTTCTCCTTCAAACAAGGACAGTTTTATGAGCTTTGTACCCATTTGCTATGTGTCAAGAATTCTTTTTGTGGGTTTGATCAGGTGAAGGATGAGTTTGAAAGTGGAAACCCACTCAGCAGCTTTGTAGTTGGGCAAAAGGTGAAGGCCAAGGTGCTGGTGAAGCCACGCACAAAGAGAACTGCATCAAGAGCAGGTGTTGGAGATCATCTGTTTGAGCTTTCTTTGCGTCCCTCTCAACTCACAGGTGCTGCTTCTTGCCCTAGTCTATATTTTTCATGCTCAGTTTCCCACAGTGTGTTTGGTATTGTGAAGTATGTTCAGATGGCAAGCAGGGCTACATGTGCATATGTTGCACAGTTTGCACATGCAATGTTTAGATGCTTTATGTCATGTTTATGTAGGGGCAATTTTCATGTAGCTAGATATGCATATACCTACTGAGATGCCAGACCCCATAGAGTATATAGGCCAACAAAACAGGAAACTATTAGACATAGGGAGGAGATATTCACTGGAAATTTCTCCTGTTCTGAATCTGGCTTTCAAAGGGCGGAACTGCAGATGTATGTGAGGGGGAACAAGCAAAAAGCCTTCCCTCATTCGCAACACTAGCCATAGGCCAGGCTGTAACAGCTTATGTCCAGGAGGTCACTGAGGAGAGGGCATGGCTGTTGGTGGCACCCCATGTAAGAGGCCGCTTGTTTATCCTCGACTCCTCTACAGATCCCACTGAACTCCAGAGCTTCAAAGAGCGGTTTACGATTGGAACAGCAGTTCGTTGCTGCGTTAAAGCCATAGATCACTCGAAAGGGACTGTTGATTTCACTCTTGTGGCTACTGACAACAACTTCAACAAAGCAGAGATTGAAGTTCCTCAAATTGAAGGCCAGGATCCAAGTTCTGAGGATAGTGATGGGAAGAGAGGGGAGATCAAAGAAGGAGAAATACTGGGAGGTCGGATTTCAAGACTGTATCCAGGTGTTGGAGGCTTGAGTGTACAAATTGCACCTTCTCTTTTTGGTCGGGTTCATATTACCCATATGAGTGACACCTGGAGAGACAATCCAGTGACCCATTTCAGAGAAGGCCAATTTGTCCGGTGTGTTGTTTTGGAAGTGAAGAAATCAGTTGTTGGAAAGCCACAGATTGACTTGTCATTGCGCTCTTCTCTTGGTGGGTCTGAAGGATCAGAAGCAACTCATAGTGGACCTGGTGAAACAGAGATTCCAAGGTAATTTTGTATATCTGAATGTTCCTCCTTGTTATACTGGAAGATTGTGAAAGCTTATTTACAGAGGATGCAGACTGCTCAGGATGTTATTTTCCCTTGTTTATGGATTGCCTCTGTATTGATATATGTCTTTGGCTTGTGATTACACCCATGTTTGGGAGCAGAGGCAATGCAACTCTGGCAGTGAACACCATCCAAGATCTCAAGGAGGGTCTTCTTGTTCAGGTACTAATCTGACTGCAGTGTCCCTCTAAATGAACTGGTTGTTATTTATTCCCTGTGAAATCGTTCTGTAACATATTTTGAAGCTTATTATCCTGTGGGAGAAAGGTGGTTCCTAAATCATAGCACCAAGTTATCACCTGAGTAGAAATGAAAAAGCAGGAGTGCTCTATGTAGTTATGGGTATTCTAGATCTGAATTGGCCTGTTGCATGAGGAATAAAGAAGCAAAGTTGCCAGCAATTGAGGGGTCTAAGCCCTTGTCAATTTGATGGTTGGCTTTACAGGGCTATGTTAAGAATGCTTCCAACAAAGGGTGCTTTGTCACTTTGTCACGCCATGTGGATGCCAGGGTTCTCATCTCGAACCTGTCTGACTCTTACATTGTAGATCCCTCTGAAAGCTTCCCTCCTGGAAAGCTTGTCACAGGCAGGTGAGGCCCCACTGACTGCCCTTCTCTTTCTGGCTTAATTGATTGACTCTCTTGTCGGTAGCCACTTTGAATGATCACTAGCTGCTGCAAGCATTGCCAAAGCAGGTAGCTGCTCTTCCTGTACAAATCTATTGAGGTCAAGATATGGGCCAATGGAAGACAAATGAGAAATTTGCATGGAGCGCTAGTGGGTTTCAAGGAACCTATAGGCACATGTTTACTTTTGACTGACACATAATTTGCCTGATTTCTGTGTTGTCATTTGATCTGTGGTAGTTTCATGACTTCAACAGTTCAGATTGCAGTGTAGATTTGGGCTTTACTTTTACCTTGAAAGCTAGCTACTGGCTGCAGAATTGATCTTGCTACAAAGCCTATGGGCAGCAACTGTTGGAGGCACTCTTTTGACTGAACAAATGTGGGGACTATGATCTGCAGAATTGTGAGTGTGGAGCATCTTTCAGGGAGGGTAGAGATGTCACTCAAAAGCTTAAGCAGTGGCAGTAGTAGAGTACCTGAGGGTGGTATATTGGGACGTCACTTTGCAGACTTCAATGTTGGAGACATTGTTTTTGGATTGATCAAGCGCATTGAAAGCTTTGGTCTTTTTATCTCAATTGAACAAAGCAGCCTGGTAAGATCTCTTTCCCTAGTGTCTCCAATGCCATCACAGAAAGCTATGGACATGATACACTGTCAAAAAAATGCCCTTATGGATGCAGTCATGCTCTCATGGTAATTGTTTGGTATGTCATTATGCAGGTTGGAATGTGCCATGTCTCTGAGGTTGCTGACCATTATGTAAAGAACATTCAGAAGCATTACAAAGTTGGAGACAGAGTGCGAGCACGCATTCTCAAGGTTTGTAAAGCTCAGTCACATGTTCTGCATCTGATATACCACTTCTTGTAGTATGCTGTGCAAGTTACAGGGTTTTTAGTGCTCACAAAATGTCCTGGGTCGGTTTGGGACAGATGGATGAAGGAAATGAGCGCATTTCACTTGGTCTGAAGGAGTCTTATTTTCCAGAGCTGGGGGATGAAATGGAGCCACAGTCAGAAGGTGAAGCTCCTGATGAAGTCATACAGTCAAATGCTGGAACCAGGATTAAAGCAGTTGATGATATCATGGCAGACAAAGATGAGGATATTGAAGGTGATGAGAATGAGGAGAAGGAAGAAGATAGTGAAGAAGAAAGTGGAGAAACTGAAGAAGGGAGTGAAGATGATGAAGAGTCTGATGAAGCAGATGTGGAGCCAGATGTTATGCTAGGGAGCAGGTCCCTGGTGGCACCTCCACTTGAGGTTCAATTGGACAGAGACCTGACAAGCTCAGGGGCACACACTAAAGATGAAAATGAGGAAGATGCTGCTGAAGAGGACACTGAGGAGGCCAAGAAACTGAATAGACGGGCTAAGAAACGGATCAAGGAAGAGAGGTATTCTAAGTTATGCAATTTTCCTTCACCACAGACTGATTGGTATTGTCATGCTGAATTTCATGAAGAAATGAACCCTGTGCAGACCAGAGTATCACTGGTTCAAGTGGCATGAGCAACATGCTTAAGTTTTGCTGTATTGCATTTCTCAGGGAAGCAGAAATCAGAGCAGCAGAAGAAAAGCGATTAAGGGGTGATCAGGCTCCAGAGACCCTGGATGATTTTGAGGCACTTGTCCGAGCATCACCCAATAGCAGCTTTGTGTGGATCAAGTATATGGCCTTCCTGATACAGCTAGCTGACATTGACAAAGCTCGTGCCATTGCAGAAAGGTTTGTCTCCTCATCTTGTTGTGTCTGATTGCCAGCACTATGGTCTTTATCTTCTTACATTTCCATCATTCATTTACCTTGTGGATTTGTAGCTAAATTTTGTTGTTGAATGTGTTGTTGTATGGCAGGGCTTTGGAAACTATAAATTTCAGGGAGGAGTCAGAGAAGCTCAATGTGTGGGTAGCTTATCTGAATCTCGAAAATGTCTACGGCACCCCCCCCAAGGTTTGTGCTAGAAACATGTTTGCATAGGTTGTCACTGCTATTCTTGATGACAGTGATGGTCTGACACACCGTGGGTAAGAAATATACGGTTATGACCACACTCATTGTCAGGTCATTGTTGACATATTGTTTTGGATTTTTCTTTGCTGTTTCATAGATATGTTTTTTTTATGCTGCTGATTTGTCCAGGTACCCACCAAAGCTGATGATGTTTGTTGCTGGTGACAAAACAGGAAGCTGTCTTAGAGCTATTTCAGAAAGCACTTCAGTATTGTGATCCAAAGAAGCTTTACTTTGCCTTGCTGGGCATATATGAGAACCCACAGCAGCCGGAAGGTCCTAAGCATGACATGGCCGACCAACTCCTCAAGACCATGACCCGCAAATACAACACTTCTGCAAAGGTAGTTGAACACTTCAAAGCAAACCAGTGACAAGGTCTCTGACCTGAGTAGGTTCATTTTCGCAAGAGAACTCTTGCCAGTTGTTTATTTCCAAGGATGCTCCTTCTCCTACTTAAAGTCCCTCCCTGTATACTTACTGAATGCAAGCATCAAACCTGGATCCCTGGAGCATAGGTGTTGAAAATCAAATTTGTGTACCAGGTATGGCTGAGGCAGATCCAAAGCTTGCTGGGCAGAGGCATGGGTGATGCTGCCAACAAAGCCTTGGAACAAGGTCTTAAGAGCCTGCCCCGCCGCAAACATATCAAAGTCATTTCCCGTGCTGCCATTCTTGAATTCCGAATTGGATCACCTGAAAGAGCCAGGATCTTGTTTGAGGGTATTTTGCGGAATTACCCAAAGCGCACAGACCTTTGGAGTGTCTATGTTGACCAGGTTTTTCTTCTTGTCCTCTTGTTTGTTGGCTTGAATCATGCTTCAATTACTCTGATAAATCTCTCTACAAAAAGCTCTCAAGCTCTTTTGCATCAAAACCTTAACAAGAAAGGTTGTATGTGTGTATTTGTTTGCTGAGCTAAAACTTGATTTGCTTTGATCTTTCTTTTGTGTTTCTTCTCCCCTTCATTTGGGGTTTGGGTTTTTTAATTGGATTGAGAAGGACTCAGTATGTGCGTGATATATATCTCTTGTTGTTTCTTTTTCTGTCGGCATCTAGGAATCTGCAGTGGATCTATTATTTGGGAACGAGAGAGGTTTTAGGGTTAATGTTATGCATATTCTCTCATGTAACAGGAAATTAGATTGGGCAATGAATCTGTGATACGAGCACTCTTTGAGAGGGTAATTTGCTTGGAGCTTCCACCTCGAAAAATGAAGGTATGTCATCAAGCTCTGATCATTCCAGGGTTATTCATGGAACAGATTTGTTGCATTGATAATCTAGTGTTTTCATGAACAGAAACTTAATCTTCGCATGAAGAGCAACTTAAGTTCTGTTTTGTCCGACAAATTTAAAAAATCTGCAAATTTAGTCAATTGGGAAATATGCTAGGATGTACAATGTGGAGTAGAACAGGGGTGAAAATACTAGAGTCGGGGACTCACATGGACAACACAAAAGCTATTTGAAGTGGCGATATTTTGAGAGGTCGGAGAACTAGTCAACAAGTTGTTATAGGATTTGTTATTCAACAATCAAGTTTGGCTTGGTCTTGAATGCAGTTTCTTTTCAAAAAGTATCTTGATTATGAGAAGGCACAAGGAAATGAAGAAGGCATGGAACATGTCAAGACCAAGGCTATGGAATATGTGGATGCCAAGCTGGGTTGATTTCTATCCTACTTTGAACTAATTCAAATATACCCAGCTGAAGGAAGTGTTCAGATTCTTCATCAGGAGCATTAGCTGGCTTCTAAGAAGTGAGGACAATCAAAACCTACCTCTTTCATAGGGTATAGTTTTCTTGCACTAGAAAAGGTTACACAGTCATGATGATTGTCTACCTGTCTCCTAATAGGAAGTTTTCCTTGTGAGTGGTTCATGATTCACTTGTCCTACTGGACAAATTCTGAGGCACAAGTTCACCAGAAGGCATGCTAAGCAGTTCTAAATTTCCTGTTCAGGGGACTTGAAAACTCCATCTTGTTGCTAATATCAAGCTAGGTGGGATTTACATTGATGTTCAATCAACTGGAACAGCAGGTAAAACAAAAGCAGAGCTTGAGCTTGGAACTTTATCTAGTGCAGGGCCACATACCGAGCACCACTAGAGATGCTCTAATGGGTTATGTTAAGAGCATCTCTGCACCCAAAAAATTTTGGCCTACTTTATCTTGCTTTAACCTTATAATCTTGAGGAAAAGGACTGAAAGGTTAGGAGATGGAAATGTGCATTCCATCAATGGCACCATGCATAGAAGGTAGTTTACACTGAATCTTGAGCTTCACCATGACATTTTGCAGTTTGCTTTTTTTCAGCCAAAGAAATCAGCCCCTTGTAAACCTTGTTGATAACATTACTGACTTTGTGAAAAACGAGAAATATTGTGCATCTGCCCATAGCAGAAAACTTAGAGCAAATGAGAAAGTTCACTGCCTGTACCACCTGTCCAAGGGAATGCTGGATCTCAAGGAAGAGTTAATGAGGTGCTGTTAACCGAAACAACAGTCCAAGTTTATGGCAATAGAAGGATCAAAAATGCTCTCTCAACTATTATTTTTTGTCTTGATTATGAACCCTTACAACATATTGGCTTAATGCAAGGATACATAGGAGGAGTTGAGAGAAGTATATATGAGATGGCTGATGAGATTTCAAAGAAATTATTGCAGAAAGAGTTATGGACTTTCAAGATAAAGAAGTATGTCAAGGAAAAGTATGTCAAGCGCAGTCTCTAGATTCAAGTCATTGGTGGATCAATTGAACGGAGTTGGAGCAGAAGTGAAGGAGCATGACAAGACAATGAACTCCCTCTTGAACAATTTATTAGAAACAAGGGAGATAAATGTCAAAAGCCTGGATTGGACAGTCTCTTCCTCTTTCTATTATGATAGCCAAAACAAGACACGAGGAAAATAACATGAAAGGATCTGAAACTACTACTTAAGCTCTTGATGTGAATTCAACCATGAAAAAGTCTAAATTCAAAAGCAAGTGCTTTTTCAGTATAGTATCATAGCTACATGGCCAAGGATTGTAGAAAGGAGGAGGAAGGAAAATGTAAGGGAAAAAAGAAAAAAACAGAGAAAAAAAGGATATGAGAAGTGGTCAGAAGTACCAAAAAAACGGTAAAGTTATGTGACAAAATGCTAGAGAAAAGTGTACTCTTCTACTGAAAAGCATGCTAAGAAGAAGTCTCTAGAATCTAATGACAACCTTACTCTTTCTCTTGATCAAGAATTGTTTAATGAGAGATGAGGAATAGGTTTGGTATTTAGATTCTGGTGCGATAAGGCACATACATACATGACTTCACACAAGGAATGGTTAATCGACCACAAACCATCCTCTACTAGGAGATTATGTTTATGTTGAAGATAATCACAAATGTGAGCTCAAAGGAGTTGGGAGTGATCCCGATTGTTCTCAACAATGGGAAAGTACAATGAGATTGCCAATGTTTCTTCATGTTCAAAAGCTCGCAAAGAATTTATTCTCAGAAATAAGAAAGTGAGAAGTAGGTAGGAGGATTCAATGTGCACTTTGTAGAGGAGATTATCCTCAACAATACGTAAGGATCAGCAAAGTTACTCATCTTGATGAGTGCAAATGATCTCTTGAAAAATTCCATGAGAAAAGTGGACAAACTTTCTTTGTTTTTTCGAAATGCTCCTACTTGGGAGGGTATTCATCAACTATCAATGGGACAAAAAAAGTTGAGCATAAAAATGGTGTGGGGCTTTACATCCTGGTAACACTCCTCAAAGTGAAGCATTCCTCAAGTCCGCCTTTGGTTGGTCATGCCCTTAAACTTTAGTAATGTGCACCCCATTGAATGTTACTTAAGACATGTAATCTCATGCTCCCGCAAAAAGCATGTTGACAAGCATCACATGAATTGGTCACATGATGGAAAACTGAAAACTAAGCAATACATTGTGAAGAACTAGTGCACTAAAACACAAATGTGCATGGTTGAAGATAGTTTTTTACAAAGGGTCCTTTTATTAATTGTAAGCAAGAACACGAAACTTGATGGAAGCAATTAATTGTGTGAGGTAACTTGATGCCTATGTAATGGAAGTGTTGCAAAATCAATTCCTTACCAAATGACGTATTGCATACATCTAATTTTACTTTAAAAATATTATAATCGTGGCATGCAAGTGATATTTTTCCATCCTAGACATAATACCTAGCCTCGTTAAGCACCGACTATTTATTTGTTGGAATTGCTTCTTGCCCACCATGCTGAAAATCTGAGATATAAGTCCCAACCACACTAGCTTCAAGATAGATAATATGATGTTGGATTCTAAACTATTATTATTTTTGCTGTTGAATGCGCATGACAAAATTAGAATTTCAATTATCATGCACCTTGTTGTTGAACCAGCCTATGTATTATGGGTAGTATTTGAAATGTCCATTATACAAGACTACGAACACGGTCGCCCTGGTCAAGTTTGTGGCATGCTGCCAGTACCAGAGGACAATCTGTCCTCCATGATCTACCTTTCGTCTAATGGACTCTTTGGTCCCAAATGGACGTAAAATTGTAAACAATATGGAAATATTTTTGAAGTGATATTTTGTAGGTTGCCACCCAAATGCTTGTTTCATAATAGTTGGATGCTCGTGGGTTCTTGGGATTTTTAGATGGTTGCGGAGCATTTTTAAATCCTAGGTAGTCAAAAAACTATTTAGATTTCAAAACTTTTTCTAGCTTTTTGGTGTTTGGTGAAGATTGTTTTGTGTCAAATTGACTTGATCAACTATTTTGCAAATCAGAAGTCGAGATCAAATGTTCAACACTTGAGTAACTTTTTCAAAACTAATGCATGAAATGGATTTCTCCATTCGATGAAACCAATAGAATAAAGACCTAGCAACTACAAGTCTGGAGCACATAGTAGATTGTAAGTTTGGGAAATGTATCATGTGGATTGACAAAGAAAAATATATGGCCGATGCCAAAATGATGGCACATTGCATGTGATATAATAACCAAGGCATTGTAAAACATGTGGAGAAAATTTCTACTACAATTGGAGAGTGCCTTATAACCATGAATATCGCTCCTAGAGGAAAGAGTAAAGATATTATGCCTATTCTTTAAGAGAGAGGTGAATTATGCCTACTTATATGTGTACAAAAATCTCTCCCATTCTTGAGGAGTAAATGTAAGAACCCTCCTCCTCTGGCATGTCATGAGCTTCATATGTTTAAACTCATGATAATCTTTGCCTCGTGCTTTACCATCAATGGCTAAACCCCACAAGTCAAGAAATTTTCTCAAAATGCAAGGTTGGAGTCAGCTAGTGCCTTGTCATAGGCTTTTATTTTGAGCATTCTTCCACCCATATGTTTTATTTTACATTTATGATCCATATGAACCATCAAGATTTGAGGCATCTTAATGAATTCAATTAGTTATTGATGATTAATTATCAATGAATTTGATTAGCTATTGGTGAATTTGGTTGTCCATAACAATTGGTCCTTATTCATTAAGAGGTTGACCATTTTTGCCATGATAAATTTGTTCAAGTTCACTCAAAATATAATGAAATACAAAGTGAATTGAAACACATCTTGAGACATCAACCAAACATGTCATATTAATTTATAAAATTTTTAATTGGTTCAACAAACATGTTTATTTTGGGGACCTTTAGTCACATATCACATTTTTTTGAGTTTAATTATTTAAAAACAAATCAAAATAGGGAATCATATGACCCACCTCAAAATCATTAAAAAAATTTGTGAGTAGAAACTAGTATTATTGTGCAATTTTGGTTTTATAAAAAAAAAAATTCTAAGTTTTGACATTAAAAAAATTATTTCGAGGTTTTTTAGGTGAGGGTTTGAAGGTGGTTCGTCCAATTTCTAAACCTTTTAATTTGAGTTCTAACACCTTTTTTCAAATCGAAGAACATTAGGACTTAGTTCAAAAATTGAGCTTAGTTTCATGTACACATTCCCCAAAGTTAAAAATTGTATGAGTACAAAGTTTTAGAACAAAATAAAATAGGGGTTATATAGGTATGAAGTTCAACAATTAATTAAAATTAATATTTTTTAATAAACTTCAACCTACTTATCAACTTTTCAAAAAAAAAAATTCAATTTTCCTACCTAAAGATTTCAATCCTATGTTCAAAAATGATTTTTCACAATTTTAATTTTGATTTTGAAACTAACAAAAAGTTGGTTCCATAGTTCAATTCTAGTGTCAGTTCCAACAAAAGAATGGCAACTTGGGTCTGGATCGCAAGAACTAGACTTCAACCCCTAGAATTTACCCTCCAAACTAGATACCTTCAATTTGATCAATTTAGTTGATCTTTTCACATTGATAAAAAATCTATTGTATTTGTAATTTCAAGCCACAAATTTAGGAGGAATTTGATTTTCTACTAATTTTTTTTGGAGTGATTGCAAGCAAATAAACAAGGAAATTAAATACCCTTACATTCCTAATGGGGTTGTTTCATTATGGGTTGATAAAACTTGTAAAGGTGATTTTGGAATGGAATAAAACCCCACACATACATTGTTGTATGTTGAAAAAAATATTAATATAATCCTGTACATGCATGCCTAAGTTATGAATTTCCTAAAACAATTTTTCATACATATCTAGTGCAAAATTTCAAGGAGGTCAAATAATTCGAACCTTGTTTCATATTAACCACTTTTCTTTGTCTTCAAATATTTTATTAATATTTTTTTCTGATCAAAATATTTAAATACAAAACAAATGGATCGTTTGGGTCTAATTCATGTTATTAAGGTTAACCTTGTTCTATTTTGTATAGTTTCTAGCACATTGAAAATGAATAGTGACCTTTAATCAATTATTTAACAACATTTAATGTTGCCTTATTTAATGATCTACATCATATCACATGGTTCAACATGAAGGTTTAATGTTTTTGTATTTTATTTGATTATTCAATTTAATATTGATGTTTATCGTCAATGGGTCATCTAGTAGTTACTAGTGGACATATTCAAATTTCGTGTGGTTTTGATTTTATAGCAAAATTTGTACCTAATTCAATGGTCAAATTTCTACCACATTTTTTGTGATGGATGGTTGTGGGTTTAATGGCTTTGTTAATGATAACTTTTGTTAATATGCATTCTATGTTGTCCCTCATGATTCAAATATCTTGTAATCTTTTTTGGGTTTTAATTTTTAATTTTTTTGAAAATTGATGATTATTTCTATCCATACACAAGTAGAAAGTCTTAACAACTATGCACATACTTTGGGTCATGGGGTTAAATGCATGGCCAAATGACTTTTACACTCTATTAGGAGTACAATTGGTGGTCTTCTTGATTTAAATCCTATCAAATTGAATTCTATATTATGTTTGGCTTGCTTTTATATCATGTCTTGCCAAATCAACAACCAAGACCAAGAATTTTACTAGTTAATTTCAACTTAGAGGGAAAGCCATTGGCAATTTTAATATTAATCAATTGTAATACTTTCTTTGTTAATTCGCTTGATGATATGAAGTTCCAAGAGTTTCAAACCAACTTATTCTTATTGGATTAGGTAGTTCTAGTGAACTACAATTGATTAAATATACATCTAAATTTTATACATGTATCTAGAACAATTACATGTTTGCATGCCCTTTATTTTTACTACTAATATCCATGAATTACACGATAATCTAAACATTTATTTGTGTATTTATGGACTAGTTAGTGAACAATGTTTTAAAAAAGAATTTCCACTGATAGTTACAATACCCACCTATTCAACCCTTCATACGGTTCGTGAAATCCATCTTTAAACATTATTAGTGCAACAACAGTATTAGCAAAAAAATTCACCATTAGATTATGCAACAACAATATTAGCAAAAATTTCACCATTAGATTGTGCAACAACAATATTAGCAAAAATTTCACCATTAGATTGTGCAACAACAATATTAGCAAAAATTTCACAATTAGATTGATAGGATCTAGAATGGCAACATTTGTGTGAAAATTATGGCTTTGAGTCCTTGTGAAATATGCATTAAGCATTTGTACTCATTTACCAATTAGCTTAGATTTCTTGTGGGTCCTTAGGCTTATACTTTTTTGAAAAGGGAACGACCGTTGTTTGTTTGTTTTTTAGTTAAGAAAAGAAGGGACAAAGAATATTAGAAAATGGCTAGATTTCTTTTTTAGGTAAGTCCCACTTTACACCAAGCCCACTTTACTAAAGGAGTTGAGGCTCATGTGAAGGGAACACTTCAAAACTTTTTGCCCCCTATTTGGCTTTAGATGACCTTTATTTGGGTCTTTTTTTTAATGGACATTTGGTTGAGTTGTAGAGCTTTGGAGGGTAAGAAAATAGAACTAAATGTTCAACCTTTCATCTTATACATTCATCCTTTTTCTCACTTTTTCTCACCCTTCTCAAACTCACCTTAAAAATTTAAAACTCCACCATGGATGAATATTGATGCAAAATTAGAGTAATAATAATTCTTGTGATTTTGATGCTTTGAGGTTGAATGGTTGATATCATAGTACATATAATCCATAATACCATAATATATAAATAAAATAATAAATAAATAAATATGATATTAAGTTTCATGGTCTATTAAATACCATGGTTTATTTAATTGTAATTAGTATGGATCCAAATGGACCATGCAAAAGAAACTCTTATGCATGCATGTGTGAGTGAGCAAGCGGTTTCACGGAGAGGTAACTTTTGTTCAAGTCATTGTTGTTTTAAAAATCAACACGGAATTTCTTTTTGGTAATTCTTACTAAAAAAATGGGGAAATATTTTTACATATTTAAGAAAAAAAATGATATTAATTCTAACAAAATATCACTATTTGTGTAGGATAATGTTTTTGCTGATGGGAAATTTAATAATTTTTTTTTCAAATAAATTAATTGAAGAAAGTGACAAAAGGAATAGTCACCTAGGGTTTGGTTTGATTAAATGTTGCATATTCCATGGGAAAAAAAATTCTCATTTTTTAATCTTGGCAACAATAGTGGTCCCTACTAGGGTTGTGAGTTGGGTTTCCGAATTCATGGGTTTGTTTAATTATCATCCATGGGGGGCCAATGTTGAGCCCCAAAATTGGTAGATTTGTTAAAAAAATGATCATAATTCTTGATTTTGCACTTGATTATCAAATGTAGAAACTAGAAACCTTTTTTGGGCTAATTTTAGTTACTTAAACCAATAGAATGTTTAATATATAGGTTCAACCTTAGCCTTGATTAGGAAGTGAATGTAAAACTTCAAGTTAGGCTTGAGCTCACTATGCTTTTTATATAAAGCAAATAATTCTAAACTAACTCTTGTCACTAGCTTAATCTCATATAATGGGATATTCAAATTTTTTTTTACCCTAGTTAAAATTTTGGTGGGCTCCCATCACCATTTCCTTAGCCCCCAAAAGAATTGTAGGCCCCCCCCCCCAAGTTAAATCCTTCTTTTGTTTCAAGGGAAAAGGTTAAAACCCTTTGGAAAAGCAAATCAAAAGTAACTTAACTTGCAAAGTAACTTTGCAAAGTAACTTTGCAAAGTTAACTTTGGAGATTTTGTTGTTTTTTTTTAAAAATTTTTAAAAACAGGGAATTTTGTGACAGAATATTCTTTTGCCAAAATAGTTTTCACAAATTGGTGAAAATTTGCCCCCCAAAAAAATCATTGAACCATATGTAGTCTACTGTTGTAATAATAATAATAATAATAATGTCATATGAGGTATGAAATAATTCAATCCAAAGCTTGCCATAATTATGACGATTTCTAATACCCAAACATCATATTTTCACCCCCAAAAACAAAAAAAAAAAAAAAAAAAAAAAAAAAAAACACAAAAAAA
>Ga0116231_10002407_pt1 | contig 39150 bp, 16 predicted proteins | sample S1TSphgellanicum_2_FD_89695 | JGI IMG/M metagenome (GOLD analysis project Ga0116231, IMG submission 89695) | Host-associated microbial communities from peat moss isolated from Minnesota, USA - S1T2_Fd - Sphagnum magellanicum MG | ecosystem: Host-associated > Plants > Peat moss > Unclassified...
AAATAAAAATACGGTAGAAAAAAGAAAAAGAAAAAATATTAATTGTGGGTGGGGTGAAAATTTAAAATTATTTTTTAGATGAGAAAAAGGGGTAAATTTTTTTATTTTTTTTTTTTTTTTTTTTTTTTTTTTTTTCCCAAATGGGGTTTTGAAGGAAAATGGGACAACATTTCTTCTCCTCCCTAGTTTTGTTGCGTATCACTTTTCTTTACAAGTTTGTGTGTTTTTGAAACACCCACTTTTGTACATGGCATAACATGTAAATATTGTGGTGAAAAAAACTAACAAGAATTAATTAAGGATTTTAATAACTAAAACTTGTCAATAGTTCTAGGTTGAAAACTTCTTAGGACTATTAGTAACAAGGTTGTTAGTAGATTTGAACCTTGTAGTTACAAACATCATTTTAATACCTATTTTTTATATTAATTACATAGAATTAGAGTTATAACTTAGCACTCTTATATTTTTGTGACATGTTGGTACCTATTTTTAAAATGTGGCAACTTGAATAGAATTTTTCCAAAATATTTTTTTTGTATCACTGGCACTTCCAATTTTTTTTTCATTAAGAAGTAAAAAGTCACCAAAATAAAATAAAATGACAAGGGTGGGCCAGAGCTCCAAGACTTTTTTTCATTGATAAATAATATGAAAATGTCAATATGTAAAACCAATACATTTTTTGTTTTCAATGATTTTATTAATATAAACTTTCATTAAATTTAATGTAAAATTTACTTAACTACATCAAGTTAAACTACAAATAATGTCAATTTATATTTTATCCCAATAAGATAGTAAATGACTAAATCATTATTTACACCACCTTGTTAAAGCATTTTATATCAAACAATAATAACACCCCCCCCCCAGGTCATTTCTATTTCATGTATTAAGAGTCATTGAATCATAACAAATCAACTTATGGTATGAATGTCATTAAAATTCTTGAATCAACTTAAAGTCAAACATCATTCATGTTCTTTTCAAAATTTAATGTGGATTAATACTAAAAAACTATAAGATTATGAAATTTGGATATGGATCACAAATTTGATAAGGTATTTTTTGGACTTGAAAATATTTTGTATCAATTAAGAAAAGTGACATGTTAATGCCCAACTATTTTTAGATAATTTAGTTAAAATATCAATTTGAATGATTATCTATAATCTACCTTGTGAAAAAAAATCAAGTTAAAGAAAAAATGAAATGAAATGAAATAAAATGTTTGCAGGTGAGGTATGTGTGTTGTTGCAAAGAAAAACCTATATTTCAAAAATGAAAAGATGGGACATAAATGCAATGAATACCTTTTTATTTTAGTCTTTTTGAATATTCAAATTTATTTTTAAAATATTCATATTCACCAATCAATAATGACTGAATGTACAAATATGTCAATTTCAAGTTCTTTACTTTAGATAAAATAAATATAATGCAAAATGTTTGATCTAATGGTTTAAATAATATTTTCACCTCAAGTTTACCTAATTATAGACATTTATTATACATGGAAAAACATTGGGTGAAAAACATTATTTTGATTAAGGGAAATAATTCCATAATATGTTACATAGGAAAAACCTAGATGCCCTATATCACTTTTGTTAATGCATTAGATTACATACATGATACTAGCCCTAGTCAAGGTTGAAGGGATTTTTCTTATGAAGGTCCAAATTGAAATATATGATAAAAGGACATGTTTAATTTTCCAATTGAGTAAGATCGAACATTTTTGCTCATCACCCACTAGTCTAGCTCCCCATCAATGGATTTTTTTTGGGAGATTCAATTTTTTCTATTTTTGAAAAGTTGTGAACTTGTGTCAAAAGGGCACATTCACGAATTAAGGAACTAACGTGCACCCTTAAGTAGTCCTTTGTCAATGTTTAAATAGTCTCTAAAAAGCTTACATGATAATCTAGGATTGACCAAATGGTGTTTAGATAATGGTTAAATAATTATTAAACAATGTTTTTTAGCATTGTAAAACACTAGTTACAATTTTTTAAAAATGATTTTCAGTATTCTAAACATTCATTCGATTACTTTCAAATTTATTAAAATGTTACATTATTATATTAAAAACATTGTGTGTAATGGAACAATCATAAAAATTTGATTTAAACATGATTTTAATTATTTAAGCCTAAACATTTGTTACACATCAACTGGCTTTTTAATCCATCAATGTACCCATGAACCTTACATTCCTAAGATTTTATTTTATTTTGGCAAAATGATGAAAATTCATTGCTTTCACACTCCCCCAAATAGTCATTATCCCCTCAATCATTTTTCATAATAAATTACATGACATAATTCAAATTGGCTTATAAAATTCCAAATGGGGGAAATGTGGTAATAGAAAAAGGAGATAATTAATTTAGTAAATGATTGTGAAACTAAGTGTCTCCTTTTTGTTTTATGACTCCCTTATTTAATTGGAAGTTTGTAAAGGGACTTAATTTTGTAATCTAATTCTAATGATGATGTTATCATTAAAGTTGTTGTAGGGGGGACATTTATAGCATCAATAAATTTTGTCTTACCAAATTAAATTTTAGTTTGGAATCAATTTTGAATGAAATGTTTTTTAGACATGATAATCCCGAATGGTGGAAGTGATGAACATCTTTTCAATACCTTGTGCATTAATTTGCATGAAATTTCTTTTCAATTGAATTGAAATAAATTTGAATTTGATTCCATGGAATTTGAATGGAATTGAAATTCATTTCAATTAAGTTCAAGTTGCACACAATGTCATTCAATATTTTCATTCAAATGAAACTTATTTTTCACAAAATCAATTCATTTTTTCCATCATTTCATTGTCACTAGTATTTTGAAGCTCAAATGTATAAAGGGAAGTGATTTTAAAAATCATGTTAAGGTGGGTGAAGAGTTATGTTCAATCACAATACATCAAAGATGAATTTTGTTTCAAATAGGTGACAATTATTGAAGAAGAACCATTTAAACAAAGTTAGGTTTCATTGATAAGTGTATGATTTTTTCATTTCAATGGTGGTTAATGCAAAAGAATCATCATTTTAAACTAGCATGCCTATCTTGATGCATGTTTAGTAATGTATTGACAAATTTTTGTTGTGTTAATAGATTGACACCTAACAATTTCAAAATCAATTATGTCCCAGACATAGAAACATGTGCACAAATCACATTCAAAACTTACCCACACTCACTTGCACTTGCAAGAATCCAAAGCATATAAATGAATCAAAAAAATTTGGCATTAAACAATGCCTCTTATTCTTTCTATGTGTTTTGAAATCCCAAAAATTAGTTTTCAAAGTCTATAGACTAAACCCCCTCAAACACAAAGGACCTAAAACTCCATTCACAATGAATGGATTACACCAACAAATAACAACTACAAAAAAAATTTAAATAAATAAAATAAAAATAACAATAAATATATGAAAGTGAAAACATGATAAAAGGAGCCAAAGGTCAAAATCACATTTGAACCAAATGTGTTAAAATTGGTTATAAGAAAAAATTCATTAGTTCAAATCTTTTTGCCCTTCTAATCATCAATGTCAAAATCTTTTTCAATTTTCAATAGGAATGATGCACATTTGTTTTAAAAAAGGATGTTTGAAAAAAAAAAAGGACTATTCATTTTTGAGATTTGAGTGTTTTGAACATGCAAAAACACTTTTGATTTGTGTCAAGCTTTGAGCATATAAGCTTTGCAATTGATGAAAAATATTCCAAAAACTTTAATGACAATTCAAATTATTATGCTTCCCTTCTGATTTTTCAAACATACAAAAATGTACTTTTAAAAAGTGTCCACTCATTTAGGTGGCTCCTTGACTTTGTTTTTACTAGTGTTGGGTAGTTCTCACTAGGTGACCTAGGTTTCAAATTGATTCTCAATCCAATTTTCACATCAAAAAGAGACTATTCTCATTTTCGGTGAAAATCAAGCTAAAAATTGGTTTTAAGGTTCTCACCCATGTGAAAATTGACTAGGAAAATTGGAATGGGATTTATTTTTTTTAAAAGGAGAAAACCAAAAAGAAAAAACTTGAATTTGGTTCTCAAGGTTTTAAACAAATTTGGTTCATTGGTTCCTCTTGTTCTTCTTTTCACATGGGCATGTTGCTATTGGTTCCTTTTATTCTTCTTCTCATTTGGGGCTACTATTCTTCTCTTCTTGCAATTAGATTTTTTTTTTCTTAGCTTTATTTCTCTTCTTCCATTATTTCTCTCTTTTTATTGTTATTACTTTTATTTTTACTACAATTGTTTTTTCCCCATTATTACTTTTCTATCTTTATTGTTATTACTCTTTTTTTCTTTTTTTTTTAATAATCTTTATTGCTATTACTATTCTCTTTATTACTATTACTCTTTTCCCATTGTTCTATTATTTTCATGTTACTCTTCTCACATGGTGTTGTTCTTTTCCTTTGATGAAGTAATTAAATTATTAAAAATCAACTTGTGAAAATTGAGTGTGAAAACTGATTGTTGCTATATATATATGAGAACCACCCTATTTGAAAACCAGGTGATTTGAAAAAAAATAAAAAATTGATAATCTGACAAATTATCACCAACCCAATTTTTTAAATATGTATTGGAGAATTGATCGGGTTCTCATAACATCATGAAAGAACTAGAACTAGCCGATTCCCACAAAAAGGTGAAAACGACCCAACATTGGTTTTTTACCCCCAAAAAGCTTGTTCACTTCAGATTTACTTGATGGTTTGTTCAATAACACATCAATTAACCCAAGACGGCACACTTTCTCCAAGTATATATATGCAAAACCTTTTTGTAATAGAAAGCAGAGGATGATTTTATTTTGTTCCATCAATGATTGACATGATGATTCCCAGATCCTTTTTTAAAATTCTTTTCATCACTTGATACATAGTGTTATTTTTGTTTTGTTTTCATATCCATTCATTTCCTTCTTCCACTTTTGTTAGCCTCGCTTTCATATAGATTCATTATAGGGTATAGTAGCTTAATGGATTTTGGCCCATAGGTAAATAGGTCTATTTTTATTTGAGGATTTTTGAAAGATGATATTTTGGCTTGTGTTGAAATTTGAGATTAATTATTATAGAGTTATAATATCTTGAAGGATTTTGGGTTTTTTTAGAGGATTTTTTGAAGATTATATTTTTGCACAGTGAAATATTTGAGTTTTCATAATTCTTCTTTTGCCTTAAAATACTTTTTAATGTAAATGACAAGGCCACCATGTTACACACCTCTTGTTTTATTAAGCCATGCCTTTAGGCTAGGACTATGCATTCACTTGGGTTTATAACACCTTCACATTAAAAATAGTTTGCATTTTGCACCTTATGAGTAATATGGGTAATATGTTTCCACTCCCCCACTTTCATTTCTTCTTTCTTGCATTATTTTTTTGGAATTGACTTCCATAGGTTCACGAATCACAATTCACATCAGATTGTTAGATTTGTTTCAATTTGAGGCCCTAGGTGCACCATTGCCTACACCTCAATCATCACTTAAAATTTGGAGGAGATCTATGTTTTAAGGAAGCAATTTATTGTTGAAACCTTGGAAAATTCCATTAAACAAAGCACCCAACAAGGGGGAAAAGAAGGAACAAAAAGATAGGACCGAAGTTTGAGCCAAAAAAGTAGAACCCGAAGTGAGAAACCAAACTAGGTCACTAAGGGGCACTAGAACGAATCATGTTCTAGAACCCCCACCAATCGCAAGGAGCATATTAAAAAGAGAAAGGGATGGGAAATTTGAAAAAGCAATTAACCTAAAAAAACCTTCACTTGCAATGATAACACACTTGAAAATAGATGCAGTTTGAACTCTTTGAAAAGTTATCAACACCTTTTGCTTATGAAAATCACACAAAATAGGCCATCAAAGCCCTTCCCTAACCACACCATGTTAACACATTAATGAAGAAAATTGTTCACTTGTTGGTGCAAGCAATCAAAAACTTATATAACAAGGGGAAGAAACACATCTACCAGGTGTCGATTATGGTAAAGTCCCTCCTTTGTTTGATCTGCCACTTCACAAGATTATTCAGTCCATGAAATTAAATATGTTCAAATGATATCAACATGGACAACATCAGCCAAGGTGCGGATGCCATCAACCAATAACATGATCTTAACTTGCTAATGATAAAATTGAAGGGAAAACAATGGAAGGCATTTAATTTCATAATTTTATCACAATGGAACATTTTTTTTCAAATTCTAAATTGGAAATTTTGCCATCTTCATAACCCCAATTAATTGGTTAACATTGAATTTACCGTTGTACCAATGTAAATGTTAGTTCATCCAAGATTAAGCTAGGCTTGTTGGTTCACCCAAGGCGTCTAAAACATTAGTAAGAATCAACACCTTCATTGGTACCTTCACTCAAGCTTCACCTTCTTGAGTGAAGATCTTACAGGCTACATCTAAGCTTGGAAATCTAAAATTTGACTTAGAGACTTTGATTTATTCTAGTATATTTCATCTATTTATTATTGACCTATGTATTTCATATAATTACCTCCCTCCTACCTATGAACCTATATTTTACCATTGTACAACCTACCTATTTATCTACCTTTCATCTTCTACCTACTAATCATCTAATCTTCTTTTTTATTAACATAAGTAATATATAATGCCTATGTGAAATTTAAACATGTGAAAGAGAAAAAACACAAAATCGTTACCTTTTGAAGGTGTGGTCCACTAGTTAAGGAGTTGGTTTATCATTGGGGCAGTCAATGATTAAATTTCTCATAGTTGTAACTTATGTACATGTCCAATGGACTAGAAGAGATATGTTAAATTAGGCTACCACATGCCTACCTACCACAATTTATTTTTTGATAGTAATTTACAAAATAAATGATGAAAATATCCACAAAAGTTTAACTAATGAAATGGTCCATTGTCCCACAAATAAAAAAGACCACCCTAGTCAAAATGAACATGCTAAAATGACAAGATGATTTTTTTATGTTTATCCAAATGGGTTTTTTTTAATTAGATTTTCTCATCAAAGAAACCATGTTTTTTTAGTAATTTTTTTTGTAGCAAATGACAACATTAGCAGCATTTTCACTGATAGAATTTTACTCCTATAAAGAGATTTTTACTTTTTATTCAAAGCTATGAAAAAAGGCCAACAACATCTATAGAATAAAATATTTCATAGCTAGTGGTTTCTTTGTTTGATCATCATTTTCAAATTTCCACTCTTTTCACTTGTATAACACACCCCAATTTAAAACTAAGAATGTTTTTCAATTTTTCTTTCCTCAACAAAAATATGCAAAAATGTAATAAACAAATAGCTTATAACCTACAATTATGTAGTTTGGTATTTCTTGTTCACCCACAAAACAATAGAATTGCAATAAATCTTAAAGCAAGACTCAAAAGGGATTAGTGTTTTAAAATTAAGATCATGAGATTTGGTACAATGTACAAACTCATTACCTCCAAAATTCACCCAAATGATAGATAATCATGAAAAGCCACACAAAAACAAACATTTTTTTATAACGATTGTTAATCATTTAGTCATTAAAGGAAAAACATTCAAGCTTGTTTTCATTTCCTCCTCTTGAACATAAAGAAAAAAAAGATTTATGATATTAAATAACTTAAATATTGGGTGAATGCATGTTATGGCGTAGACAAAAAACTATTACAATTTGATAGTTTTCAATACTTGTGGAACTTTGATATATCATGGTGGATGTTTGAAACACATTTTGTAACAAAGTTTTTCAATTAATGGTGGTTTACATCCCAATATATCATTGTATCATGAAATTGGAGCAAATATGAACAAATTAATTATTAATTGGAGTACATTTTCACTTTGCAATAGCCCTATTGATCACAATGATGCAATTACAAAAATATTACAAAGGATTAGATTTAATAGTAGTTTATTCATAGAATTTTGCACATGTGAAAAGACAACCATGAAGAAGAATCTTTTTCACCAAAATTCTCGATTTCCTTTCAAATTGTGAAATTCATATTAGATGTTTTTAAAACATTTGTTAATTTGTGCACTTAATAAAATGCTTCATAAACATGCACCGCAATGTGAGTGGATTCCATTTCAAACATGCAACTAAAGACACTTCAAAGTCATTCAAGGTTCCATATTATAGCCTTTTTATGTGTTGCATCAAAGGTAACATGCAATTCCAAAAAGTTCAACACTTCAAGTTGAATAGAATCATGCATGTAATAGTGGGCTTTAGTCAAGTTTGCTCAAACAAGGTAGATGTATATTTGGTCAATAGTCCAAATTCTTTCATAACCACCAACTTTTTTTATAGATGCAAGCAAACCTTCCATTCCTACTTTTGATATCCTAGACCTTTCCGAGGGTCATTCATGACTATACTTGTATTTCCTTCCTTATTACCTTCAATAAATGCATTTGATCTAAATTTGGCACGTTCCACCAAGTGTGATTTTTGTGTCCATTCCTAAATAAGTCTTTTAAAATCAAGACAAATGCCACACATTGGTTTCAAATTTGAGTCCATTGGTGAAAATTTTCACAATGAATTTTTTGTATAACACATCAAATTTACAATAGTTGGATTTTTAAAAAAACCATTATTCCAAGAATTCGACATGGACATCATTTTTTTCAACCCATTTACATATTTCCCCTATATAACATACAACAAGTTTGTCAAGAAAGGTATCTTTATTGGAGAAAATCGATAAGACATATCACACAAAAATGTTAAATAAAACAATATCTACAAATGTGGGGTTTGGTAGCCTTGGCAAGAACAACAGAACAAGGTCCATAACCAAGTGTTTCCACTTATGTGATGATGGCAATAATATTCCATCTTAAATTGTGCTCTAGAAATTAAAGTTGACAAAGTGTGCTTTCATTTTGTCCAAATCTTTTTGGCAACTTGAACTACTAGTCTTGTTCTTATCATTAGGGATTTGACTTTTAGGCTTGCTTTGTAACCAATCTTGAAATAGTGGAAATGGTGGAAATCTTTCCAACCCCACTATTTCAAGTCAAGGCATGGAACTCCATAACATAGTTGCAAACTATAACGTCAATAAAATCTTGTAGTGGAGTAGTTTTTTATGCACCTCTACAAGTTAAAGTGTATGGCACATGCATTTGTTATAGTCATTATATTAAAAGGACTCAATGTACATAACAATTTTAATTACATTTTCCTTTGAAAGAAAGAAAAGCCAAATCAAAACAATATAAAACATTTCAAATGGGGACTTTTTAATTTTGTGGCCTATAATGTAACAATACACAAACAATACTTTTATGGATTCACAATTTCAAAATTTGTAATGATGAACTCATTTATTAATTTCAAATTTTTTGAACATGTCATTAACAATTCAAAACAAAGGTTTTCCAAACCATTTTCAAGATGGCATGGAAGTATCTTAGGACTTTTTTAAAACAATTATATGAGATTATATATTTATTTTTATCGGACATTGTTTTTATGAAATTTATATAAATTTCCTCAAAAAACTTTTATTCTAAAATGTTTATGAGGTGCCCACATAGTTATTTTTTGTAAAAGATGATTATTTTGCCCCAAGCATAGACATTGATTTTGGCATTATCAAAATACATTGCAAAATATTATTGAAGTTTCTTCATGTGCCTTTTAGTCCACCCTAAAGTGCTTTTGGGTGAAAGCATACTACAGTGAACCCCTTTGGGGTGTCATATTGTATTACTTTTTAGGGATGTGCATGTTTGAATGTATCCCACTTCAAACTTTCAAAAGATTTTCACAATGTTTTTGTACATTGTGTTAGAATATAACCTAGGTAAGAGATTAAAAAAGAAACTATTTCATTTCATTTTATAAAGTGAGAGATTGGAATATATTTGAGGAAACGAATGTAATGTATTTATGTACTCAAAAACATAAATATATTCCAAAAACAATTTAAATGATTTTTAATCTTTATGAAAGTTGAAGGTATATTGAACCATGTCATTTCACATAATATGAACCATGTTTGGATACCATATGATTAACCTGTAAATTTTCATTTTAAAATATAATTTTTTTCATTAAAGATGTGATAAATGTGTGGTAAATTGAAATTTTGACAAGAAATCACATCCACATAGAAGATGACAAGCATAGCTAGATGGGCCATTTTTTTATTTCATTAAAATTGATTATTTTAATGACTAATGAAACCTTATCATTAATGCAGTCAAAGAGACTATGGCCCTATTATATCAATGTATATTGTAAATATATTCATGGATCTTTCAATATAGATAATGACATTTATTATTATTTTAAAAAAATTACATAACATTAATTTTGTAAAAATAATTGTTGTAGGGCCCAAAAATTTTTGATACCCAAAATTAAATGTACCATGATTTTGGAATAATTATTGTATGTACTATAATACTAAACCCAAAAGTGCCCCAAAGGGGGCCACCATAGTGTGTTTTCACCCTTTTACCCCATATTATAAAATTTCAGCATTGAAAATAGTTTGGTCGGAAAAAAAAAATACAAAACACAAAACATGAATTATATACTTATGGTGAATAACGAAGAACATAAATAATTTTTTTCATAATTTTTATGATCATAATCACGGTTGGTTCTTTAGGAAAAGAATTCCTTTTGGCAAACATGAACATATTTTACGTTATATCTTTAGCAATATTTTGCTAACTAGATATTATGGCATCTCCTATCACTTTATCTTCTCACATTGAAGCTCCATAAACAAACGACCTCCTTAACCACCTATTTCTTGGATCTTGCATTTAAAAAATCTAAATTGTAGTCAATACCAATGATCATTTTTGTGAAATCATATTGGTTAGTAGCTAGCTACATAAGCAATATATTGTGCGTTTAGTAGTCCTTTAATAAAGACAAATCACTTATGCATCAAAGACAACTTCCACAAAACCTTTGTGAATATTAAAACTAATCCCGATGAAAATCCCTATTTCAAAGGTTCAAATTGCATATATGGATAACCTTTTGGTTGCACTTTAATGAAATAAAATGATTATAACCTTTCCCCTTGTAGCAAATCAAAATCGACACCTGTCACCCAAAGATGGGCTCAAGAAGGTTAGATAGTTTGTTGTCATGAATTGCTCATACTTGCAAGTGTTTCAATTTTCTAATTTGTTTCACCCAAGCCCTTATTCTCATTTCTTCCAAGTCTAAAAACTACTTACAACTAGTAAATTTCTTGTCACATTTCAACAAAATAACACACCATTTAGTTATGTACACATTGATGTAAAAATCAACTAATAGAGAGTGAAACATATTGGAAGTAGTCCAAAGACCCACAAGTTGCTTATGCTATGTTTTAGATGTAGATTAGATGTCGGACTCAAGATGAAAGTTTTAATAAAATACCTTATCTAGAATTGAAGATGCATTATGTGGCAATAGATATCATGCAATGTCTTCCAAGGGAATTGAACCTTAATCCATCATTGAAATTTGCATTATTGCAATGGAAGGTGGGTGAAAGCACACTCGGGGGAGGCCACTTTAAGTAAAAAAATGTACTATTTTTGGGTATATTTTAGTATATTTTTGGGATAGTTTTTCTTTGATTCATTTAACATTTTGATAAATTTTGATACAAAGGCCTTCAACATAATTTTTGTCATTTTCAAATGAAAGTAATTTTTCATCAAAATGTTTTTTTTTAACACATTTATGCTTGTTTGAATGAAAAATTTGTTCAATTGTTTTTTTTTTGAAATCACATGAATCAAACTTTTCAATTGTAATTGAAATGGTCCAATCAATTCACATTCAATATATGTCTAAGTACTTCATAAAGTTTTGCAATTATTTGAATCAATTTTAGAATATATTTGCACTTTGCAATATATCATGACAACATCTAATTTTTCACAAATAGACTTTTTAATCATTTGATATTAATAAAAAATGTAGTTTCCTTTGACAATTGCATTATTTGGCAATTGGATTACTTTAATTTGAGTATAATTTATGAAAACCTCTTTTAATATTAGCTTGGTGAAAGTTGAAAGTTGCATAGTTTCAAAAAATAGTATTTGTGACAACATTTCTTAGTCACTATAGTGTGCTTTCATTTAAGTAGACTTGTAAAATAAAACACATAAGTACCAAAATACCTATCTACAAATAGATAAGATAAATTTGTGTACATTCACAATTTGTAAGGAAGTTTGAGTTCAAACTATTTAGCCCATGGAAAATGTCATGCTATATGTCCACCAAATAACAAGACTTTTTTTTCATTCCATTTAGTGATGGAAGTATAAAATGAGAAATTCAAAAGAATAAAAAATTATTACACATACATTCAAACAACTATATCAGTTACATATATTCAATCAATTCCTCAACTTATTCGTAGTGAAAGCAAATGTAAAAAACATATGTTCATCCTCCACATTCCCTAGAACAACCATAGCCATCAACTCAACAAGCTTTAAGTATTTGGATAACATGTGTTTCAAAACTTTGTTAATATACAAATGCCTCCACATTTGAGTGGGAGGGTTACAATCAAGGGGGGTTTGGATGGCAATAGTGCAATCAAATTGCATAGTGACAACAAATATAATGGTTTATTGATCAAATAAATCAACATCCAACAAGGGATCTTGTGAAACTCGAATTAACAACATAGTTTTGCTGTGGTAGTACTACTGTTCTTTCAAGATGGCTAAATGCCTATGGAGTGTCGTGGCAACATCTAATTAAATAACCAATGTTGAAGGTAGATGATGCTTATGGCATTCATCATTTCTTGTGTAGGGTATTTTTTATCAAACTCATCAATTTTAAGCCTCTGGTTGGGCCATTACACTACTTTTTGACACTTTAGCATGCAAATGCCTAATCATCCCTTGTCATTATGGAAACCTCTCTAGTAGATTTGTCAATTTTGTGAAGCATTGAATGAATTAAAAAACAACATATTCCACTTGTGTTTGTAGGTTAATCCACTACACAACGCATAATATAACATTAATGCACTCCACCAAATCCAAAAAGTTTTTGAAGTGGTGATGCATATTGCATCTTATTGTTCACATACATGGTGTACAATTTTGCCTAACATAACTTCACAATTGCAACATAATCTCAAGTGAATGTGTACCTATTTTAAGCAAGTTTTAAATTTATCAAACTTTATACTACTTCCAACATTAGCAAACACAAGTTAGGCTCATAACAATTTCCACATTGTATAAAAGCTCACAATTAGTAACTTAGTTTTAACATTAAGATTACTAGCAACAACATCATTCATTTTGACCATGAATGTCTCGTACTCACCAAATAGTCATTTAGAAGGTGCCAACCTAGAAATCCACCTTGCTTTAACATTCTTAGGAAAATTTCAAACCCCTCAACTTGATCACCTTTACCAATTTAGAGCATTCAAGGTGTCTTTTGGGAGATTGACTATAGTATGTATGCATGGATGCAATAAACTTTCAATCTTCCCAACTAAAGTCAAGGAAAATAAGTTTGGATAATCAAATTACATTGGTGTGCCATACAACGAATGTTGACAATGTAAGGATTATGTTTCACCATGAGTTCAACGATAACACCCTTCTTCAATCCTTGGAACATTGTTACATCATTACCTTCAAAGCAAACAACCTTGTAAACAATGTTAACTTCTATTAAACCACCAAAAATAGTAAGAAAACAAACAATCACAACAATGAATTTATAGGATGTGATTCCATCCACATATTTTCAAGATTCAAAATAATCAGCCTCCTTTTTTAGTCTTCATCAACATGCACATGCACAAATATTCAAGATTGGTTGTCCATAGTTGTGATTTCATGCTAATTAATTGACGCAAATATAATGTTTTGGACAACCAATTTTGTTTGATTCAAAAGCACATTGTGCATGGCCATTATAATTTTTCACCCACTAGAGTTAATCCAATGTTTGTTTGGGATATGGGCAAACATCAAGAATTCAAACAACTTCATGTGTTCAAAATTAGTCATGGGACCTATTGTAATCCTTGGATAGGCAATCAAAGCTTTCCGAACACCTAACATAATGTTTTTGCAAACCATATAATTTAGGGTTTAGAAGTTTTTATTTACCTTTCCCAAACACCTTGTAATACACCATCTACAACTTAGTTTGAATACCTAAAACATGTTTAACCCATGGGAACTCCATAACCCATTCATCTTTGAAAACAAAATGAACATCACATTCCATTTTCCTATTTGTTTGTGGATCTATGGCAGTGAAACGTTTGAAACTTGAAGGATGATGAGCAACAAACACCTAGAATCCTTACATGTAACCTTGCAAGCACCCAAATGTTGTACTTAAAATTCTTGCTTTCAATTGTTACAAATGCAATGCAATGATGAACTTTGGATGTTAAAGGTTGCATTTTAAATGAAAATCTAGTCAATTGTTGACTATCAATGGACTTTGAAAAACTTAGCAGACCACAAGCCACAAACTTACTAGTTAGTTGATGAGCTTTAAAGGAACAAGAAACAAACTTGCAAAATAACAATATTCAAGGCTTAGCTGTTCACAACTCCAAAGCCTTGAGGACTTTGCGGTAGTGAACCATGAACATTGAAAAGAGGTAAAGGTGATGACAAATCTTCTAAACATGAAGGGATGGCAATGGTGTTTATTGCATTCTCAACTTGTGATGGTGAATTCTAGTTCTACACACAAGAACGGCTTTTGATGATGGTTGCAATGGAGTGCAATGTGTGATGATGACAAAAGTTTTGGACCTAATAATGTATGGCAAGCACCATATATTTGTCATCATCAAGAGTGACAATAAATCCCAATCACCCATAACTAGGCTAGCTTCCCTCTCTTCATGGTTAGATTTTGGCAAACTTTTTCTTTTACCCAAACTAAATCCACGAGGACCTTTCATAGGCACCTTTTCAATTTCGCAAATGGCGAATTTTTACCACATTAAAAAACACTGATTCAATCTAGGACAGGACATTTATAATTTTTAAAGGGTCTAGCTAACGCAACACACCTCGATGATAGAAAAACACACCTTTTAACCCGATTTGCCTAGGTAGGCAGTACCATGGATTCCCACATCCACGAATCCCCATAGCCTAATGTTGAACCTCCAAGTTGCTATTCTGTAGGCATCCCCTCCACAACAGTATCAATCGCTGTATTATCACCACGGCCACGACCACAGCCTCCACGCTGACTACTGCTACCCGCATCGCTTCCCTGTGTATTGTCCACCTCGTCAACTGCTTGCTGGCGCTGTTCCCTCAGTTCTCTGCGTCTATTTACACGAGTCTGCTGGCTGCTTGCCTCTTCATTCTCAAATCCGGAAGGTTCACGACGAGTAGTGCGAGCGCGGCGTGCTGTAGCACCAGTGGGCCTACCTCGAGGCTGGATAGCGTCGGGTTCTCGTATCTGTAGGCGTGGGTCAAGCGGAGGAAGGGTGGCAATCGGTTGAAGGTGCCATTGAAGGTGGAAGTCGGTGACCTGCAGAGAACCAGCGTTGGCACGAAGGTACGTATCGATGACATGTACGCATGGTAAGCCCATAGAGTCCTTCATCGTATTCGTACAGGGAGGAAGAGTAGTAGCAACACCTGTAGAAAGCTGTTTATCTCGGATATCCAGCATACGGTGCAGTGCTTGAGATGCCACCTTCACCACGACGTCTCTGAACAACGGGATCAGAAGCTTGATTGGCAGATTCACCTTCGCACGCTCAAGCGCTACCTTTCTAACTGCATGTTGATCCTTCAAGGTGCAAACTAGGGCATTGACAACAGTGACAACATCGTTAGTACTCACCATCAGCTCTCGTTTGATCAGCGCATGAGCCCCTTCTGCCTTTGAGGTGGCTCTATGGCCAAAGTGGAAACGATGATCTGTCCAAGCGTGGACGAATTTCTCCTTATGGCGAAGCCACTCATTCTCAAGATAGGCAATTGCCGTGGCGAATTCAGGCTCTAGATATGCCCCTTGCAGAGCTATCCATGCGACGGTGAATACATCCTTAGTCGTTACGCCTATCACAGCATTCCAGAATTGCAGAAAGGCCTTCCAGCACTCATCCACACCTGCCTTGTATTGATTGTCGCTTATCTCCTCGTCTCCGAGCTCGTTGTCGAATTGCTAGCAAAAGATAGGTTTGCACTTCTTCATGACATTCATATTGATATGTCAGATGCAGAGAAAGTGGTACATGAAAGGTAGATGAGCGACGATTGCTACGCTAAGGGCATCATCTTTGTCAGTGATTACGCTCTTGAACATGGTCTGTGGTTGCAAATCAATGCTCTGGTACATTGATTTGAGGCAGCGCAAGGCGAATCCATATGACTCCGTAGTCTCGGAGAACAAGAAACAGAAAGCAACGAAGAACATGGATCCTAGAGTTGTTGAACCAATGATATGAAGCAGTGGCATTTTGTACTTGTTTGTCTTGTAAGTACAATCCATGACCAAAAAGAAGGGATTCGAAGGAAGAAGCTCCAGGCATTGGCGGTGACTGAAGAATAAGGCGGTCACTTTGTCGTTGTCATTTGTTTGGTACTGATATACCCAATCCCCGTCATCCTGAAGGGTATATAGTAGCGCTTGGATCGGCGTATGACCTGCTAGAAATTCGATCCGTTGATGTTGGCGATCGTTGAGGATATCACGGGTAAGGATGGGTATGTCTAGGTCCTGTTCCCTTAGCCTCCTCATGATCTTCGTACTCTGCAACCCCGTACGAGCCTCTACTTTGATCTCGTCATTGTGCTCCTTCATAGCTGCTCTCCGTAGCGAAAGATGCGTGATCGGGGGTGCTGGACCATGATTATGATCAGTGTTACAGATACGCAGCTTCCAACCACCAAAAGCAACGAAGTGGCGAAAGACTGCGTCAAATGGGCATCCAACTTGGCGACTGGCGGTCCCACAGCAGCGAAAATCCTCATTAACACGAGATCTGTATGTACCACCTCGGTCACAGCGCAGAAACACCTTGACAACCTCATCTTTCTTCTTCTCTGTGCGAAATGAAGTAAGTGCCCATCCATTAGGACTTGTGAAAGCGTTCAGATCTGCCATAGCTGTTGCAAGAGAAGGCCATATTGGAGCCTCTGAAGGGGGTTCAATCTGCTCAAGCAGGTCATCAGGCTCGCCTATATCGGGAACAAACAAGTCGTCATCCTGCTGTTGCTGTTGTATCAACTCTGCATGTGCCTGTGCCTGCTGCGCCTGTGCCTGCTGTGTATGTGATGACATTTGGGGCGATCCTAAAGGTGTAATTGGAGAGAAAGAAGGCCCGGCATGCGAAGCTGTAGAAGTGCTGATGTAACACGAAAACAAGTTGCCATACTAGTGTGAACACTACTTGCTGTTGAGATTTAAATTTGCTTTATTAGCCGTCATATTTTTGTTGCGGCATCTCCATTAGTGCTGCATGGGAAATGCATGGGAAATGCCTATTTGGGTTAGAAGGTGTGTTTTTCTATCATCGAGGTGTGTTGCGTTAGCCAGACCCTTTTTAAAACAACCCAATTATTTGGGGGCCAGGTACGAGTGTTGGGTGCGTTTTTGATTTTGTTAAGAACCTCCAGTTCCTGAGTTTTTAAACTCATTCATAATGAAAGAACCTTCAGAACTCAGTTTTAGAGAATTTTCAAAGAACCTGTGGGTGTCAAGAAGCAACAAGCAAAGAAGTGACTGAGGTTTGGGGGTCTAGGTTCTTTTAACCTGATTCTTTGATTTTTGTAGAACGTCAGTGACAGGTCAAAACCGGTTCTATGAAATTTTAAGAACCGCCACATTCCAGGCTTAAAACCAATTTCATTTAGTTAGAACTCGTGGTCAAGGATATACATATACCCTACCCTTTATATCTGTCGGTTCCAGAAAGAGAGAACCTTGCAGCGCTGCTTGATTACCATGGTACCTGCGTAGTAGCTGCTGCTGGTGCAGCAATGGCTGCGTGCTAAAGAGCTCATGGCATTTGATGCTGAATTCCCTGTATATTTAGAAAGGCAGAAGATTGTCCAAGTTGTGTAATCAGGTCAACAATTTTGGAACTTTCTTTTTTTCCACTTGTTGAATTAATTAGCGGTTGTTAATTATAACCGACTCTTGGGAATTGGCTCGCTCGAGCAGCTCCAGATTTAGAGCCAGGAAAACAGAACTAAAAAATCATCAGCAATCTTAGATGGTTGGATTGCCAGTTTTAGACACTTGATCAGTTATTGTGTATTCCAGGCTTGATTGATTGATTGAGGGGAGCTCACTTCAAGTTTTACAGACAAAAATGAAGTCAGTTCAGAACAATGCGTTTTTAAATCATTTTGGAGATCTACAAATTATAGAAATTGAACCCCCCCAGAAATTTTCTTGAAAATATTTTTAAAAATGAACAAGATATTTCAAAATATAGTTTTAACTATTGTTTGTTTATTTATTTTGTAAATAATTTTAGATGTTTATCAACCTTGGGTTACACACTGCTCCGCATTACTTCTGACAAGGAAATCATGACCAAAAAAAAAGGAGTTGATTTAGTGAAAATTAAGTTCCATTTGAATGAAAATATTCAATGACAATGTAACACATGCAACTTGAATTCATGAGTTCAAATCTGTTGAATTCAATTTGAATTGAATTGAATTGAATTATTTTCATAGTTTGGTTGAATTGAGTTCAAACAAATTATAAAAAATTAGTTATGAAAAGCCACATGTAGCTTTGGGTTGATGAAAGCTTGATGTCAAGATAGTTAGGCATGGAATTTCATATAATACGTTCTCATAATTGTCAAGTTGATGACCATATTATTAGACCCTTTACATGTTTTATCTTATATAATAGTTCCAATTATCATCGTCACTAGAATTACCAAAATGATCAAATTTTGTAAATAAGAGACTCATCGTATAATGGCTAGCCTTTAAATGAAATCCATAAGGATGATAAATATGCAAGTGCATCCTTTAGGTGTATACCGAAGAAGACTTACCTCGGCCAGTTCAACAATAATTATATTATTTTCACAAATCTTGAAATTTTCCAACTGAAAGTAAATTTTACTTTTTTTCTGAAGGAAAATAAAGAATATGATGGAATAATATTTTTGAGAACATAATATCATTTGTTGAAGTCAAATGATCAAACTTAAGGTGCATTCACACCTAATGTTAAGTCAATGTGAAGTGAAAATCTAGGTGGCATCTTAGGTGGCAACCAATATTAAATGGGTGAATATTGTAAATAATATATTAAGTGAATGTGAACTTAACATAAAAATCTTCACATATGGTAAATAGGTTTAGGTTCTAAATGACTAGCTTGGTGTTAGGGGACTTAATACTAGAGTCCTTAACACCAAGTGTAGATGCACCTTTCTTTAATTAATTAATTAATTAATTATGAATAAAATAAATAACTAATTAATTTTTTAAATAAATAAATCAATCAATTTTAAAATTAATTATTCAACAAACATCTGTCAAAGTGGCCCCAGATACTACAACTACAGCAGTGGAAATGTCTCTATAGTGGACTCCAGCTAACCCTAGAATGTAGGGATACCAAACTTTGGACCCATTTCTGGGTCCATCAGAAATGCTGTTTGGTGGAGTTTTTAGGGGCAATTTGCCGCCGAGCTTCTGCTCGAGATGGTTGTTGCAGGATTAGCTTCTTCTCCGCGCAGCACGGTTAACACGATTACTGGCTTAGTATTCGCAAGAGCTCGAGATTTAAGCCAAATGGGTTTTGGGTGGTGTTTTTTTTGGGGGGGGCAATTATGGATCTAGGAGTGTACAGTCTACTCGGACGTTGCGATTTACTAGAGCAGCATCAGCTCGGTGGTCCGAGGAATTACATGAATTTCAGGCGATAGATAGTCATGGCAAGGAGTACTAGTTAGCAAGTTTCGCAGCAGATCAGTAGCTTTTTTCTTTTCTAGAGAGCTCTATGGGATGCAGCTTGTACTTCAGAAGTAGCTAGACTCCGCGAGTAGTAGATTACATGGAGAATGGTTGGAAATCCAGCTTTAGTTGATGATTATAGTCTGAAATTTTATTGTGTCCAGGAGCTGCGAGTAGTAACTAGCTGTAGGCTGCAGCTAGCTTCACGGGGAATTTTGCTTAAACACATGAGCTGCATGGTCTTTGGTTAGGAGGTAATTATTGATATCCTGCAGAATGGTGGCTCAGAAATTTGAGGAGTCAGTCCGGAGCTGCGTAAGCAGAAGGTTGTCTCGGAAGTTTCATTACAAGCACCCTGCGAAATGGGCACGTAGCCACTTGAACACAGTGATAATCCTTGTATGCTTTTCCTTGCTGCTTGTGGCCTTCTGGGAGAACACCACTCACGGGTTCGCATTCCCGGCGTCGAGGCCGCGGGGTTTATTTGTTCGCAACGTTCATTCGCTACGACGATATTTAGCAGCTGCAGCAGTGCCTGATCCGCTCTTGAACACATTTCTGACGCTGGAAGACTCGGACGCATGGTACTGCTCTGAGTTCCAAAGACAAGGATCTTATAGACGAAGAAATTTCGAGGAATGGGTGCGAGCCAATGCCAGCGACGAGGAGGTGTTTTGCGCGGCGCATCGAGCTGCACTGCAACCGTTACCAGAGGCTTCCGGCACACAGCCTCGAGTCGCCTTCTTGTTCATGGTGCGCGGACCCATCCCTTTGGAGCCGTTGTGGCGAAAGTTCTTTCAAGGACACGAGTCGCTTTACTCAATCTACGTACATCCGGGTGATTCCAACCACTCCTATTCCAACAACTCCATCTTTCATCAGCGACAGATCCCCAGCAAGCCCGTCGGTCGTTTGGCCATCACCATGCCGGAGGCTCAGAGACGGTTGCTAGCGTACGCATTACTTGACAGCACAGTACCCAATGCCTGGTTCTCGCTTGTGTGTGACGCCGCCATTCCCGTTCGTAGCTTTGGGTTCGTGTACAACTATCTGATGAACTCAGAGCTGAGTTTTGTGGAAGCCTTTCTCGCTTGGGAGTGGTGGCGGCAGGGATGGACCACCGAAACTCGGCAACTGCGTGACGATGTGATGCGCAAGGGTGAGGCTTGGTTCTCTGTGCACCGCCGGCATGCAGGCTTGATTGTAGGCGATTTCTTCGTCTTCCCCAAATTCAAGGAGCATTGGAGAGAAGGAGGCATAAGTGTCGAAGTTTATTTACCCACTTTGCTCAATATCGTTGACCCATTAGGTATAGCAAATCACTCCACCACTTACGTCAACTGGAGCAACCCGGAAACGGAATCTCACCCTGTAATGTACACCAGTGCCAACCTCACAACGAACACCATCTTAGCTATTCAGAACCAGACACAGAATACGGATGGTATGTACGCCATGAGTACTCGCGTGTTGGGTTGGGATAACGAAGAGTCCTGCGTCTACAATGGCGTCCCCAATTCCTCTTGTTGGCTCTTTGCTCGCAAATTCTCTGGAGAGCCAGAGGACGTTGAAGCCATACTGGGTTTTACCGATACTCTCATAGGAGACTAATTATTAATTAATGCAGTTCTTCACTGGCTGCTTGCAACTATCATGATTTACACTAGATCAACCTTAGGATCATGTAGGAACCCCCAGGGGTGATGGCATGACTCAGTGGGATAATCCCCGAGTGGGTCTTTCTGGTATAGCCCATCATGTCTGGGACCCTGATACCTCCACACACAAAAAGTGGGGGTGGGGGTTCTGAGTTCAAACCCACTGGTGTGCACAAGTGAAAAGCCCTACTGGGCCCTCTGCCACTGAGGAGGAGGTGACAACAGCTTGTTGGTCAGGTTGGTGCATCCTAGTTTTATGTACAAATGGTAACAGCTTCGATACAGAAACCAGGAACAGCTTACCAGCTATGAAGACTCAGTGAAGGTTGGACAAATGTATACAATTTTACAATTCTATTACCGACTCTTGCAGCTCACACAAGTACATGATGATTTCGAGTGATTTATCACGTTGTACATCTTCTTATCTATTGGGGGATTTCTTAGACGGTTTTTAGTTCCAGTGACAATTTATACTTTGGGGCCTCGATCTGATTCTTCCCGCTTTGCAGGATTGTTATTCGTGACCATGGTGCTCCTTAGCAGGCAGGAAGGAATCATTAGTGGCTTTGTTCACAGTCATGCGCGTCTTGAAGTTTAGGGTTTTTCAGTGTCAGTAGAAGGGGGCAAAAAACACAAAGCAGCTACACTGCTGCTGCTGCTGAGCAGCCCTTTTTTTTTCCTGGGGGAAATTTCGTCCAGAAAACGAAAAAAAAAACTCCCAAATGAAGTGATTTTGGAAGTTTTTAATCGCCAGAAGTGAAGTGAGGGGGAGCAAAATTAGTAAAAATCATCAGATTTTCAGATTTGTGTATCAAGAGTGTAGCCAAAAATTATAGGAGGATAATGTTTTTAGAATTAAATCATATCTGGTTTGTCGCCATATTTGGCTAAATATTCCTAAGGATGATCATCACTTTTTTTACATCTTAACTAAGAATTATGATGGTCATTTTGGGTTGGCTACAAACAAGAATTCCTCAAAAAAAAACTCTGTGTCCAGCAGTTGTCAACCCTAAACCCCAAACCCTAAATACCCAATATAGCTAGCTCTTTAAAACCCTGGTGATGGGGTGGTCTTTCAGCTCATCATTTTTAGGCAGCTTGATACATTTTTAGGCTTTCATCGTGTTGTTGCTTTTCATGTCTTAGTTTTTTTTGGTCAAGTTTGCAGCCGAGTCCCTTCCTTGTAGGTAGTATTCATTAATTTTTGCAACGTGTTTAATGGCCCAAATTTGGCTTCAAAACAGACCTAAATGATGAAACCGTGGCAAACTCCAATAAAAAAGGGGTGTGTCACACTGTGGCCTTGCCATTTACATTAAAAAGTATGTATCTTAAGGCAAAAGAAGAAATATGAAAACTCATATATCTCACCATGCAAAAATATAATCTTCAAAAAATCCTCCAAAAGAAACCAAAATCCTTCAAGATATTATAACTCTATTATAACTAATCTCAAGTTTCAACACCAGCCAAAATATCTTCTTTCAAAAATCCTCATATAAAAATAGACCTATTATTTATTACCTAAGGGCCAAAATCCCTTGAGCTACTATACTCTATAATGAATCTAAACACAATGTCCTTGCCTTGGTAGTAGGCAAGGCCAACAAAGCAGCCAGCAAGGGGAAAAGAAGGAACAAAGAGAGAGAACTCAAGTCCAAGCCAAAAGAGCAAAACCCAACCCCAAATTGTTAATGCCCAAAGAAAGAAATGCAAAGTGGGTTGCTTGCTTTTACATAAAGTTTTCCTATATCCTGGGTGTCAAAGACCAAAATTAATAATGAAAATAAAATTGTTGAACACATGCCAAAACTCATTATTTAAAATTTCAACATGTCTATAAACATAACAAAGCAATTATAACACCTCAAAAAACCCAAATTAATTTTTATCATCCATAAATCACAAAATCAATATCTACCAATATAATATGATCTCTCCAAGACCAATTAGGCACCATACTAATTTATTTAAAATGATGCCATAGTAGGTACCATCACCATACTTGAGGATTTTGGTTACTATGAATCTTTCATTATTATATACTTGTGATGAGAAATCTTGGGAGATCTTTTTTCCAAGACACTAAGTTGACAGAATCGAAGACACCAAAATCGAAGGGAGGAACAACAATGGTACTTGCATAGTCTCATCAAGAAACATTGAAAATGGGTATGTAAGTGTGAAGTTCTTATGTGTAAAATTGGTGGGATTGTGTGTAAATAGCTCAATTATTGCTTTGAATTATATATTGAATTCTTTTCATACATGTATTATGTATATGTGTTATTTTAACCTCAACCTAGTGTTTTGAAGTGAAGGAAGGATCTTTGACAATTTAATATTGTTATGATGTTGTGAACGTCTAGCTCATCTTAAAACATTGAAATAAATTATGTTTAACAATCAATTGTTGAACTAGTTTTAAACTATTTAATTAATTTATTATAATTATTAATGCAATAACATTTGTGGATACCCATTTTGGGAAGGTAAAGGGTAGCAGCCTGGGCCTCATAGGTTAAATTTTATTAAATTCATCCATGGGAAAGGAGAGACCCCACCCCAAGAGTAGCAGGCCACATATAACAGGAGCCCCATGCCTTCCTTCATCACCTTATTAGCAGGCTCCAATCCCAGAGACTTAGGCCCCCTTTACACTAGGGTCAACATGCCCCCAACACTTCTAGATCTTTCTTTAAAAAATTTGTCTCTTTTGGAGTGATGTAAAGACATATGTGAGTGCCAAGCTAAACTTTCCATGATCTCTTTGAGCTCTAAAGGCAAATGAAAAACATAGACAAAACACAAAGCAACATAGTGTATTTTTTAAGAAAGTGACCTTTGTTTGAAGATCTCATATCGTTCTTGTTTCTTGACCATATTGAGTGATCTAAAGAGCTATGGGTGTGCCAAATGAAGCTCTACATACCTTCTTTGACCTCTAGAGACACACCCAAAAAAAAAAAACCCACGAAAAAACCATAAAGGAGACAAATGTATTGAATCTTAAATCATATTTTACATCAATAACCAAACATTAACTTTACTTATTTCTTACAATCATATCTTCCTCATTTTATGTTTGTTTTCAATTGAATCAATATAGATGCACCAAGTTTAGTTTTTAAAAACCATTTGAACTAGAAACAAGGGAGCAATGTCTTAGGATTTGTAGCTCTTTGAAAGCTTAAATGTTCACTCACTAGCGTATTTACCCTAGAGCCTAAAAGCCCATGAATATGAAAATATAAAATCTATGATTGGAAGAAAAGTCATGGTTTAAATTTATGTCCACAAGGTTGAAGGACCAAAGGTGAGGGAAATGTAAACAAATGAAATATTAACAATAGATGATTATGGATAATGTTTCATGGTCTAATGGACTTGTTGTCTTTTGGCAAGTCCATTAGACCATGAACTCCAAAAACCATGATTGGTCAAATTTTAATCATCCACATTTTCTTTTAATAATTTTTTTTAGAGGTGGGTTGGACATTTGTTAACCATGAGCCGAAAAAAACCATGATTGGTTTACAATTGTTTTGTTATGACTTTTTTTTCAATTTTCTTAATTATGTTTTTTTGAAGGTGGGCATGAAGTTCATTAGCCCATGGGCCAAAAAAGTTATGATTGGTTGCACTTTTTACACAGTTTTTTTCCCAAAAGTTTATTACATTTTCTTGAAGGTAGGCAAAAAAAATTGTTAGCATATGGTCTAAAACAATCATAATTGGTCAAGTTTTTTAACATGTTTTTTTCTCTTCTATGATCCATGATGATCCTATTTGTTGAAATGAAGCAAAAGAAGAGAGTGGAGGAAAAACAAATGGAAGGAAATTGATGAACAATAAGAAAGGACAAACCCTAAACCAACAATTGAAAAAAGTTGCATAGAATATCAAGTTTAAAATCAAAATTTACATGAAATAATTAATTTTTGGGGGGGGCTTTGTTATAATATGTTGGTACCTCAATAAAACCTATTCTCACTTTACATTTCACTTGACAAGTCAGATAAATGATTTTTGAATTTCCCTGGGACGACCTTTGGATGTGTTTTGAGGGCCTCAACATTCCCACAATCTCAGTCTGTCACCGTAATGTAACCTTAACCATAATCCCACAAGAAGGTAATAACTAACCACTGATCTGGGGCAAAAAAATTGACCTCATTGAAAAAACATTACCTGCCTACAACTAATCATATTTTCCCTTTACCATATGATTGCACACCACCAAAGAAAACCCTATTATGGCAGTTTGTCATGCAAACAAACACCTTAGCTTTGCACATCATATACCTTACCCTAAGGTCAGTTTCATCATTAAATAATCGTCCAATTTTTTGTGAAAATATGAAGTTGACATGTTGAAAATCATCCTAATTATAATAGGTCACACTCTAAATAATTGCATTATTCATATGACAATATCATAGTAGATCATGGAAAATAAAATGATTAAAATATGAATAATTGGAAAATTGATGTGAAATAATAGGGGAATTGCAATTATAGGTTCCCTTTAGCCTATCAGTAAGGTGTTAATATTTTAGTATCATATATAGTGAATTAAGGGGATTCAAGGGGTGATTATATTCTAATTATCTCCTTGGAAAAATCAATTATTTCATGAGTTGATTATCTCAAACGTCCACTTAGATACATATGAATGAATTAACTATTAAATAATCAATGATTTGAAGGTCATTTTTATGAACAATTTCTCATCCTTGAGTATAATAGATTTTACTAATTAATGGACACAAGGTTAGGTATTGAGCCTTTACCTTTCATACCTTAAATGTTCAAAACACAAGTTCTAAATGTCAAATGTTGTCAAAGAAAAGTGAGCGCTTTGAAAAATGAGTTGGGTGTTTGTCAGAGGCGGCTTTTGTGCAACAATGGATGTTATAAAATAGAGGTGGGCATTTTTATGAAAGAGTTGGCTATTTTGATAATTGATGAAGAAGAAAGGGTGTGTTTATGTGTTTTTTTATAAGAGTAGTAGTGGATAACAAAATGTGCACATGTCAAGGGGTGATGTTTTCCATGGATTCACCATGGGATTGATAATTGGCAAAATAATCACATGAGATAATCAACAAAACCAATTTGGGGTGTTCAAAGTTTCACCCTCAATATTGATATAATCAAACTTTAAATGATTGATAATTCAAACAACATAATTGACCTTGGAGGTTTGAATCTTCCTTATTATATAAATAGGGGCTTTAAGATCCTCTACATCATGAGTGGGGAGTTTTAGTGAACCAGCAACCACCAATGCACTAGTTTAGGATGAGGCCATTCAAGCCGCTTTGGGGATGAACCCAAACACATCCAAGTAGGGCATTTTTATTTTCCTCTTCCCTTGCCCAAGGTTTTTTCAACCATGTTTTTTGCCCCAAAGTGTTCTCCTACCTACCTACCTACCTACCTACCTCCTCCCCTCTTAAACCTAAATTCATTTCTTTCCCCTAGGTTTAGTTTCCTTTTTCTCACTTCCATTGCCAAAGCTTCAAGGCAAACTTAGGAACATGGAGACGCAAGGGAGCTTAGGAAAGTGGTGACACAAGGGAACACGAAGCTTCAACCCAATAGCAAACGCTTAAGCTTGAAGGTAAGTTCCTTCCCTTCTCCTTCTTTTTTTATTTTTTCAATCTTTTTGTCGCTATGAAGAGGATGACGACAATAATGCCATCATCATTTTTTTTATTTGGTTTGTTGCAAAAAGGGCGATGGCATCATTTCCATCATTTTATTTTTCCTTTACTGTGAAAAGGACGACAACATTGTTGTTGTTATCTTCTTCTTTTTTAAATTGCTTTGTCGTTATTTGAAAAACACAATAATAGCAATGTCGTTGTTTTTGTTTTGTTGGTTTATTGCGAAGAGGACGACAACAGCTGTTGTCATCTTCTTCTTCTCACTATTTGAAAAGAAGAAAACAACAACATTGTTGTCATCATCTTTTTTTTGCCTTGCTTTGCTGCAAAGAGGATGACGACAACAATGTCATCATCTTTTTTTTTGTTAATTTGCTACAAAAAAAGTTGTCATCATCTTTTTCTTTTCATTGTTTGAAAAGAAGAAGACAATAGCAATAATCTTGTCATCTTTTTTTTCATCAGTTTGCTATGAAAAGGATGATGGTAGCAATGTTGTCGTTGTTTTTTTTCCTTGTTTTGCTTTGAAAAGGACAATGGCAATTGTTGTCATTTTCTTTTCCTTGCTTTGTTACGAAGCAGATGATGGCAACAATGTCATCTTCTTCTCTCTTCCTTTGCTACAAAGAAAGTGACGGCAATAATGTCATCATTTTTTTTCTTCCTATCGTCACTTTTTTTGTACATGTTGTCATCGGCTCCTATTGGTGTTCTTTTAGTAATTCGTGTTTATGATTTTGGTCTTTTGGAAAACATTAAAAAATTAATATGGTTGTTTATTAAGGTTTTTGTTTTGATATGTAGGATTTCAATGCGTAGAAAAAGGAAATTGAAGAAGGTTTGTTATGATCTAGAAGTTCAAAAGCAAAATGTTGTTACATCATAATTGGCAATTGAGGAGAAAAATGTTACTGCATCAAAATCGACAATTGAGGAGCAAAATGTTACTGCATTAAAATTGGCAATTAAGGAGCAAAATGTTACTACATCAAAATTGGCAATCGAAGAAAAAAATGTTGCTAAAATTGAGGAACCTAGAATTGATGAAACAAGCAGCCAATGTAATCTAAAGTTAGACATGGTTTTTGTGTCCAATTTAAGTGATGAAATCCTTCCCAAAAAAAATTGGGAATTTTGACTAAAAAATGGTAGATTAAATTATTTTAAATTTTACATAAATTAGACTTTATTAAATGTGCATTAGAAAATTTGTACAAAAATTTTAAGTTTACTTATACTTGCACCTTCCATCATTTGATGGAAAGTGGGGGACTTTTTTTGAAATTTTTTCATTGCAATACCTAAAAAAAAATTAGTTTTATTTGCAATACTTGCATTTTGTTGTGTGATCTTGTTTCTAAGGTTTAGGGTTAGGTTTTTTTTTATTAAAAAGTAAAAACTTGTTTTTCAAGGTTTGTGGTTCAAGTTTAGAAATTGAAATTTACCCCACTCAACCACCAACACCCCCTTGTATACCTGATATTGTTCGTAAGGACAAGGAATGGAATAAGGATGGGTTTAAATGGCAATGTAAAATGGACAATTGCACTATTGCATATGTTGCCAAGTGGTTGTTCACCAAACATTTGAAGGAAGTGCATGGCTTAATGGCAAAAAAAGCCAAACTTGAGAGGCCCTCAACTTCTAAAAGAAATCCTCAACATCAAGACCATGTTAAAATGAACGTTTGCATTTTGGGAAATGTCATGGTCATGTAGAAACAGAATGATCAAAAGGTTGCCGGTCACATTTATGCCAAAGCCCAATGCGAATGGGATGAATTAATAATTGTTGCATAATAATGTCCACCATTACCAAAACCAATATTGGTAAGGTTAGCTTCAAAATAATTGTTATAGGTGTTGGGTCTTAAATGCATGGGGTGTGGGAAATGTGCTTTGAAATGTAGCATCATGGATGGAGAAGGACGAAAATTTACAAAAGATGATCCTATCGACATGTTCTACATATGCACGAAGATTGAAAATGGCAAAGGATGTCAAAAACTAGGATTGAGAATCAACTAAAACAATTTGAACACAAGAGTTGACCCTTGTATCGGATTTCCATGAATCTAAAATGATTCATGAAAGGTAAGAAAAAATAATAATCAATGTTTGTTGTTTTTTTATAAATCTATTTCATCCAAAGTGTGTTAGGGTTTAATTTAATGGTTTTTGGGTGTTTATAAGGTTCAGGGCACAACAAATGAAGAGTTTGTTGCAATTACAATTCATGTTGAAATGCAATGTTGTTGTTTATACATTATTCGTCATGCAATAAGGGCTACAAAAATGGTACCTACTTACCGAACTAAACACAACATTGTAGATAATGATATGGTTTAAAGTTTCCACTTTGTATAGTATGTTAGGCTTTTTTAACCCCTTCATTTTTTAAACTACCCATTTTTTGCACTTTGGTCCTTTGATATAATATAGAAATTTTTTTTTCTCCATTAAGTTCTTTAGCATTTTTTGATCCACCCATTTTTGTACATCTTTCATTAATTTATTTATTTTTTAATCACACTTGTTTGATGGGTATATGGTTCATCATATATGTCTTTTTTTTTGTCATCTTCTTAATGCTTTAAATGTAAGAATCAAAACTTAAATAATCCCATATGCACACTTTATAATTAACTTGTATAGGGTAATTTAGAAATATCAATAATGTACATTGAGCAATACCTCCATTTAATGTACTAGAAATCACATCACATAAAGATTTTTAAAGCAATATCCACATTTTAATTAACTTATTAGCATTGTCATGAAGCCAAACATGCAATACCTACATCCTTCCTATTTTGTCTTCCATAAGGCCATTTTAAACCTACAATAACCACATAAAGGTTTCTTAAATAGTTGTTGATTTTTCTTACATCCATTGCAATATCTACATAAAGGTATCTTAAATAGTTGTTAATTTTTTTTACATTCATTACAATACCCACATATAGGTGTCCTAAATAGTTGCTGAATTTTTTTTACATCCATCGCAATATTCGTGTATAAATATTATAAATAGTTGTTGAATTTGTTTTTACATCCATTGTAATACTCGCATCATAACGCACTTATTTGCATTATGCTTAGGTTCAAATTACAATACCTACATATAGGTTTCCTAATAGTAGTTTAAATAATTTATGTCCTTTGCAATACTCAAATGTGGCTTTAGAAATAATGCTAGTTTCTTTCAACACTACGATACCCACAATGCCTAGGAAAATCTTTAATGCCTAATACCCTTAGATAATTGTTTTAGATAATTAATGAATGATTACATAATTTATTAAATAATTAATGCATGATTTTTAAAAATTAGATATTTAATGAATGATAAGATAATTACTTTCATAATTAATAGTTGATTAGATAATTATTTTCATAATTAATGAATGCATGGATAATTATTAAAGATAAATTATGATATTTAATCATTTACATTATCTACCATAATTTTTTAATAAATACTTACTCATATGACATAATAATCTAAAAGTATCAACAAATAATGTCATATAATCTAAAAATTATTAAAAATTTATTTCAGATAATGTAAATGATTTATTATCATATTTAAAAAATCAATTTTTTAAAATATTAATTAATTAATTAATTGAACCCTAATTATTTGGATAATTAAAATTTAGATCTAAAAATAAAATTGATAATTTGATATTTAATTTATTATTTTAATTAATTTTTTATGTTGATAAATTATTCAAATCATTATTTTAAATAATTATTCATGATAATTAATTGTCATAAAATTAATTTAGGTATATAAAGAGATATATTTTGGGTAACCAAACCACTTATTGGTTATTTTGAAATAGGTACACTACAAAAAAATGTGTCCTTGTACGCCAAATGATTTCATTGGATTTTGAATGAATTCATTGGTTCTAATGAATAGGGACCAATGAAAAAGCAGTGAACTCATTGGTCTAGCAAATAAGGACTAATGAAGTACACCCACATTTTGTAGTAGTGGTATATAAATAGGTAGTTGGGTTGGTAGGCAAATTAATAAGTAGAAAGGAAGTTCAAAGAACAAGGTAGATAAATTATTAGGGTAGGTAGGAAGAAAACTACATTAACAAGGTAACTAAGTAGATAGGCAAGTTAATACGTAGGAAACAAGTTACCTTATCAAGGTGGCTAGGTTTGAAGAGTACTTATGTCAATAAGATGGTTGTGTATATAGGGTTGCTAATTAATAAGGTAACTAACTCAATAGGGTAGGTAGTTAATAAAATAGTTAGGTCAGTAAGGAATTAAGTCAATAGGGTATGTAGTTAATAGGGTAGCTAAGTTAGTAAGGTAGGTATTAATATAGTAACTATGTCAGTAGGGTAACTAGTTAATAAGGTAGTTATGTTAATAGGGGATAATTAGTAAGGTGCCAAGGTTGGTATAATACTTATGAAAGTAGAAAGGTGAGTAGGGTAGCTATGTGTGAGGTCAAATCCAAGAAAAAACAGCCATGAAAAAAAACTAAATACAATTATTAACAACAAAAAAAAAAATGGACTGTGATGAACCCCATTTAGTGTCAAATGAAGAAATGCAACCCATCTAGTGGACAGAAAGGCCAACTAGTGCATTAGTGATTGCTAGTTCCCTCTAGCCAAGAGTGGGTACTTCACAACTAGATTTGAATTCACACCTCATTAGGGTTGGAATTCCTAGTAAAAGCACAACTTCATCATGGTTGTTCCAACTTCAAAGTTGCTAAGGTAGAAGCTCCATAAACCATTAAAATAAAGGAATGTGAATAAAACTTGGTCGAGCTTTTCATGCACTTATATTTCCTTCTTTTTTTTAAAAATTTTTAAAACTCAATCTAAGTGAAGTCACATGTTTTGAATTCTTTAAAAATTAACAATGACTTTTTAAAAAATTGTTGTAACCTAGCCCAATCTTGCCACTAGGCCACTCCATTAAATTTGATTTGAGAACCACAAATTCTCATAACCTTAAATGAACATGCCTTATGTCAAAACAAAAAAAAAAAATTCAAATAAAGAAAAAATAAATGCCAATTTGAAGAGGGAAAAACCCATGTCCCAAGCTTTCACATTATTATGCCATAAATTATATTTAGTTTCACTTTCCTATTCACCTCTAAATAAATAAAAAATTATCTTTAAATCACATAATGGGGTCAAGATTATCACATTAAGAATAATCTAAAACATGAGTCATTTGAAGTCACAATGTTACCAAAAATCATGCATGGTTTTTGGGGGTTGCATTCAAATTTTTTTCCCAAATTCTATTGTTGCATCATATCATATGTGAACATCCCAAGAAGGATCTAACATTAAATGGTGACAAGTTTGTAGAACATGTCCAAAAAGTAAAAAGCAAGTACAAAAAATACCCCTCCTCTAAAATCAAAGTGAAAATGTTAGGAAAACTTGTAATTTTTTAAAAATCTGATGATTTTCCCCCAAAAACTAAAATATGTAGCAAAATATTCCCTTTTCATTTTTATTTTTCACATTTGTGCAAAATTTCTCAAAAAAACATGGTTGGCCACCCTAGGTTTTAGTTTATGGTGCACTTATGGTTTATAGCGCTTCTACCTAATGTATGAATGAAAAATCATGCTTATTAATATATCTCCATGCATGAATGGTGTATTCCATGCATTTTATTGTAGAAAACAACTGATGAATGAGGATTCTTAAAATGATAAATAAGTTCATGTCTAATTGCCATGTTTTTGTGTGGTAAAAGCCACTTTCTGTTGTAGTGAAGTAGCCCTGATCTTCTTGTGGTAGCCATCTACTCTAATACTTTCTTCTATTTCTGTTAATAGTTAATAGTTAATAGTTAATATTTTCATGAACATTAGTTTCCTTTTTTCATCTTTCATAAGCATTACCAGCACAAATGAAAACCATTAAAAGTTCTGATGAACAAGATGACAACATCACTATAAGGACTAGCCTCTTACATTTAGAGAGCTTTTCCTTCCAGCGAGAGAGTTCATGCTGGATTGGAATCTCCATTCGCTAGTCTTCTCTATACCCTCTGCTCAGCAATACCCTTCCCAAGTTTTTTGCATTCAAATCATATATCATCCTGTCCTCAACCTCATCTCCTTGACACAAATGAGCAAGAGGAATTTATCAAAACAAAACTAGAATCCTCTCTCCAATTCTTGTGAACTATAGGGGTAAATTGAATTTGAAGGCAGCTCTTCATTAATAAATAAATTCACGTCCCAAGAGTATGACCTATCTTTGATGGATACACCACATCCCATGTGGACTCCATGGGAGAAACATCTTAGCATTAACATAGGCATGGGATAGGTGATCTCCCAGATGACACATCAGAATACACATTGAGCCCACCATCAAAAAGCATGTAGCACCCATAATGTAAGGAAGAGGCTCTTAGTGAAAGCAAGTTCCATCTAATGTGAAAGGATTTTTTTTTTTCCCAAATCACAATACCTTGATATGGTTTTTCAAATCTGCATACTTTGGTGAAGAACACACTTACCAGCCGATAAGCTGAAATCCATCTATGAAGGTTCATAATGCTCCCAATAATGATCCATTCTGCACCATACAGCAACACCACAATTGAAAGTACTGGAAGAATCTGATGCACTTAAAGACCACGTGGTGGGCAACCATGATAGACCATAAGGGAACCAAAAACTCCAATTGTAGTACTAAGATCATGACAACTCACCCAGGTCACTAATGAGAAGTGCATCAGAGCTCCCAAAACCAATGAACCTCAGGCATTAACTTCAAAACTCAATGAACAACCAAACATTAGTAGCAACATCTATGAGCAAAAAATGCTGGGTGTAGTGAAGCTGCAACCAATTGAGCAACATTCCACCAATGATAGCAAACAGTATCAGTGAGGTTTTCAGGCTGTGGATATAATTTTCAAACAGTTGATCTACTATTTATTGCCTCTGCACATTACAAATTGACTTCCTCACAGATTTGAGTTTCAGCTGTCCTCGGTGAATAGACTGACTTAGAGAGCACAAGCCATTTCACAGCTTGGCCCACACTACATATCCAAGCAAGCTCAATTGCAGTTGTTTGACCTTTCTACTAAGATGTTTCCATCATAAGACATCAAAGGTGAAAATTTTCTCAAGTCTGTCAGTAGACTCATGACCAAACTCTTCTGGGAAGCCACATCAGAATCTGTTAAGCATCCAACTCCATGCTTACAGAGAGGGCAAGATGCATTGATCCCAAGTCACTTGTCAACACACTCTACATGAAAATGGTAATCACAGGGCAGCTCATGTAGCTCCATGTTATCCTTGCAGTTGCCAAGGCAAATGCAGCATCTTCAGGTGAGACCAGTCTCTCCCTCTCTGTGCTTGCTGCAACACTCCTTCCCCAATTCTCTCACTATCTAACTCATTTTCCTCCTTGTTGCTTTTGGTGTCATTTGCACCTTTAAGTTTGAACTTATAAGTAGGCAATGCAGCAATTGCCTCCCCAGAGGCTCCTTTCATGCTTGAGTCAAATCCTCATGATTACCTAGAAATTTAATTATGCATGGTAGGCAACAGCAGATTGTCGCACACCAAATGAAGGGCATGGCATTGCCTATGCAACTTAATGTAAGGAACACAAGACACAACATGAACCCAACATCAATCTAACATCATCAGAGCATGTACAACCTACAAATGAAAGGATGATTGATATTGGGCTACTACATGATAAAGGAACCTTGCAAAGCAACCTCTACATATAGTTCTTAAGGATATCAAATTCAATTTGAGGTGAGGAACATCACCTGTAAAAGGAGGAGCTTCACTTAAAGACAAGTGCCCAACACAAACCATACCACAAAAAAGCAGTCAAGTGTGATCTTAAATTGCTCCACAAGCACCCCAACCCTACCAGACAATAAATACATTTCAGTTGTTCACATCTCCATGATATGGACCTGTCTATGTATGCCACTCAAAGATGCTGAACAAGAAAAACACTCATGTAAGCCTGTCTAGCACATACAAAACATCCACTTCTTTCAACAGTTTCCAAGGTCTGTACACTGAGATGATATCGTTGTGATTAGCATCCAGGGTCATAAATTCTAAAATTTTGTGCTTCAGCTCATGCACCATTTTAGCAATAGCTTTCACTTTTCTATAAAAGAGTTTTAAGATATGATTGTCCAGCAATGAACACAACTGTTTTCCATGTGTGCTTGACAAGCAGAGCCATGTTCCTGTAAAAGAATCTTTAGCTATTGAACATAGACTACATGAAAGATCTTCACTTTCAGCAACTGGAGGAGGAGGAGAGGGCTCAGCTGGATTCAATACTGTTAGACTGTCAACCACATGTGGGTGATAACTAGAGGCCAGATTAGCCATTAGTAGTGGAGACATGTCACTATGCTCAAATTGATGATCCCAATCCTCATGCTCAGCAGCCATGGAAAAGTCTCACACAACCTCCTTAATCTCGTGGCTGGAAGAGAGAAGTGATGCTTCACTTTGACTTGTCTACTATGGATTGCACCAATGTGCAGAACACAAATCCTCTACACTTCAGTGCCTAAAACCCAACAGAACAGTCCTCCACACTGTTCCTTCACAACTGCAGCTGTATGATGCATCCTTCAATGATGGGCTTGAGCTACTTGAGACAGCCTTCACCAAACCTAAATTTAGTGATTGCCATGTACTAGCCACTACCTAAGGCATTGATGATGCATTTTCAAAACCACCAACCTGCTCTAGAGATGACAGGGGCAAATGCCCTGTCAAGAGAGACCATGAAAACAACATGGAAAATGGACATGGGTGTTAGAAGAAAGGCGTGATAACATACAAGTCTACTAATAGTATATCTTCCCTCCAAAAACATTTGGAGACTATTCATTAACAAATTTGGGCTGAGTGAAATGAGCCAAAAAAAGTTGGGCCCAAAGAGGAAAGGTGAGTTGCAAAGAAGAGGTCTTGCCTAGCCCTTAGCATTATTGCTATTTTCTTTGGTGGTTGTGTTATATACAACAAGGATGGTCCTCATCAAAAATAATTTGAAGAGGATTTTGTCTTGTTTATTGCCAAAGAACTCGTGCCTTTATCAAAAGATTGATTTTAAGGCAAAATCCTCAACTAAACTTTCCATCAAGGTAAAAGTTTTGACATGATCTTTTGCCTAAGATTACTAAGAGGACGAAGGAAAAGTTCTAACCTTTGAACCATATAATACTTGCATTGTATCTTTTGATATTTAAATGTTCAAAGGAGATGTTGATACTTTTGTGAACTCATTCTGCATTTTTTGAATTACAAATGGATGCCTTGCCACGTGTTTAATTCTCATGTCCTTGGGTATGTCAAAGATGAAGGGAGTAATCTTGCCACCATGATTTCTACATTAACTTATGTTATACCTTGTGAAGTTTTGGAATTATCAACACCTTTTATAGGGGCTTGTTAGGGCCATGCAATGTCCAAGTGCTATTAGTATGTCACAAATGACTCTAACGTATGTGTTGGTTTGAGTTCAATCCCACTCAAAAAAACATAGTTCAATTTTGTAAAAAAAACCATCACCTAGACCCAAAAAAATGTCACAGATGCTAATATTGAACATAATGACATGATAAATGGAATTTATTCATATGAACTTTCATCCATGATTTCATAATCCGCTCATAGTTCACTTGTAATTAATTTATAATTCAATTAAAGTTAACTCGTAATTCACTTTTAGATAACTTGTAATTAATTCCCAATTCATTCATGAATAATTTTTAGATAATTCATAATTCACTCTCAAGTTCTTTTAGTTCATTCTTAATTAAGTCCTAATTAATTTGTAATTCACTTATAAATAAAAGATTTTTTTTAAAGGTTCTTTGGTCAATGGGCACATGGAAACCTCCATAGAAGCTTTCTTGGACTAGGTCTTCAAAGGGGTAGAAATAAAAGTAAGACCCTCATTACTTTTAGTATGTTCAACATTAATATGAAATAGAATCTTATTTCATAGCCTAATTTTGTTTCTTTCTTGTTTAAGTTTTCATGTTTTATCACAATGAAAGTTTGTTTGCACATTTCATATTCTTTTCTTTAACCTATAATGTTTATGTTTTTATTTTTATATTTTTTTTTTAGATTTATACTTACATTTGTTTTTTCATCCTTCACCTTCATAGTTTTCATGCCCATAACAAAAAGTGGTAAAGGACGACAATGGCTCAAAGCATGTGAAATTATGAAGGTGTTGGAGCTCTTACTTTACATCCATAATATTAAAAATATGAATATTTATAATTTCATGAAAATTAATGAAAAAATGGCATCATTAGTGGTGAAAGAATAATTGAATTATTTCAAAGTCAAAAAAGTCACAGAAGAAAAGACAAAAAATTTATTAAAATGGTGAAAAATGCATGAGGTTTAATTCTCATATGTTGGGTTTGTAACCCAACAAATTCTAGGGATTGTTGGTTATTAAATTGAGGCAAAGAAAGCTTTTAGTATTACAAGTATTTGTAAAAACTTTTGGCATTTTTGATTGGGCATAGATAATTTTGACATTTTCATACACATTTATAAAAACCAGCCAAATAATGGTCATGTCAATAACTTGAAGTCTATGAAACAATTCATGGAAATGGAAAAAGACTCAATGGAGGAAAACAAAAATACGATTGAAAAAATCGGGCTTCTCAATTTGGAGGAAATGATAATAGCCTTTAAATAATTTTTTAAGTTTCTTGCATGTGTCAATTTACTTTTTTTTTAATTGGATTATATTTAATCTAAGTTGCAATGTTAAAATTTGTGTTTTTGTGTTTGTAATTCATGGGGCAGTGGAACAATGGAAATTCGCATTTTTGAACCCTAACCATGAGATGTGACAAACCATTAAAATTCGTTAAGACTCAAGTTTAAGATTTTGTTTTTGTAATGCTACATTGATTTAAGTTTTTTTTTTACCTTATATTAGGGTTTATGGGGTTTAAAATTTGGTTTTGAATTAAATTTTTCTTGGGGTCTAAAAAAATCTTGAAATAAGGTTTTTTGGGGTTAGAAAAGGGTTGCTTGGAGGTTGGAATAAGGTTTGCTTAATTTGTGACAATTTTTAGTTATGCCTATGGTGTTAGTATTTATGTCTTAGTTACGACTTTTACAATACCTGTCACATGAACATGTTTATGAATAACCACACTTATGTTTATACATAATTTATTACAAATAAGAACCTTTCAAAATATGATCATAGTACACCTATTAATGAAACCATATAATACCTATGTTGATGTGTACCATGTGTGGCTAACATACCCATGACATGATTATCACAAACCAAAAAATTCAAATAGTGCCTATGCCAAAAAACTAAAGGAACCTGTCTTGTTTTTTCTTCAAAAAATCAAGGGAGCCCAACTCTTTTTTTTTTTTTTAAAAAGGAACCTAACTCTTGTTTTCTTAAAAAAAACAAGGGAGCCCAACTCTTTAAAAAAACAAAAGGAAGCTAACTCTTTTTTCTTAAAAAAAAACGAGGGAACCCAACTCTTTAAAAAAACAAAAGGAGTTCAACTCCTCTTTTACATGCTGCAAAAAAACACAAACAAAGGGGGTGAGAGCCCCTTTCCTTCTACAAAAGAAAAAAGATGAGACAAATAGATACGTACAACTTGTGAAGTCACTTGCTTTAGAATTGACAAACACTTTGAAAATGAAAACGTTGAAAAGATAACCACCACTTTGGAGATGGCAACATTTGCCATCAAGCAACAAGCTCCAAACAACAAACTAAGAAGAAATGAAAGATATAACAAAGA
>Ga0116231_10002409_pt1 | contig 39117 bp, 28 predicted proteins | sample S1TSphgellanicum_2_FD_89695 | JGI IMG/M metagenome (GOLD analysis project Ga0116231, IMG submission 89695) | Host-associated microbial communities from peat moss isolated from Minnesota, USA - S1T2_Fd - Sphagnum magellanicum MG | ecosystem: Host-associated > Plants > Peat moss > Unclassified...
ATAAAAAAACATAAATGGGGGGCCAGTAAATCCACCCCTCCTTTATTTTAATTTCCTGGGCCCGCCCTAATTTATGAAAAACAACCATAAGTGCCCCCCCCCCCCCCCAATGTTAAATAAACCTTTCCATGCCATGAAAGGTATGAATAGTTGGGGATTACACATTTGGTGCATATCACACCAACTGTCTAACTCCTAGATGAAATCATCCAAATAAATGGTGCTAACCGCCCTTGAATATTGATGGGGCCTTTTGGTGGCTCCATACATGTCATCCATGTCCCACAACAGTAATGTGGTAATCAAATTTAGTGGTGAACTTGGGTCTAAATATAAAGAATCTCCCCCAAATGATGATGAAGGTGGTGTGGGTGGTCTAAACAACACCCCATACCTAATGAAACCATTAGTAATAATGTCTTTGTCCCTTGAATCTTATGTCACCTCCATGATGAACCAAAAACCTTAACTTGGGTATTCGCCTGTAAAATCCAATCACAAAAGGATGCTACACCTATGATGGCTCAAACCAAAAAGAAAATCTTGATTTTTCCGCTACTCAAATTCATTAGGTTTTCAATTAAATAGGACAAAATTGACTAATATGCAACTTGTATGATTTCTAATTTTGAAATTATGACATGGATATATGAAGTTCCAAGTTAATATGATGTGCAATAACACGCCACATTATCATACTAATTATTTATTTTTTAAAAAATGATTTTGTCAACAAAAAGGTTTTGATGCCATTCGTCATGATGTACATGTTTGTAAATTGCATTTGTACAAGATACATTAATGTAAACATCCATCAAGGATTAAACCCAAGACCTCATGGAAGCACACCAAAATCTTAACCATCAAACCATTTCAAGATTTTATTAACAAAGAAGAAAAAATTTAAATTTATTGTGTTTGGCATGAAATTGTTTAGGAAATTCAAATTTTAACATATGTTTTCTTTTCCAAAATTTGTTCAAATGTTTCAAATGAAAACATGATCTTGAAGTTTATTCAATAATGTAAAAAAATACTTATAATTTATGAAAATGAAATTTAGAGGGTGATCTTTTTTTTGAAATTACATGTCATGAGTAAATCTACAAATATTTTTGTGTTTAAATTGACTTAGAACCTTTGTAAATTCAATGTCAATTCAAAAATGCATTCATTAAGTCTTTTACAATACTATTTTCATTATATAAAATATGTCCATTTTTTGTAAGATTGCAAGTCTTTATTTTCCCCAATATGATTAGTTACAAATTATTTATTTATTTATTTATTTATTCGATGTGGCTAAAATGGTAATCATCCATGAGAAGATTGCCACATTTGGTTATAAACAAGTTGTGTAGTTGAAAACTTGTTTAAATCCTTTAATATTATGGTTACTTATTATATTTTATTATGAAAAATTAGCAATATATATTTTGAATTTGATAAAAAACTCTTTCAAAAAAATCCTTTGTAAATGTTGTTGCTCCTTTAAATTGATAGAAATTGGCCACAAGAAGAAATATCAATTAAATATTCAATATAACCATTTAATTATCAAGACCATATTTGTTTAGCAACATGCATTAGAAAAAAATTGTCATTTTGCAATTGTCGTATGCATTTAATTTTTAATTACATGCGATACATGCAATTGTTAGACCCCATAGTTGCATAAGACAAGTTACACACAATTAGTAGTTGCATAGAACATTATGTATGTGGACATTATACATAGTATGAATTTATATTTTACACATTTATATTATTTTACAGGGTTCGCCCATGGTGACACATGTTCATTTGTGAAGGTCAATTATATGGTGACACATGGCATTTAAACATTATTGGAATATTCATCATTATTGATAAATTAATAATATCTTGGCCATCCAATAAAATGTGAATCGGATTTTGACACATGTCCATTTGTGAAGGTTAATTATGTGGTGACACATGACAAAATTTTAAAAGCCCATTGATTATTAATTAATTAATTAAATAGGTAGGTAAGTAGGTTGTAAATACAAATAGGTAGGTTTAAAATAATCCAATTTTGTATTTAGATTTAACCTTTAGGATTGAACCTTTTTCATTGGACCATCCAAATGGCATTTGGTACTAAGTTTGTGAACACAAAAAATGCACATACTTATATAGTGTGCTCACTTGGAATCCAAGGCAAAAAATATGGAATAAAAAATCTAGTTACAAGTGCAAATAATATAGTTGCAACCTACACATGGAAATATTACATGCTACCTATGCCATATTAACTTAGTTTACCTACTAGCTAAATTAATTATATTGTAAATAATAAAATTTAATAGGTAATAATAATATAGTATAATGATAATATAATTAAAATTTTAATAAATATAAATATTACTAATCATAATTATGATAAATTTTTAATATTTAAGATTATTTATAATAAATAATGATCAATCTTATTATTATAAATTAATTTAAATTAATAAGTAACTTAGGTTAATGACTAGCTTAGGCTAAGGTACCTATAGGCAAACTAATGTAGTTTATTACCCTTAAATATATTAACATAATTAATACTATAGTTAAAATTAAAATTATAGTTATTGAAGAATAATAATAATAATGTTAACAACCAAGGAAAATAATAATAATAATAATATTTAATATTCACTACTAATATTAATATTGGGTAATTATAAGTTAATTGATGTAACTAATTACTGTAAACTACTAACCACAAATATAATAATAATAATAATAATAATATTATACGATAACATAACTTAAGTTAACCAACATAACTACATAGCCATAGGTATATTAATAACAATATAATAAAATAATAATAATAATTATTGTAGAATAAAAATGATATTATAAATGAATAATAATAGTCAAATCATTAGTAACTAATAATATTAGTAATTTATAGTATAATTCTAATAGTCTTTTAATAATTATATTTGATTAGTTGTAATGATTAATAATATACTAATATGTATTTTGGTTAAATTAACCATGGCTAAATTAAATTTTGTTCAACTAAACATGGTTAGTTTAACCAAAATTAATTTAATTAAAGTTAATTTAACCATGGTTTGTTTAATCAAACATAATTTAGCCTCATCATTAATTTTTCCATAATTAGTTTAGCCTCATAGTTAGTTTTGCCATGGTTTATTTAACTTTAATTAATGTGAGTTTAACCTAGGTTTAACAATGTTTTACCTTGGGTAGGATTAATTAACATGGGTTTAGCTTTAATATTAAAATAATACATAGTCTAGGTAGATATATTTAGCGTATTAACATAGGTATGGATTAACTTAGGTCATGATCTTTATGACATGTGTCCATTTTGGACATTACTAGTTACATGTAGGTACTTTCATAGCCTACTCTACCTAGGCTAACTACCTATCTAGTTACCTTGCCTAGTTACCTAGCTACCGTCCTTACCTACATAGCTTACATGTCACCTACTCAATTATTGTCTTAACCTAGTTAGCTACCTTGCTACTTAATTAATGTAGTTATTTTTGTAACTAATCTACTTAGGCTAGTTAGTTACCTAGTCTAGTTTGTTTCCTAATTACCTAGCCTAGCTTAAGTTTCTATCTAGCCTATTGACCTACCTATTATTAAGCCCAAATCTACCTATCATCCACCGACCTGCAACATTCAATCTACATTTAGCCAACCTACCTATTAAATATTAAACCGTCAACATTTTTATCCATCTATTCATCCAAATGTACAATTTAATCGCAATAGGTTTAGTTGCATCTATAACTAAAAATTGACACATAAGTTTAATACATACAATAGTTGCAAGAACTTGTTTGTCATTGGATGCAATCAATTATGGTTGGCATGATCTCATTTCTCATCCACCTTTTCATTCAAAGTGCATAGTAGTCACAACTCTGATTACAAATTGGCATGTGCCAAAATTTAGTTGCACTTGTGATTAAATGTACTTGCAACTTGAAGGACACATAGTACTACAACTATTGCACTTGCAATTTAATTGATTCAAACACTAGTCACACCAACAATCATAAACATAGGGTTGGAATGGAGAAGATTTTTGTAATAAATTCATTTTGTTGTAATTATTTTCAAGATCTTTTCAATAGTTAAAAAAAGACACAATTTAGATCAAGGTTAGAGTTTGATCTCCTAAGATCAAACCTTGATCCAAATGTTTGACATACCCCAAATTTACAAATTTCAAAATGGTAATTCAACTTGGGAATCTTAGAGGTGTTTCCTTTGAAATGGGAGTGTGTTTGCATTCTTTTGCATTCATTCCAAGTTTCAATTCTAACTTGGAAAGCTTCAACTTCCTTTCATATAAAAAATGACATTTTACTACCCATCCTAGAAGTTGATTGTGCACCCATGTTAGGGTTGTAACAAAATAATTAACCACAAAGGTTGAAAATACTTTGTGGCAACGCCGTTGATGACCAACCATCAAAGTTGAACTTATTTGCTTTCTAAACTTTTGCTCCAACCATCAACAATAAAATAAATCTTTAAGCCTCTTTTCTTGACTTCATTGTTTAAAAGTTCATGCCAAGTTCCTTTCAATGGTTTTGTTGTACATGCACTTGATGTTAATGTTGTGGAGTGCTAATAATTTCCTTTTCATATTACCATAGCCTAGGGTCAATCTTCACATTGACAAAACAAACAATTTGAATTCAATTTTGTTGTGCTACGCAATAGTTGTTTTGTTTTATATCAATCTGATTTGAAAATTGGGAGTTTGGGAAATTGCTTATGCTTAAACATTACTTCACTTTGCAACATTTTTTATTGAATCTAAAATCTATAATTCTTTGAAATAAAATGGACTTTCCATCTTTGATTGGTAATGATAACTCAATACGAATGTCTCAAAACCATCTTTCATTACTAATGAATTGATGACATCCATAGAAAAGTTCTATATATAATATCAACAAAAACTTACACATAATAAATCCATTGTTGATTTTTGTGACTACCCTTTGAAATATTGTAGTCCTATTCTAGTACATTTTCAAGTTCAACTATTGACTACCAACTAATCCACTTAAGTCTAATAAAAAACTAATGAAAATTTCAACTTAATATCATGTTAGAACAAAACGAAATTGATGATAGATTGCATATACATATACATATTATATCAATAATAAGGCTACAACTGAATTTGGTACCTACTTCATTGTGCTTAGGGCCTATGTGCAAGTCTCTCATTTTCTGAATTTCGCTCTTCAATATTTTGTAACATATTTTCAAGAGCATTTTGCAATGCTTTGTTTGCATAGTTTATAGTGAGGTTGAGGGAGATCTATGTATGAAGGTAGTTTGATTTGTAGTTATGAGATCCACTGAACCGGGATGCTTCAGATTGTGTTCTTGGTGTCTTTGGAAAGCTCTTGATGAGGAGGGGGTGCATTGGCTTGGTTCCATGATGGTTGGACTTGCGGTGCAAAAGTTCTTGAATATTGAATGATTTCTTCACTGAAAAATAAATTAAATCGTAGCTGAAAATTTCAGAGGAATTGGAATGTGCCTTTGGTGTTATTGGAAAGATCTTGATGAGCAGGATTTAACAGAATTTATTTGGTAAGATTTGGATTCAGAATGTGGGAGATATTGATTATTAAGTGATGTCTACTGCTAAAAATTCAAATAAATTCCAAAAAATCAGATTTTGGAAGGAAAAATCAGTTGAGGACATCGTAACACTTGGGCCAATGGCATATGCCACACTAATTTAGACTAAAAGATGTAGAGGATACATATTTGTACCATTACCTTATTTTGATGTACATGCATTTGAAAATGGGGATGGGAAGGTTGAAAAGTTTGTTCATTGGTGTCACAAGTGACGAATGAGAGCAAGTGGCAGAGAATTTAGGCACCATAGAAAACCAGCCTAGTTCCAAAGCTTTTACTATTCAAAGGTAGTAATTGCTTTAATTTTTGCCATGGTTAACCTTGTGAGATTAAAAAATAAATATTCACTTGCATACACCAACATAAGTAATCCACATTTGTAATTCAAGGATCAAACCAAGGTTGGATGTCAGATAAAATAAAAATTCATCAATTGTGCAACATTCAACAAATATGTGAAATGTTATTTTTAGGGTGCAACAAAAGAAAGGTATTACTTAAATAATGCAATGTGAACCATGGATGAACCACCAACTTAAAGGGTTGAGATCTTTGACCCTATTTTGGATGGTCAAGTCTTAACCTCGAAGGGGCGACTGCAAAACATGTAGTTGAATATGAATCAAATAGAAGACAAGTTGAATCAGATTTCACTGTATAAAAAAAATATTTAAAATAACCTTTCGGCTCACAATTTTGGTAGCATTTCCAGTGCATTCTATAGGCACTATTAAGATCAACATCCATGTTGGGCAGTTCTTGGATTTGGTTATATAACCTCGGGGGTTTAGAAAACTTTGGAAGAAACCAGCAGGTTTTGTGAAAGAATTAGGCAGTTCAGGCCAAGTTTTTTGATTAGTTCTTTCATATAAAAATAGGAGGATCTGCCCTTTGCATAACAGCCTAGAGTTCTTCTCCTTGAGGAGATCTCTCAAAGTACACAGAGAAATAAAAAAGCCAGTCATTTTCCTATCAAACTTGAATACTGTAGCCTAGGGGCAGTTTCCACATTGACAAAACGAATAATGTTTTTTTTCAAGAAATTAATTCATTTAAAAATTATTGAAATTATTGAATTTTCCATGATCTATTTTGATATTGTCACATGCGTAATGAAATTACTCAGAGTGTATGTAGCCTACAATAATAATTATGATGATTTTCAACATGTGAACTTCATATTTTCACAAAAGTTCATTTCACTCTTTCTCAACATGTGAACTTCATATTTTCACAAAAGTTCATTTCACTCTTTTTCAACATGTGAACTTCATATTTTCACAAAATTCATTTCACTCTTTTGACAATTATTTAATGACAAAACTGACCTTAGGGTAAGGTAGGTGTTTGATGGCCAGTTTGACCATTATTTGACATCAACAACTTGTGATGATAGCACCTTCCTGGGTTTCTTCGATTAAGTAAAAATTATTCTAGAACTATTGACGTGGGGTGGACCAGAGATGTATATTTACACAAGGCAAGCAAGTGGTTTACAAGGAAAAGGAAAAGACTCTGCAACTAATTGACCTCTCTCTTGACTCATGAAACATTTTGCTCCAAATCATTATTGTGTCTTCACCAGCATACCTTGACCCATTTCATGGGCTTTCATCATCACATTCCTCCCTCCCATGGAATACATGGAATGGGTCTGGCAACTAGCTGCACATAGAATTTGGGCAGTAATTGGGATCCAACTTTTGGAAGTTTTACATTATTAAAACCAGTTTCAGATTAGATGAACCCGTTTCTTTGGTGAAAGTGTTTAGACTGTTTAGATTGGCATGGATTGTTTTGGTGTTCAGACTGTGGACACAGTAAATAGATGTACAACATCCCTTATCTATTGGCAGGGTCAGTGTGTTTGTGATGTCTTGTTTTGTGTTGAGTAAGGCCCAAACTTTTTTTCAAGTTTTTTCTCAATTATACTTGGAGGTTATCCTCTTGGTATCTCAAGAAAAATGAAAGAAAGAAGCCAAGTGTTTCTTTCATAAAGCAAAATGCCCACCTCACTGAACATTTCAGTTTTTGAATTGCCCTGCCCTTTTGTGGAGGAAAGATTTCCCTGAATAAGGTGGCCTGCAAATACACTGACAAATTTCTATCCGTGCTCTATCCAATACAATAAATGCCTTCACAATTTTTTTGTAATGTATTTCAGTGGTGGGATCTGACAGAAAAATGGGTCCTGCTTTGCCCAAGTGGTGATCATATCCATAAGTATAGTTAGCCAAATTGGGAACATTCCAAATATGAAAGAAAAAAATAATTAAGCTTTCATATTCTAGGAAATTGTGAAAAATATTTGATTTTTTAAAAAAATATTTTTTTGGTATTTTTTTCAAAGAAAAGGAATTTGTGGTTGAATAATATTTTTGCAAAATGGTGAAAATTCGTCACCAAAAAATATCACTGCTCTTCAGTTGTCCTGGCAAGTGATTTAAAACCCATTCAAGCTGCCAGTTGAGAAGTGGAGAGTAAGGGCATTTTTTCATTGAGGAGCTGCACCTTCACCCTATACTTTAATGCTAATGGAGACGAGCCCTAGTGACCCGTATGCTGCACCACCTTCAGGTGGGGAATTTTTAAATGCTATTGAAAAGCAACTGAACCATACAAAGCTGAAGGTGCACCTACTCAATGGAAAAACAACCTAACTACCATGGCCATATGGCAGAATCTTTAAAGAAAGGAGCTGCTAAGGGCCAATGGTCCTCAGTTGGTGGGAGGAGGCCTATGGATGACATTGTCATTCTGGTGGAACATGAGAACTAGGTGACCTCCATGGATAGCAAAAAGGTCATCCTTGTGTTAACCCTTAGGCCCACTTTAGACAAGGGTCCAGCGTCCAATTTCCTAGGAACCCATTTGGACTGATTTGAAGCAAATTGAATCCTTGAGTTGGACTGTACCTTGGTCCCTAGCCTGATTCTTGGTTCTTCAAAATCAGGAGCTCTCCATTTAGGACTGTTTTTTGGTTGGAACCAATTGATTTTCTGTCCAAAACAGGTGCCATGTAGGTTTAGCCTCAATTTGCCACTTTTTGGTTTTGGATCCTTGTTTAAAGGCCTTGGGACCAATTTAAAGCTTTCGACCAACAAGATTGTTTGAATTCATCGGGTCTTGGACCCTTGGGTAAAGTCGCCCTTAAACCTCATTGAGGACCATTCCCGTTCTGGCTCCTCCCTAGTACTCCTACCTATACTATCCATGGTCAGAAACTGGGACCTGTATGTTATAGGGAACACCTTCCTTGTTCTCTCTTGGCCCTCTGATGTGCCATTTGTCTCTTAAGCATATTTATAAAAAGTTTGAGCTTGAAAATGGAGAAAAATCTTAAGCACTTCACGTTTTGTTATCTGCCCATGCTTTGAAAAGAAAAGTCAAGTTTTGCCAATTTTGAAGGTGGAGTTGGCAGGGTTCTGGAAAGCGCTGGGCCTCAACAACATACCCTAGACCAGTAAAAATAACTTGCTTTTTTTTCTTCTTTTTTTTTGTGGCATGTGTGTAAATGACTGTAATATGTGCAACTTTGACCCCTCATTTCTATCTCATCTCATGTTCAAATGTTGAATCTTTTTTCCTCACCAACCTCATATGCCCACCTTCCGTCTACTATAAAAGTTTTAGGATCATTGAACTATGGTAGCTAAATCAAATACTCCAAAAACATCAAATTTTGAAAGCCACCCCTATCTCATAAAATTGCACTTTCAACAATAAGGATTTAAAAAAAATTCTCACCCAAACTACACATTTTTATTACCAAAAGATTTAGATTGAAGTGCCCTACAAATCTACTAAGTCAGATTTTACTAAATGCGACAAAATTTCAGCTATTTGGATTCTATATGGATATAACTCTCGCCTCTCACTTGGCATTAGTTTGATCAAATGACAATTAAGGGTTAATTTGCGACCCATTCAATAGCAATTTAGCTTTCAGGAAAATGGAGTAATGACTAGTGTTGAGCAGTTCTCATATTTTTGAGAAAACTATTGGTTCTGATTTTCTTAAAGTGAAAAAAGGAACTAGTTTAGTTCTTGATTTTATTTTTTTCAAAAAATGATGCTTTGAATAATTTTCAGATTAGCATCAAAATAAGAATTGTCATTTTTCAACTAGATCAGTTCTCACCTAAATGAGGTTTGAATCCAATTTAAAAAATAAATAAATTTGAGTACTAGACATAAAGCCACACTTAAATAAAAAGTATGACTATTTTTATATAATGCTCATTCTTCTTAATGGTTTTAAAATTAAGACCATTGATATGTGTAAACTTCAAATCTAAAATTTAATGTACTTATGCATACATAAAGGGTCATGACATAGTGATTAATGTTTTCTAGATTTAAAAAAAAAAAATTGAGCTTAAACCTTGTTATGGTAATGGTAAATGATTTTACGTGTATGAGTTTTTATAAATCTATACCATTATGAGAATCGACTTCTAGGATTCAGATGATAACTTTCGTGAGCATTAAGTTTGAGGCTTTTTGTTACACATTGTCTAAATCCGGTGACTTCTAAGTTTTTTTTTTCAAGATATGGTAATTTTTTTTTAAAATCTCAAAAATCCTTTTGTTGGATTTGCCAGCCCTTTTTTTATTTGTCGCCAGGTTACAAAAATTTGCCCCAAAAAAAAAAAAAAACACTCGTAAAGTTTTCTTGAAAACCAATGGACCACTGATAATTTCCTAACACTGGAAACGACCTTTAGATGAACCAAAGAAAATCCTAGATGAGATCAAATTCAAGTGTATTTGAACTTGTGGTTTGTTCACACATAGGAGTTTTATGAATTGCCTTGAGGAACCTTGGGTTTACTTGTCCATGAATAGAGGGACCTAAGTCATTGAAATTTTGCTAGGCCCAAACATATTGATACAATACATGTCAAAAGCTTGGGCCTCATGTTAAAAGCCCATGTTCAGTATAACACCTATCAAAAGCTTGTGCCCCATGTCAAAAGTCTAGGCCCAAGTCCAAGAGGCCCTTTCTTGTAAATAATTGCCAACACAAAGATTTCTAGTGAAAGTTGTTTTCACTCTTTCAAGCATCTATTTGCAAAAACTTATGTGGTAATATTTGTAAATTGGAGGCCAGGCCTTTTGACATGTGTTATACTAGTATGTCTAAGTTTCACAAAATTTAGATGATCCAAGGCTAGATATGAATGGACAATTAACCTCAAGGTATTGGGGGCAATTGATAAACTTTGTGCGTGTGAACAAACACATGCAAATACAAATAAATTTGAGCTCACCTAGCATTTCCCTCCATCTAGAGGTCGTGTTCTTGGGATACTGGAATTTTAGTGTGCAAACATGAATGGGCCATGGCTTAGGCCCCCTTTACACTATGGTGAGGGGCTGCGACCATGGAAATGCTAAGGGTCCTCAAAACACATCCAATTAAAGGTTGTCCATGAAAATTCAATAATCATTTGTGTGGGGGCCAAGGTTGTCACGTGCAGTGTAAAATGATAATAAACTTTGCAAAGATACCTTAACATATTATTATGGAGTCAAAAAAGGAATTTTTTTTATTCCATGTCAAATTTGGCGTCTAACTTGATATTCAAAGTAATTAAAAAAATCATTACAAGTTCTAAAAGAAGATAAAATGAGAAAATTGTTGGTGAAAAAATGAAAGAAAATGGTCTCAAGTCCTAGTTCTGAGAACCTCCAAAATTAATGATAACCTCCTCATTTGACATTTATTTTTGAAAAATCCTTTGTATAAGAGAAAATCATATTTTTGACAATTTTGTAAATTTCAACTCGAAAAATTGTCAATAGAAAAAAGAAAAATTGCTTCAAGTTCCAAAAGAGGACAAGGTGAAAAATGATTGTTGACCAAATAAAAGAGAATGGGTCCAAGCTAGTTAGTTGAACTAATTTCAAAATTAGCAACTATTTCCTCATGAGACCATTTTGACTAAAATGTATTGCAATGGGTAATGGGCCAAAATTAGCAATAGAAAAAAAATTCATTTTTTTTTTTGGAACCAATCATAGGTTTTTGGGCTCATGGTCTAATGGACCTCATACCAAGCCCACGCCAAAAGAGGTGGGCCTTGGCATGAGGTTCTATTAAACCATGAAAGATTATCCACAATCCATTAGTACCCATTTTTCATCCATTGACATTTCTTCATAGCTTACTTCTGCCCCAAATAATAATGGCATCAAAACACCCCAATTTTGGTGTAGGTAGCCTAAAGCATTCTCAAGTCAAATTGTAAAATTTGGAGAATTCAACTATGAAAGAGTGGCTTCCAAAAGGCAACCAATAATCTTTTTCCCAGCTTAGAAAATTTTATAGAGTTTATTTTTTAATGTAAAAAAACTTAAGATTTTTTAAAAACTCAGAGCAACTAGTTTCTCAAATTCAAAATACACTATTTTGGTATTATTGAACATTATACTCAGTACTGTGGTGGTAGGAATTAGGTAAAGTATTTGACTTGATCTCCTCTCATGATATCTGTACAAAAACACAAATTATAACTTCAAGTTGTTGAGAAGCACACTGACACCAAGGTCCATGTGGAGTTTACCTTACCCTAAGGTCAGTTTTGTCGTTAAATAATCCTCAAAATAGCCAAACAAAAATATGAAGTCGACATGTTGAAAATCATCATAATTACGATATGTTACACTCTATATAATTTCATTACTCATATGTCAATATCATAATAGATCATGGAAAATTAATAATTTCAAAAATTAAAAGACAAATTAATTTTCTGGAAAAAAAAATTATTTGTTTTGTCAATGTGGAAACTGACCCTATGGTATGGTGCCTTTTAGTAACATAATCTGCACTAAGCTGGGGAGCAATTAATTTTCAGCTGTAAAATATTGTCAAAATCTGGCAAAGAAATGGGTCTGGCAACATCTATTTTTTGAATGTTGTTTGTTTGTTTTCTTTGTTTGTCACATTGAGATCTCACAAACTATAGTACCTTTTGTTGTGCTCTTGGTATCATTGAAAACCTTCAATGAGTACAGGCACATTGAGTTGGTCTCATAATGTTTTCATCTATTGAATATTGAACAAAATTTTCATTGAAAATCTATTTATATCAAAACTAAAGTTATGGGGAAATTTGGGCACTTTTTCAGTATTATTGAAAAACTTCAATGAGTAGGACGCAATGAAAGTGATTTGAAATTTTTTATACCTAAGGTGCAAGAGATATTGAATTCTGAGTAGTTTCTTTCATGGAAAATTTAATACAATTCAATTTATTTTTTTAAAGAAAGGAAAAATTGGTTGGATAACCATTTTGCACTTGAGCCCCCCACCAATGGCAAATGCAACATTATTACACTTAAAAACATGAGAGTAACCTTGAGGCAAAATCTCCATATGGTTGCCTAGTCTGTTGTTTCACCAAATAACAGCATGCACCTAACATCAACAAAATTTTATCTCATAAAGTTTGCCCAAAGTTGAATTATCACAAGGTAAAAAGCAAGACTTGATTGTTTCATTTTTAAAAACAACTTTGTGCTTATATGACTAGACAACCTCAACCTGTTTAAAAGGGGATAGCAGCCTGGGCTGGGTTGAGTTTGAATTTCAACAAGAGACACTTTCATAGTCCAGATCCAAATCCAGTTTCAAAATTGTTTTGACAAAATTTTGAATCTCCAGTCCAACTATTCCAAATCCTAACCTAAAGCATGGGCCTGCTCAATACCCTGCACCAAACCGGGATGCTTCCTATCGTGTTCTTGGTGTCTTTGGAAAGCTCTTGACTACAAGGGGTGCATGGGCTTGGTTCCATGACGTTTGGACTTGTGTGCAAAAGTTCTTGAATATTGAATGATTTCTTCACTGAAACTAAATTAACTCATAGCCAAAAATTTCAGATGAATTGGAATGTGCCTTTGGTGTTGTTGGAAAGATCTTGATGAGCAACATTTAATGGAATTTATGTAGTAAGATTTGGATTCAGAATGTGGGAGATATTGATTTGTAAGTGATTTCTGCCGCTGAAAATTCAAATAAATTCCAAAAAACCAGGTTTTCAAAGGAAAAATCGGTTGAGGATGTGGTAACACTTGGGCCAACGGCACAGGCCATACTAGTGTTCACTATCTGAAGACTGTTCTTCAACCAAAGGATGGTGTACTGGCCAATTTACTGGTGGTGGTGGACCTGCTCTTAGCTACCAGCTGAAGCATAGGGGTGCGGTAATGGATAAAGGGTCCTTAAAAGAAAACACTCAGCCTGAGCTTGAGAGTGGCAGCCTCTCCCTTTTTGTTTTGGGTTTTATGTTTCTGATGCCAAATTATGCCCTTGTGGGCCAGGTTGTAGTCATTGCCTAATTCATCTACCCCTTGCAGCAATTCAAACAAGTGGCTCATAGTATAATAATCCCCCGTACCCCACCTTTTTACAAGTCTTGATTGACAACTTCACAGGAGGAGTTCAATGAACTACACAAAATGGTTCAAGGTAAATGCCCGTGAACATTTAGTCAAAATGTGAGACCAAATGAAAACTAGTTGGTTTTACTAGGGCTATCACGTGCATGGAGACTGGAGAGCCAACAAAATCATGAGAAATAACTAGTTGGTTTCACTATGTTATCTCATGCATGGAGACCAACAAAATCATGAAAAATAACTAGTTAGTTTCACTAGGCTATCTTGTGCACGGAGACTGAAGAGTCAACAAAATCATGAAAAATAACTATTTAGTTTCACTAGGTTATCTTGTGCATGGAGACTGGAGAGCCAACAAAATCATGAAAAATAACTAGTTGGTTTCACTAGGTTATCTCGTGCACGGAGACTGAAGAGCCAACAAAATCATGAAAAATAACTAGTTAGTTTCACTAGGTTATCTTGTGCATGGAGACTGGAGAGCCAACAAAATCATGAAAAATAACTAGTTGGTTTCACTAGGTTATCCATGCATGGAGACTGGAGAGCCAGCAAAATCGTGCAAAATATTTAGTTGGTTTCACTAGGTGTTCTGGTGCCTGGAGATTGGAGAGCCAACAAAATCATGAGAAATAATTAGTTGGTTTCATCTAATTAACCATCCAATGCTATTACTGAGATAATTTGATATTAAATTTGTTACTTAAATAATTTGATTACAAATGGAAAAAATTGATCAAAACAGCAACTTAGAGAATACTGCTTAGTTTTCAGCTATCACTCATGCATGGGTTCCCATCTCACCGAGTCAAAACTACACCTAAAAATCCTACACTTGTGGAAAGTCTCTTCCCCTCTCTGGAGCAGCCAATAACAGAGCCCCAGATGAAGAAAATGGGTACTTATATGCAATGGAGCCCATTCGCACACTTTTACTTTGGAGTTTGATGACTACTTTTGGGTCGGTAGCCTACACCCAGCCAGCAACGATTCAAATCAATTATTCTAAAATGGAATTTGTCTACAGCTTTTGGTAACTCCAGCAAGCAAGCACGACTTAAGTTAGAAGAATCCTTTGGATGACCTCAAGTATAAGCTGTTTTTTTTTTTAGACAGGAGATCTTTTCTCCAACTGCAAAAAATTGTGTTAAATTTTTTTTTTGGGTCACACAATTTCAATTTTTATATTACTTTCCAATTGGCCAAGTCGCTGGCCTATATGCTGCCAAAGTCATCAGACTTTGTGGGATTTTTTTTTAACTAGCCATATTTAGACAATAGGTTCCTGGAGGTCGCCAAAATATAACACGATTTTTAAAAAATTATACCTTCCTCTCTGACCTGTTGCCAAATTTCGATAATCTGTCTTGTGGATGATGGCCAGTGCGGCTACATCACAAAATTCATGGTACTAAGCAGGAGGGAATCAAGCTCCCCCAGTAGATGCACCGTACGTCTTCATAGTTGTACTGATTTATTAAGTTTTTATTGGAACAAGTGCAATGCAATCGTCACACAGCTTTTTCCAATGACTTCACATCACGGCCAAACTGAACTGGCACCCTTGAACCGACCACAATGGCTGGATGGTGTGTGAACAGGACACTTTTTTCCATTGGGTTCTTGCTCCCCAAGCTAAACTCGCCATAGCTGAGCATCCCAAGGATTCTAAATTTAGGGTTCATCCAATTGGATGACCTCAAAATGGGAAAACAGGGGTGGTTCCTTGGGGGGTGCGAGGTCAAACGAGCCTAAAATTAGGAAGTTGCTGCTCATCATTACGCTAGAACTAGCTGAAGCCTGGATGCTGCTGCACCAGCTCCTCCTGGATCGATGTATCTAGTGATCACTCTAGTAGTAGTGTATGGTCTTGTACAATATACTTGCATTGGTCTCATGTACATGCATACGTGAAAACTAGCATAATATCCTGACTGTATTATAAAACTGATCAGTTGTGATCAGTGCTTTATTTTTTTTCAATTTTGTGACGTTGCTAAAGTGGTAATCATCGATAAATATATTTAGCCAAATTTGGCAATATTCAAATTTTAAAAATAAAAAACTTTAAAGTACCCGTTCATATTATAGACAATTGTGAATTTTTTTTTCAAAAGGGAATCTTCAAAATTAAAACAAATTGAAAGTTTTGAAAAGGGAAATTTGTGACAGAATATTCTTTTCTCACAATATTTTTTCGCACAATGGCCAAAATTCACCACAAAAGAATTCACTGATCAGTCTTGATGGACAGTCACTACAGTCTACTGTAGTATAGGCCTCTTAACTTTTCTGGAGGGGTGTGTACATGACTTGAACTGGGTATTTACAAATTTTCTCAACTAGAAGAGTAGTACAGGAACAGTTGTCAATCTGAAATGGGTAATGTGTTCGTCATCAAATTCATATTCAAATAGATTAGGGTTTTGTGCTAAGTTTTCTGATACTGTAGCCTGGCTGAGTTGAACCTTACTAGCCTAGTGCAGCTTGGTAACGTAAATTGGCTATAAGAAGGACTCAGTTTGAGCACCAGATTCATCAAGCTGCTCAAGCCCAGCTAGGGTCGTGCCAAGCTCCATTTAACTTGAGGCAGTGCTGCTGCAGCGTGAATCAATCTGAGCTGCACCAAGTCTTGATATATCTTATTGCACTAGTTAGTTAGTAGTGGTATTCTGAATTTTTGTTCAACTTACTCTGATCCATAGCTGCTGCAACTGCCTATGGAATCTCAAGGAGAGGCTTAAGAGAGAGAGAGAGTGCCGGAATCAGCTGGGACTCGCCTAGTACTACTACATTAAGTCTACAAATTGAGAGAGATCTGAGCTGACAGAGATATCACTCTAGTACAAATTAATTGCATTAACAGTGACCCATTCAGAGAAGCTTGTGTTCAACTGCTGCATTGAAGTTGTAGTAGTGACGAAAGGCGTCATTGGGTGGAGCCACCGACCAGAATGGCAACGTTAGCAAGTATTTCGGTACCTGCATTCAGCTGGAGTTTAGAGGGTTTTGTCTTGCTTGGTTTGGTAGGACTTCTCACAATAGCTGCGTCAATCTTCATGTTGTCCAGGAAGTCGTTTGATAGCCAACTACCTCCGGGACCAACCGCATGGCCTATAATTGGCAATCTTCATCAGCTAGGTCCAAAGAACCCACACCACGTTTTGTGGGAGATGTCCAAGAAGTATGGTCCTGTGATGCGTCTTTGGTTGGGAAGTCATCCTCTGGTAGTCGTCTCATCGGCGCAGGCTGCAGGAGAGTTTGTGAAGGTGCAAGACAAGATTTGGGGAGGTCGACCTCCTTCCATAGCTGGAGAGATTTTCAGCTACAACTACAGAAACATCGTGTGGGCACCTTACGGTAACTATTGGCGTCATGTGCGTAAAATCTGCTCCATGGAGCTTTTCACTCCTAAGCGCCTTGAGACATTCCGGGCTCCTAGAGCCGAGGAGCTCGGCCAAATGATCAAGACAATGTTCCAAGATGGTGAGAAAGGCGAGGCTGTCAATCTTGAGGTGAAGCTCGGCCATCTCTCTAGCAATAACATCACTCGAATGTTGCTCAACAAGAGGTACTGCAGAATCCAAATTCCTAACCTCCATGAAATCAATAATTCATCGTGAGAAAAATTGATAATTTTTGCAGCTGATGATCATCAGATCAAAACCCATCATCTTTTGTATGATTATATGAAAACGTGATTTCTGCTCTGAGAGCATCTCCAGCGGCGCTCAGTATGCGACCTGCAAGAATATTTCTCACATCCAAGTTTAGCTATTTACTTGCTTTCCAACCCCGCTCATAATACTAAAATCGTGACTACAAATAGGTGGGAGACTATTAGTAGCAAACCACCTCGACCAATCATGATGATTGGCCAATCAGAAACAGTTGTTACACTCTTCTCTGGCAAGTATTAGGCTTTGATCATGTCCCTTTACCAGCTTCAGCAAAGAGTGCAAAAATGCTGGGCCAAAACCATTTTGCTGAGCCAAACCAGCATGTTTTGACTTTTCTTCATCCAATTTTAATTTTCTGGGTCACATACTGAGTACCGCTGGAGTTACTCTTACAAATGTTCAATGCTGCAAATGCCGATCCGGCCTATCTAGTGAGGTTCAAAAAATAATGTTGGTGTTTGAAATTTTGTTGTAGGTTTTTTGATGCGGACACAGCGGGTGAAGAGGATTCACACAGATTCAAGGAGCTCATCTTTGAAGTGTTTTCTATATCGTTAACACTGCTGATCGGTGATTTCATTCCCTGGTTGAAGTGGGTCACGACTGTGTCAGGTTTCAAGGCTCAAATCAAGAAGGCCAAAGGTGACCTTGACTCCTTTTTGCAAACCTTTCTGGAACTCAAGAAATCCAAACTCATGAAGCAGCAGATCCAGAAGAAACCTCCGTCCAGTGCGACAAATGAGGAGCATGATGGACAACGGCAGTTTGATCAGAGTGCAGAAGAGGATTTTGTGGACGTGTTGATGGCGCAACCTTCTGAAGATGGGACCGGACGTCTCGCAGAGGATTCCGTGAAAGCTGTTATTCAGGTAATTTAATTATACACACATGTAAATATTATCTTGAAAAAAAAAAAAAAAAACTAAACAATTGATTACCCAAGTACCTTGGCAGCTTCCATACAGTCGGTCTGTTGAAATATTAATCAATTTTGAAACTTTCATTTCAACAATGCTTCAAGATTCCATATGTTCCTTCACAAAAAGGCCACATTCCCAGGTGGAACAGGCCCTACCAGCATCCTTCCATAGTACATTAAAGTCCAGGCACTAAATTTCGGGTCATTTTTTTGTCCTTTAATTGTGTGGTATGTGACTAAGTGTAAGATTTGGCCTGGAATCAGCCACCCATTTATTTCAAAAATCTCCTGCCTTAAACGTCAGAGAGTGGACTGAATGCTGACATCATGTTATTTGGGTGCTTGGTTTGTAGGATCTGCTGCTGGCTGGAACAGACACGTCGTCTCTTACAGTGGAGTGGGGACTTGCTGAACTTTTACGAAATCCAACTGTCATGGAAAAATTGCAGAATGAACTTGATACTGTCATCGGTAAAGATCGAATTGTTATGGAGACCGACCTCCCAAACCTGCCATACCTACAAGCTGTGACCAAAGAAGTGTTTCGTTTGCACCCAACCACACCCTTGGGTATTCCTCATGAGTCCATGGAAACGACGACAGTCCTTGGATTCAAGTTTCCTACCAAAACAAGATTGTTTCTGAATCTCTATGCAATTCAACGGGACCCAACGATTTGGGAACGGCCCTTGGAATTTGACCCTGAAAGATTCATCAAGAATCCTGAAATCGATGTTCGCGGGAAACATCTCCAGTTGATGCCCTTTGGAACTGGCCGGCGTATGTGTCCTGGAATGCCATTGGCTGTTGTATTCGTGCAAATGGGTTTGGCCCGCCTTGCACATAGCTTTGATTTTACTTTACCTCAAGGAGAGGATCCCACGAAATTAGACATGACAGAAACTTTTGGCCTTAGCACACCTCGTGTTCATCCCTTGTGTGTTCACCCCAAGCCACGACTTCCCAAACATCTCTACTTGTAGTTCCACATAAGTTTTGCATGAACCCTTTCTTTCACAAGAAATTCTGTCGGGTATTGGAAACAGCATAGCCTACCTATAGGAAACATCAAACCTCTTTAATAGATCATGACTACATAAGCAACGACTTGGTCTTGAAGAATAATGTATAAGCAATTTGAAGTGTATCCAGCAATAAATAAATACAAATAAAAAATGCTTCTCTTATGAAATCATGCATGGTTGTAATATGGAAAACCAAATGTATCATTGTAAATGCCATCTATAGATTCTATGATGATAATATAGTTTTCCAACTAGTTGAAATTTTTAATCTGTTTGGTTTGCAATATTTGGATTTAGATGTGTTTTTCCAACTTTTCAACCATGTGCAAATGGTGTGAAGGAATAGTCACTTGAAAAAAAAACTACTTTTTACAACTTGTCTTATGCAACTACACATGTCTTATGCAACTAAAAAATGTCACACGCAACATGTGATTCCATAAAATAAGTTACAAAGGACAATTTTTCTATTAATGAATCTTTATAAAAAATGTCACATGCAACATGTGATTCCATAAAATAAGTTGCAAAGGACATTTTTTCTATTAATGAATCTTTATGAGTTTTAGATAAATTGTCAAATGCCCTAGCTTCAATTTTTCAACAGTTGAGAGTTTTTATTTTCTTAGGATATAAGACAAATGTAAGTTATCACTACAACAAAATATGGCAAATATGATTACACCCATGACTGAGTTTATAGTTGTAAATGCCATTCATGATTACATGAGTCTTTAGTGAATATGGGCACGTCGCTTATCCATTAGTTGTATTTTTGCCCTAGTCATAAGTGCCATCGAATATATTATATATTTCAATTAATCTAACCATTTGGTTGGTAGGTAGGTAAGTATGCTTAAGTAGGTAGGGAAGTAGGATCCTTTTTTTTTTTTGGTGACAAGCCTTTTTTATTGGCTCATCACAAGTAATATTTGCATTTTGAAATATATTTAGTACATGTAGTGTGTCTAGACCAATGCTTTTTCACCTAGTTATATAATTTCCAATGTTGAACTTGTTAACAAAGGATATTATGAGATAAATTTACAACATTATTTACATCATCCTTTGTCGCATACAAAAGTACCCAATTTTGACCATTTTTTTTTTTTCACATTGTCCAAATGAAATAAATAAACTTCATTCTTAAATATTTTCCCAGATTTACACATCTATAAAAAAAAATTCACAAAAATCTCAAACAATTTTAACTGAAAATGCATTTTAATTTTCACTATTTCATACATTTGAACAATGATGATATCTTGAAGATTTTATTTTTCTTCATATAACGATTTGTAAATAAACATATCTAAAATTAACATGGTTTATATATATATCCCACCTCTTAAAAATATAATGAATCTACAAATGGTATAAATGTTGTGTTATATTTATTTATAAGTCTAAAAATATTTTTAAATAAAATATGTTATTTATAAAACATATAATATTAGTCAAATTTTGGCATGGTGTATAATGGCTCATTTTTTGGGATAAAACTCTTTTTACAAGTCCATATTTTTAGTGTTAAATTGGTTAATATGGCAATTATCAAGTGATTAATGAACTAATAAAATTCAAATAAAAAAAACTCAACTATCCATTTTTTGACATGAATGTTGGAAAAAAAAAATCATTAATCCATTAAAAATGACCCATATAAGAACTTTTGAAATAAATTTTAAAAGTTGATCATTCACAAATCCATAACTATATTTTGGTTAAGGTTTTTGTAATTAAGTTTTCAAATGTATATATTTTTTCTTTCATTTGGGTCCAAACATGATTGGGGTACCACATTTGAACCCTAAGGGCTCATTCCAAGGACTTGCAAATTCATTTTTTTCTTTTCATTTTTTGCATGACTTATCTTACATTTCACCTTTTTTTCTCATGTCAAATGAAATAATTTTGTTCCAAATTTTATATGGGACTTCAAGTATCTATTGCTTTCATTTATGAAAATGAAAAAAGTAAAATTTATCCAACGTGGGCCATGTTCTATTCTCAAAAAGTTGATTTTTTGAAACTTCTTACATTAATAGGGCATTTGGTTCTTGTCACATTCATACATTTTATATACATTAGCACATAAGGTGTTTGTGGTAAAAATCTTGGGCCAAAAAAATTGTTTAGACATTCCTTATGAATCCATGAACATTTTTTTTCTCATGAAACAAAGCCTTGGATTTTTTTTAGGGACTTGGTAGGAATCCTTAAACTTGTTCAAATTTGACATTCTATGCAAGAATAGTACCTTTGTAATGTATCTATCTATAAATAAAATCAAACTTTCAATATCAATGTGTCATTAAGTTTCAACAACATGTTTAAGTGAAGGGTCTAGTGAATATAAAATGAAACAATCGGTTTGGGTACCCCAACCATGCTTTGACCCATCTATTAAATATTCAAACCTTATAATATATTTTGGAAAAAACATATATTGAAAAGTGCATGTGCATAGAGATATAAAATGTGGGTACAATCCATATGTTTTCACTTCAAAAGTCCATAATGGGCAGCCTTTTTTTTTGTTTGGTTTTATGTAGCCAAAATGTTATACTAAAAACTAATAGTGCTAAAATCATGTGCTTTTCAAGTTTTTCAATACCTAGAATTCAACTAGAATTTAAGAAAATTCACCAAATGTTAATACCTAGTTCAAGTAAGTACCCAAAAACATAGAAAGATGTTTTGAAATTTTTGGTTTCATATTTAGCTTATTCCCAAATCTAATTGAATCTTCTTATGGATCATCATCATTTAAATGGTTATAATACAAAATTTTCAAAAAAAAAACATTGGTAGTGGGTGGAAATTTATTATATTATATTATAAATATGTCTTTTTATTGAAATTGACAATCTTAAATTAATTGCAAATTTGATATTAAATGATTTTATGGCATGTCAAATCACTACAATCTACACAATTATTAGATTTTGGAGTTAACACAATTTGAGAATCAAATATCTCATTCACATGTGCTAGTAGTAATCAATTAGTTGACATTTTCGATCCCATAATTATGGACTAAACAAATTTAACAAAACTCTTCTTCAAATTCAACTCTAAAATTTTCATAAATTTGTCCCAATACCCAAGTTCATATACAATTATGAGGCCACACCTTCTACCAATTACAAAATTGAACATTTTTTTACATTTACAACATGATCTCCACTCCGTAACCAAATTAAAAGTGATATGTACTAACAATATTCTTATTAAAAATGGAACCACTACCATCCATGTAAACTTTAAAAAGTAGGTTGCATCAATGAATGGTACAAATAACATTGAATCCAACAAACTTAAGGAATCATTTTGTTAATTGAAAAAGTTAAAGCATGGAAAAGTAAATGCTACAACTAATTCTTGTGTCATTCATATTTAATTCAAAAGTTTGTTTTTCCATTTTGATTAAAAAACCACTTGGTGGCCACCATGTGGTCTTTTGGCATTTAACTCTAACCTAAAAAACCACTTGGTGGCCACTAAATGGCCTTTTGATGTCTAACTCAAGCTTAAAACATTGCTTGATGGTTTCTAGGTGGTCTTTTGAAATGTAATTCACACCAAAGACACCACTTGGTGGCCACCAAGTGGTTTTTTCACATTTAACTTAATCTTAAAACACTACCTAGTGATCACCAAGTGATCTTTTGAATTGTAACTCACACTTGAAACATCATATGGTGGCTATTAAGTGATTTTTTGGCATTTAACTCAAGTCTAAAACACCACCTAGTGATCATGACGTGGTATTTTGAATTGTAATTCACACCTAAAACCCACATGGTGGCCACTAAGTGGTCTTCTAACATTTAACTCAAGCCTAAACACCACCTAGTGGGTTTTTGAATTATAAATCACACTTAAAACCCCACCTAATGGCCACTAGGTGGTCTTCTGGCATTTAATTCAAGCCTAAAACACCACTTGATGGCCATCATGTCGTCTTTTGAACTGTAATTCATACCTAGGACACCACTTGGTGAACATTGGGTGGTCTTTTGACATCTAATTCTTGCCCAAGGTTTTTTTTTTAATTATAAAATGTCCATGAGTGGCAACATGACTACCTTCTAATATGCCTAAGTGGCTTCTTATGTAATTTTGATGGAGGCATAAATGGTTTCTTGTTCACTTGCTGATTTTATTTTTGACTAATTTGGGTCTTTCAAAATAGGCCCAAGATGGATTTGGCACCTCCATTTCTAGCCATCTATGGTTGAGGTGGCACCAAGAAATTTAAGATGAAGTAATGGCTACTATGGCCTAAAATTTGGTTAATGGACCCAGTTTTTTTTTTAAAAATCCATGTTTGCAATTTGCATCCCCTATTTTTTGTTCACCTTTTGGTGAAAATTTTCACAAAAATAAAACGTTGCTCCCACCTATGAAACAACCTAATTGCCACCAAGTGGTTGATTAACATCTAACACATGCTTATAAAAACCATCTAATGGTCACCAAGTTGTCATTTGGAATGTAACTCACACCTTAAACACCATTCGGTGGCCACCGAAAGGTCTTTTGAAATGTAACTCACACCTAAAACAACATTTGGTACCAAGTGATTTTTTGACATTTAAATCTTGTTTATGAAACCACTTGGTGGCCACATGTGGTCTTTTGACATCCAACTCAAACTTAAAAAGATATTTGGTGGCCACCAAATGGTCTTTTAACATCTAACTTTGGCCTACGAAACTACTTGGTGACCATCAAGTGGTCTTTTAACATCTAACTCAAGCTTTAAAAACCACATTGACATTTAACAAATAAATATTTCATCCCAAAACCTTAATTCTCATTATTTTAAAATTATATAATATTCCATGATCACATGAATACTCAACTTATTTAAACCCACAATTATTTTTTTCAATTTGTTGATCATGTAGCCACAAGAGCAACCATTTTGAAGAGAATTTGGCCAAGTTTGGCTACCACGAGCTAAATGTTTTTGTAATCATTTTAATCTTTAGCCATATGTAGATCATGTAAGATCACAAAATCTTAATGTGAATTTGACTTGTATTCCCTTCCTTTTTGGCAAAATATTGAATGTTTTTTTTAATTCATTTAAATGGTCATACCTTTTTTCTTGAAATGTTGCAATAGTTCGAAATTCTACATAAAAAAAACAATGCTTCAAAGTGTAACCTATACTGATTATGTTGATTTTATAGCATCCACCATTTGTTTTGTTGTTTTAATTGAAAACCCACTTGGTTGTCACCAAGTGATTGTTTGAAATGTACTTCAAGCATAAGAAACCACTTGCTAGCCACCTAGTGGCATTATGATACCTTAATTTGGCTTTAAAAACCACATGGTGGCCAACAAATGGCCTTCTAACATTTTATTCGAACCACAAAAACCACATTGACACAATAAATAATTTTTTTCACCCAAAAATTAATGTATTTCATTATTTGAAATTATATATTTTTCCATAATCACATGAGTACTCAACTTATTTAGACTCACAATGTTTTTTTTTAAAAATAATGTTACAATGGTAATCATCCATAAGAGAATTTAATGTAGTTTAGCTACAAAACACATTGGAAGCTAGAAGTTTTTTGAATCCTACTATTTTTTAACTATTGTTATGATCACATATAGGATTGCAATGGCTAACTACATAATAAATTCAAATTTTTTCTATATTTTTTCAGCAAAAAAATTGGGAGATCTTTTGAAAACCTATTGATAACGTCACAATTCATTTTCAAATTTCATAACAATGAAATATTCTACAAAAAAAAAACCTAATTCAAAGTGAAACCTATAATGATTATGTTGATTTTCAACCAATTCATTTTATACTTTCAAAATATTTCATTTTTTTATTTTTATTGAAAAACAACCTCATGTCCACCATGTGGGTTTTTGAAATCTAACCTAGGCCTTCTATTTGTAACCCAAACCATTCTCCTCAAAAATGATTTACTATAAAGATTAAAAAAGATTTTTTTTTCTTTCTTTTTTCCTCTTGCAAGATAAGTTCTTTTTGGTCTTTTTCTCTATGTTTAAAACAAAGAATTTGGTTAGTATGCTTATGTCTATGTTTGCTTTTTGTCCATGTATTTTGGGTATTCTTTTTGGCCATGCTATTCAACTTTCTAAAATTTTGAGCCTTTTTATTAAAGACAAAAATCTTGTATTTTCTCTCATGCAATGTTGTCTTCCTAAGTAGAGATCTTATCATCTGTGTTTTTGTTTTTCCTCATATGGATCTTTCTTCCACTCTAAACCTTCCTTTTGTATTAGATTGTTTTTTTCCCTTTGTTAGAAAGTTCTAATGCCCTCCCTTGGTATGCTGGAAATTGTTAAGACTTTTGGAATTTTTGCATTTGGAATATTCCAAATGATTTTATATGAAGTCTTGTAAGTGGGGAGCTTCTCATTAGCCCATTTGGTTTTCTTGTTTTTGTTGTTTTTTAATCTCCTTTTCTGCAAGCGTTGACCAAGTGGTTTGTCGACCTTCAATCCAAATAATGAAAAATCATCTAGTGGCAGAAAATGATTCTTCATACAATGTTGATGTGAAAGAACATTCACATGGTGGTCATTATTGGATTGATGAACTACAACTCCTCGAAGTTTCTAGATGGAAAACTATATTCTAAAATCATTTTCAATATTGATTTAAAAAATAATTTTTTTTGAAAGAATTTCATAATCTAATAAGTTTTTTAATACAATAATTGAAATTTATATGATTGTAACCTAACATATTAGTGTTGAATGTAAACATCGCAATAAAATATTTTCAAATTTTGTTGGAGCTGTTTTAATGGGTGATGGCTTGACCATTTAGATGGTAACTCTATAAAAGCAACATGTAAAATTGCTTAGATACCAATAAATGATGCTTATTTGGGTTGTGTTGTAAATGCCTTGGTTCAACCTATTAATGGTAAGGGTCAAATCCCAGCTTTGGAATTCAAATTGATTGAATCTTCAACTCCTAGTATTATTTCGAGACCTATGCAAACAAGGTTTATTGCTATTGATTCTATGATTCCTATTGGACATGGTCAACAAGAATTAATTATTGGAGATCAACAAACTGGTAAAAAAATGGTAGCTACAGATATTATTTTGAATCAAAAAGGTCAAAATGTTATATGCGTTGATGTAACTATTGGTCAAAAAACTTCATCTGTAGCTTAGGTAGTTAATACTTTCGAAGAGCGCAACACATTGGAAAGAAAGAAATTATATGTTGGTCACCATGTAAAATGTTTATTTTGAACCTATAATTAAAAGAAAAATTGAAACAATTTTTGTATTTTATAGTATAATCTATGAATGATATATTGGATTGCACCTAGTGGCCACCAAGTGGTTCAATTCTTTGCAAGAGAAGGCATTACAAGAGCAATGGATGAGGTCCTAGTGGTTGGGTTTCTTCAATTTCAACCCATTGACATGGAACATTGGGAAAGAAGTAAGCATTGTAAAAAGGAATGAATTACCATAATGGATGTTTTAAACATGTATGTTCATTGATTAAGTTGTTGTTTCAAGTGAGATTTCCAATCATAGGGTTTTTCCACGTCAATGCAATTACATTCCTTAAGTAATGGCTCGAAACTTGAATGTTGGAGATAATGTTGATTTATGGGATTCCACGTTTGAGATCAAAAAAGTGTAGATTGGATTTGAATATTACATTATTATTTCACCATCAATGGTGTTTGAATCCATGGCACAAAAAAATCAATTTTGCCCAAGTTGAAAAGCAAGTTATTGTGGGTTGTTGGTGGGTATCAATTGTTTTTGGCCTACAAAGGATATCTCTTTGAAGCTTGGATGACCATCAACATCACAAGCCATGGAATGTGGATGCATGGACTCAAGCCACCTCAAGGGATTCAATAATTTTGGGAATGAAGGGTGAAAACATGTTATAGTGTCCCTTTTCAAGTGTCACACTTATGATTTTTCCTACATTTTTTCAAGACTTTAATGCCAAATGTAATTTATTAAATTATATTTTACAAAGGACTCACATATATAATGTTAATAGAATCAGCAATCTAAAAATGTAAACATCAACATGGTAAATATCATTGAATAAAAGACTTTTGAATTTGAAAACAAATTTTGTAATGTTGTGTAAAACTCATACATAAGAACTTTTATCTTGCAATGTATTAGTCCTATGTATTTGAGATTTTGGATTATGGGATAATTCACGTTAAGAATAATAAAGATCAATAGGATGTGTAAAAATTCATTTTCCAAAGTTTTGATATGGACTTTTCAAAGTCTCAAAAAATGCAATATGTAGAATAGTCCATATGAACATGAAAATTGATGATTTCCTTGAATTATCTTTTAGAAAAGTGTAAAAATTGCCTTTACACATTTAGTTCTAACATCAAAAACCATGAAAAGTCCTTTTATTTAATTAAGAGTACCTAATATGATGATCTATTAGCCAATGTCACCCTGTAGATGGGTGTAGGGTTCATTAACACCCAAATATTAAACAATTTGAATTAGTTGGCATGGGATGTAGGACATGTTCTTTTCTCACAACATTATTGTTGTATTAAATCTTAGGGTTCTTACAAAGCTCACTAGATGTGCCACTCATCTATCATGGGCAAGGAAATGACTACCATGAACCCATCTTTTGCATTTTGTCATGTTTTCAACATGTTCTTGTTTTGAGTGACAAACTCAAGCTAGAAATTTTGAAGACATAAACACTCTTGCAACACACAGTGAGGAAGGTCAAAACATTGCTTGTTGGAATAGGTTGATACTAAAGACAAAATTTTATCATTGGTAAGAATTTTATCATTGTTTTAGTATTACAAACTACCACCTAGGTTAAAGGGCCACCATATCTTTCCTTTTAAGAACAATTTTAGATGTTCTGAAAACTTGTGATTTACAACGAAAGAAATTTATTTATTTTGAAGAAATTCCAATTTTTGTTTTGAGGTCATTTAATTGCTTTTGCAAGGATTTCTTAAAAGCATGAATTACTCACATACATCTAATTATTGTGTTCATAAAACATGGTGACAAATAATATTCCTTTTAATTTGAATTGGACAAAAAAATTGTAGCTCATCAATTGGTTTTGCTCATGTGGCAACTCCTCAACAAAAAGGTTTCCTCCAAAAGTGGTCGATAAGTTCTTCTTGTGGTCTCACAAATGCATTTCTAGTAATAAGTTTATTTGTTTTCACCAAAAACTGCAATTGCAAAATCCATTTTGGGAAATTTTCTAATGTATTTTTTAACACAAAAAATTGGACAAAAACAAAAAAAAACATTGAAATGATATTAAAGTTGGCATATTTTTCCATGTCTAAGTTTATGATGCTTTAGTTTCAACCTTTTTAAACATAGGTTCCATTTAATGTTGGTCATGAAAAAAATTCTTTTGAATATGTGATGGACTTTGAAAAAAATTGGACTATTACTACACATAATAAGCAATTATACAGTCCATCATATACTTTAGTTTTCCAAAAACTTGAATCCTTAGCGTCATAACCTTTGAAAGTATAACATGTCTTAAATTTGTGGAAAAAATCTTCAATTTTCCTATAAGCAATGTGTCCATAACACATTTTTTTATGGAATATGATCGAGGAATTACCTATATTAGAAAGTCCATCTTTCATTGAATATTAATGTTATTAGTGTATTAATTTGAAACTTAGAAGGAGAAAGAAGTTAGTTTCACTTATTTGAATCCATTTTTGTTGGAATTCTCAACTTGCATATGGGTTTTATCAATAATATGTATCTAACCCAAAAAAAAATTCCTTTCTAACATCTAAATAAATTCATCGTAGTGTGTTTTTACCCTTGGAAAAATGGCTATTGCATGAACAATGTGTTTTTTTTAGACAAAAACATAGAAGGTATGTAGCTAAAAAAACATTGTTATTGACACGTATAAAAGCATGACCTATGATGTCTTGTCCAATGCTTTAAACCATTTGATTATTCATTTTCTTGTTAGTTTTATGATCACTACATCCAAACTTTATTTTTGGATATGTGATCTCTTGAGACTTGAACTTCAATATAGGTTACCCTTTCAACACCATTCTACAAGGTCTATAAACCTTAATAATTCTAGCATTTTCCACAATGTCTACTTTCCCACATGTTCCATCTTGAAAGCCTTACAAATCTATAAGCTTTGAATAAAAAAGCCATGTTGTTTGCTTTTTTTAATCATTTGAGTAAAGTTGGCAATGATGGAGTTTCTTGCAAAATCTTAATACATTCATTAGGTTATTACATATGGAATTATTTCATTGCAAAGCTAACTACAATTCTTAGATTGGATCAATGATTATTGGAGATTTTAGTAGGAGTTTGTGCTCAAAGGGAACATATGCACTGCAAGCATTTGTAGGTAAGGTTTCGACTTTTAACCTTGATTCATCTATGTTTATGTTCCTTGCATGTTTTTTAATGGAAGAACATTTGGCCCTATAAGTCAATGAAATATGACCAATGTTTTTGAAAACCTTTAAATTTTGCATGTACAATGGATACCCCATTTTGTAGCACATACCTCGTAGTCATGGGGATCATTCAAAGGCATATAATTCAAAATCCAAAATGTAGGTCCTCAATGTTCAATTACAAATGGATAGTTCCAACTTTTTGCCAAATGTTTGGGTACAAGTAGGACTTTATTGGTCAAACTAGAATACTTACTATGAGTTGTATCAACCTTCATAAATTGCTATTTTATATTCATGTTGTGTGTTTGTGTCAATTTAAGCTTTGTAGGGATTAATTTGCATTCTTGATGCAATCATATATTGACTATGTAGGTGTATTCAAAATGATATTCCAAAATTGTTCATTTGCAATTTATTTGTTATGGTTACTAGAAACATAGGGAATCATTAATTTATTCTCTAAAGGAATATATATATGTGCAAGGTAAGGTTTTACAACCATCTTAATCAATATTGTGTTTATGTTGAAATAATTTGCATGTTGTTCAAAATTTGGCAAAACATTTGGCCTACATTAAGTTAATGAAATTTGATCATTCAAGAAATACTAGATTCTATGGATAAATTTGTAGTCATCTTATAGTCATGAAGGATCGTTCAAGCACATGTAATTCATACATCCAAAATGTACATGTCCTCAATGTTTAATTGCAATCAAATGTAACCTCACAATTGTTACAAATTATGATTATGTGCGGGTGTCAATTTGGCAATAATGGGGATTTTTGCAAAGTTGAACTGCATTCATGTATTGAGTATGCAAATGTATCCAAGATGATATTGCAGCTTGTTGAAACTACAATTTATATATACAATCATTACTAAGGACATTGGATCAGCAATTTTTGTTTTAGGGGAACATACATGTGTGTGCTACTTGATTTTAAATACCACTTTATTCATTTATTTTTAATGTGATACAATTTTGGTGATTGGTTTGATTTGATGTGTAGATTAGTGTAGGGACTTTGGCTATTTAGACTATTGTGAATAGAATTCATTTGGAATTAATGTATACATTAAAAGTCCTAAAATAATCCATTTAGAGTGGTCAAATTGTATAATGAAATTCTTATATTCTATTCATGGGGTTGAAGTAGTCCCTATAATCATGAACAGTCCCTAAATAGATTGCAATTGAATTGAAGTAGTCCTTATAATCATGAATGTAATGCTTATAGATTGAGGTTGGGTTGAAATAATCCCTATAAACATGAACAAAGTCCCTATATATTCAATTTGGGTTGAAATAGTCCCTATAATCACCAAAGTCCCTACATATTCAATTTGGGTTGCAATAGTCCTTACAATCGTGACCAAAGTCTCTACATATTCAATTTGGGTTTAAGTACTCCCTATAACCATGAATAGAGTCCTTATAGATTGAAGTTGAGTTGGCATAATGTGTATATTCATAGACAAAATCCCTACATATATTGTAGTTGGCTTGAAGTAGTCCTGGTAAGCATGAACAAAGTCCTTGAAAATCGGGACTTTTTTATAGTCCCAACTATGTTGTCTAGGAAAAGTCCCTAAAATTTTTCCATAACATTATCTTGCAATAGTTCATTCAAACTAGTCATATTCTACAAATGTTTTAATTACTTTAGTCATTTATATGTCTATGTTCCTTAACAAGTTCTTAAATTATCTATATGAAGTTTAAGGACTAGTTGTTTTACAAATTGGTTGGAAAACTCAATATCATGCCATAGAAATGTTGTTGTATGTAATTGTTTGTTACAATTAGTTGGTCATACTCAGGAGAATTTACACATTCATGTCACAGAGTATTTACATATGTATCTTTAGATCATGCCACATATCTATTGTCATATGTAAATTTTTTTCAATTGGCAAATGGGAATTTTTACACTCTAATACACTGAATATTGGCATATGTATTTGCATTGTGCAATTAATTATTGTTAATTTCGGGAAAAAAAACTTGCAAGGGGATGAATCTACATGTAATTATTGTTTATGCAAGATTCATTTCAAGAAACAAATTCCAAAATGTTAGTGAAGGTTTCGATAAAAGAGGTATGATTACAAGTGACAGAACAACAGATTATGAGTTTATTGACCAATCAAAAAAACAACTTCTATCGTTTTGGACTATAATTGTAACTACTTAGTCACAAAAGATGATGACATGGCATGTTATTGCCAACAAGATGATGTGGTCCTATTTGTCAACATCATGATTCATGTGATTGATTTGGTGAATTAATTTCATTTATTAACTAATTAAAATATTGTTGTCCTTTGCGACTAATAATGACTCAATCTTCCATGTGATGATGACATGGTATTTGGCAACAAGGTGTCATAAATTTTCATGACAATTCATGTTTTTTTGTGACACCATAATTTTTTGTGTCTCATGAGGTTTTTGAAATCATGAATTCACATGCATGTGTATGTGTACTAAACAATCTATTATTAACTTGTAATTATGACTACAATATTAATAGTCATTTTGAAAAAGGTGACACATAATTCTTTGACTTTTTAACTACTTAACACATTAGTTTAACATACCTATTAAATTAACCTATGTATATAAGCTACTTAGAAAAAACCTACTTTGTAATAAACGCATAACTTGTAAGTTATTTAACTAGACATATATATATAATTTACTACCTCTAGTATGTTTAAATATACCTAGAATAAGTTACCTTATTAATAAATTAACCTAGGTAAGCTTGCTTAGATTCCTAGCTCTAGGTTTTTTACCAAGTCAACCTAAAGTAGTTTCATTACAAAAAAATTTATCAAGTTTGTAACCACCTTAAGTTTGTGCAACTAAATGTGACTATGATCTGATTAAAAAGACATAATTATCCTAAATTAATTTTTTTTTAGCCTATAAATACCTAAGTTAACCTAAGTTAAGTTAATAAATAGTATAGGTTGACAAACTAGTTCATTTTAAATCAACCTAAAGAGGTCTAATAGGTCTAAGCTAAGTTGGTAGGTAATAAGTAAGGTGGCCAAGGTTAATTAAAGGTTAAATATTTTGAGCTTTATAACTTTGTGTTAATATAATTAATATAAAAAAATGTGGTAGTTCAATGGATGAAAACTTGAACCCCAAAGTGAAGGTTTTCAAGTCCTCACACTTGCAACCTATGATATCCATGCCACTTAGTTTAGGTTAGATAATCTAATATAAGTTTTTCGGGTTAGGAATCTAACGTTTGTTTTTAATTTAGGCCACTTAGCTTAAGTTAGGTAACCTAGGTTACTAAGATAGGTAGCCAATTTAACTAGGTTAAACAAGGTTGACTTTTGGCTAAACGTACCATGTTAAATTGACTTTTGGCTATGCTAACTACATGGGCTAAATTAGGTTGACTTTTGGTCATGTACATAACATGTTTGTAGATTTTTAACACATGTCATCCATCCATCAAGGCATCTTTTGTAACACTTAGTTGAATAAAATGATTAAATTGAGATGGCATGCATTTTACACGTCATACGAAGGTTAATGATGACATGGAATTTCATTATTATAAGAAAAATAAAAATTCCTAGTTGTTAAAACGACTAAGCTTTGCAACTAAACGTCCCTTGTGACTAAATGGGTGAAATGACATGGGTTTAGCAACTCATTAGTCATTAATTACATATGTCTTTCTTAACTAATATGTAGTTACAAAGGCTAATCACAAAACCCAAAATGTGTTGTTATGTGATTAAGGTCAAAACATGATTTGGGTACCCCCTTAGAAACACAAAGACTTGCTCTTAAAGATTCAAATTCACATTTTTTTTCACTTTTCCTATGAGTTGTTTTAGATTTCCCCTTTTTTTCATGTCAAAGAAATAATTTTGTTCCAAATTTTATATAGGCATTTAGAATATCTATTGTTTTCACTTATGAAAATAAAAATAGTAAAATTTATTTAATGTGGGCCATATTTTATTAACGGCCCAAAATTTGGAGAAATTTCATTTTTTGAAATGTTTTACATTGCAATTTAAGGCAATTGGTTTTTGTTACACTCATACATTTTATGTACATTAATACCTAAGGTGTTTGTGGTAAGGATCTTGGGCCAAAAAAATTGTTTAAACATTCCTTATGAGTCTTTGAACTTTTTTTTTCTTTAGAAACAAAGTTTTGGATTTTTTTCTAAAACTTGGTAGGAATTTTGAAACTTGTTCAAATTTGACATGCTATGCATAAATAATACCTTAGTAATGTATTTTTTCATTAAAAAAAATGATACTTTCAATATGAATGTTACAACAACATATTTTTAATGAAGGGGTTCACTAGATATAAAAGCATATAATCCTTTTTGGTACCTCAACCATACTTTGACCCATTAATAGTAGAGGTCATGCATATGTTCTATCTATGTGTTCCATCCCTAATGCAATTTCAATATTTGGTTGCATAGAAATGATATCCTACCATGAAGTCATAACCCATTGCAAATAAGTTGACAAAACAACAATTGGAAAAGAGATGAGTAGCATAGAAAGTTAAGTTATAGAAGAAATTTCGCGATGCAAAATGAGTAATTGCATTATGTCCAAAGGACATCATCTCTACCCAAGGGGTTGCAAAAGAGATCATGGTTGAAAGATATAAAAGTAGGCTTGCTTCTAGAATTACACAAGGCATCCATATAGAATTGTTCAAATGCCCAAGACCAAAGAGCAAAAAATTGGTTATGGAAAAGGTTATTACAAACCCCACCCTTCAATCTTATTTGCCAAATTATTTACTCCTAAAAAGCTTATTATAACTATTCAAGAATTAGTAGTAGGGATGTATGTTTCTCTAGAAAAACCTAAGAGCTAAAATTCAAATGTTAAACTTGCTATTAAACACACAATCTTAACAACTTCAATGAATGAAGGGCAACTAATTGTATAGCAACATGCCTAAGGTGCTTGGTATACACCCCCAAAACATTATTGTAGCAATGGTACAATGGTCTCTAACCTATGATAATGGTACCCATATGTGGAGGCTTTTAGTGAAAAGAAAAAAGAACTGACAACCTTTTGTCTATTATAAGAAATGTAATAATTCAATGGTGGATAAAAGAAACCCATATTAGCTCAAATAAAAGTGAGGTGATTAGAAAAATATTGGGGCCTAGCATATACAATGAAAAAACAACTCATTTCTTAATGGAAACTTAGGTATGTATTTACTTTTAAATTTGTTGAACTTGAACCTTGGGCTCAAAGTTGGAAGTGTAGGTCATTGAACTAAGTCCTTGCATGTTCAAAGGTACTATAGAACCTGGGTTTTCAAGGTCTTAAGATGGATGGTCCATAAATACATTCAATTCACATGTCCATATTACATTATGTTTTAGGAATAGCAATTAAATCTCATTTTAAAATCTCTTTCAATTGCATTGTGCTATGTACAATTTAAATTTTATAACAAATTTCAAAGTGCCCATCCAAAATTAGTTGTTTGTCAAAGGGTATTTGAATCTCTGAAACCATTCTTTGTGAAGCTTCCAAAAGATAAGAATACTTATTATTGCATCTACCATATATAGCTAAATGAATTAAAGCTTGCATTGAACCTATTGAAGACAAACAATTTAATTCATGATGTTCAATTTTGTGACTATCACTATGGAAATATATGTGACCATGATGGACAACAATGTCAAGCATCATGTGTGGTATACAAGGGTATCATTCAATTGTGGGAGGCTGTAGTGTGTCCAAAAGGCGAATATGAAGAATGGCAAAAACATGCATGTTTGTTTGGCAATTATCCAATGTGTGGAGTGCAAAAATAAACCTTCTATCCTAAGGAGATGACAAGATCATACTCAAATGTCATCCAATGCCACCGCTTTGCATTAGAAACCATTATGGTTAGGAACGGTCAAACACTGAAGAAGTTGACTTTGGTTTACAAGACCACAACATCAAGTGAGTTCATAAACTATCTAAAACCTAAATTATAGCATTTTGTTCAACACAAGTTTGTTGCACAATGGGGAGATAGCATTTCAAAAAATGCATTAAATATTTCCTAGCCAACACAATTATGTCTATGGTTGATTTTGTTGATAACTACAATTTTGAAGTTCAAAATGAAGTGCACAATATGCATTGGCATAGTTACCAAATTTCTATTTTGTTGCTTATCAATTTTCATCACAATCGTACACCTGATCTATATGATGAAAACTCAAGAAATTTAACTAAATACCATTTTTACATTTCAGATGATCATAAACATGATTCTGAGTTTGTGCAACATGGTTTAAAACTCCATTGGCAATATATGGTGGAAATAGGATATTCAACTCAATGGCATTGGGTATTGAATGACAAGTGCACATCTCAATTTAAGAGTAACAGGCCATGATACTTTGTTTTTCCGTATCCAAATTTGACTAGGGGTTGCAAAACGTTATTTATGGAGTTTGTTTGGTGATGGCCATGGGAAAGGACCCCATGACGAGGCACGAGTTGTGATAAAACAATTTTTGCACATAGAGCAACTCAATCCCCAAACTAGAAAGCTACAAAATGTTGAAGAGGTCATTCAATTTTTACATGAATGGTTGTCCTCTAGACTTGAATCATATTATAGTTCGATGAAGCCTCTCCATAGAACATTCTGACATGTGAAGGTTGGGGATGTGGATAGAGATTCACCTCTCTTCATCTATGATCCTATCAAGGGGACTAAGAAAATCCATTCAATCTGTGCTACTAACAATCTCATTCCACTACTTGTGAAGGGTTTAGCATGTTTATGTGAGTTTTGTTTGGATAGCCATTGAAGTGAATGCCAAAATGTACAATGGACAAGCAAATGGGTGTCAAAGCAACGTGAACCTCAATATATTTGCTATGTGCAAGAAGCAATGTATGAAAGTTGAGCAGAGATTGGCAATATGGGCTATAGTGTGTGTCCTCAAAATCCTTACTGTTCCTGGTTTATTTGGTGAGCTTTACTTCTTTTTGTTTTTATTTTTTTCTATTTGTAAATCAATCCTTGGAATTGATCACATTTAATGAACATATATTTTCATCACTTTTCACTTGAAACAAGAATAGACTTCATAATGCTCCAAATTGGGTCGTTTAGGTTTCCTAATTGGTTTCACTTCATAGTTTCAACGGTTGTAATCTCCAATGCAAGTGACAAATTGCCTGCAGTATTGCAGGTCAGTAACAACTTCACAATCAATGCATAGGAGGGGAATGATGAAGGCCTGTCTTTTTGGTTGATCATGGGCACACTGAGCCACTGCACAAGTTAAGAAAACCTTTTATAAACAACTGGGGGACTAGTTATGAGGGTGATGATTGTCAAAGGTCTATATTATCAGAAGTGCATTTGGCCACAATATCTTAATAGTGCTTATCAATAAACCCAACTTATTACAAACATGCAAAATTGTGCCAGCAATTGAGTATACAATCCATGACTTCATGCTCATATGCAACAATTACAACTCAAGATGTACATGAAACATGTTGAGCACACCCAACAAAAAATTCAAGCAACCTCCAATGGATTCAATCTTGCAAATAGTTGACAAATTTCAAAACCCACATGTAACTCACCAATGATGAACAGATGGTGTATTTACCGACCATCCCTCTTCTTCTTTATTGCAACCATTTCTTTCTTGTTTCTGCAATTGACCTACCCCAAGGGCAGAATAGCTTTCCAAAGAAGCACTCCTTGCGTCTGTGTCCAAGACAGCATTGCATTCACCAAACTTTCAAGTTGCTGTTGGTAGTTCTGTAAGAATACCAAAGGGTGTGCCATAACTGGATACTCATCCATCTGGGAAATTTACTTGTTGACTAGTGCAGTGCATTGTCAAAAAATGCCCTGAAAGTAATCCTAACATTCAACATTGACTGCCTAAAAGAATGCAGCCAAACGAAGGGAATAAGCAGAAACGCTTCACAGCCATCTCGGCCCTAGGTTTCACATGTCTGCATACTCCGCACACAAAGATACTCACCTACAGGGCCCGCTACAATTGCAAGCTTTACATATACAAGCCTTCAGGAACCCCCTCCTTCTTCTTGTACATCACCTTCTCCTTCGCCTTCTTGAAATCAGCTTGTGTGACCTGCACCCAATGTTATTTCCATCTCAGTCATAGCCAAATGTTTGATTGGTTTGGAATCACGGGCACCTTCAGAGAACCGCAGAAGCTTTACCTAAGCTGGGCAACACATACTTGAATGCTAAGTATGACTCTGTACTCTCGTACATAAGATGCAGCCTTAGGTAGCTGCCCACAATTCTGATCACCTCAACTGTTGAGACCTGTGTTGTGAGGCAAATATCATAAGCAAACAGGAAACTGACCTTCATACGTCGTTCTCGGAGAGCCAACAGGCCAGCCTCTGTACAGATGGCCTTGATGTCCGCCCCTGAAAATTCATCCTTTGTCATTACAAACTCTTCCAAATTGACATCATCTGACAGGGTCATTCGGGACGTATGAATCTGCATGTGAGTACAACACCACATGATCACCTTAGCACCTCCAATGAAAACAATTGGTGAATAATAAGGAGCACAAATATGCATAGACACTCAATCTGCACACTTTTCGCCAGTTTCAATTGTAGTTCAGACAAGTGCAGCCTAGGAAACAAAACAACAGAGCAATGCAGAGCAATCCAGGACACAAGAGTGACTGAACCACATCAGTTGAACTCTAAAATGTTGCATGCAAGAGTCTACACCAGACCGTCCAACACAAATGCAAATGCAAAACAAATAGAATTTGTTTCCAGGCACACTGCACAAACACCAAATTTCTGAGGATGCAGTATAATGACCTGGAAAATTCTCCGCTTTGTCTTAATGTCTGGCAATGGGAATTCAATCTTACGAT
>Ga0116231_10002410_pt1 | contig 39108 bp, 26 predicted proteins | sample S1TSphgellanicum_2_FD_89695 | JGI IMG/M metagenome (GOLD analysis project Ga0116231, IMG submission 89695) | Host-associated microbial communities from peat moss isolated from Minnesota, USA - S1T2_Fd - Sphagnum magellanicum MG | ecosystem: Host-associated > Plants > Peat moss > Unclassified...
AAAAAAAAAAAAAAAAAAAAAAGAAAAAAACTTTTTTCGCCTTTTTTTTTTGAAAAAAAATAAAAAAAAAAAAGGGATGGGAATTTGGGGCCATCACCTTCTTCCCTGCAAAAAAAACAAAAAAAAAAGGAAAAGGAAAGGGTATATTTTAATTTTTATTAAAAAAAAAAAAAAAAAAAAAAAAAAAAGACAACGACAACAGCTATTGTCGCCTTCTTTGTTGCAACATAACTAAAAAGAAAAAGGTGATGGCAATTTGGTGCCATCACCTTCTTCGCTGCAACATAACCAAAAAGAGAAGGAAGGGAACTTAAGGGAGGGAGCCTACCTTCAAGCTCCCGCTCTGGCCTATCAGTTTTGGGTCCCACGTCAAGCGCTCCCAAGCTTTGACGATGGTGGCTCTTGCTTCAAGCGCTTTTGAGATCTAATGATGGTGGCTCTTGCTTCAAGCGTTCTTGAGATCTAACAATGGTGGCTCCTGCTTCAAGTGCTTTCGAGCTCTAACAATGGTGGGTCTTGCTTCAAGCGCTCTTGATGATGGTGGCTCCTACTTCAAATGCTCCCGAACTTTGACGATGGTGGCTCTCGTTGGAAGCATTCTCGAACTTTGATGATGGAGTGAACTCAAAATGAGGTGAGGTAAGTAGGAGGGGGGAGGGTGGAGGTAAGTAGGAAGGAGGTAGGTAGGAGGGAAAAACTTTGGGGCAGAGAAGAGATTGAAAAAACCAAAAACTTTGGGTAGGGGAGGATGTGTTTTTTATTCATCCCCAAAATAGCTTGAATGGCTTCATCCTCAATTGGTGCATTGGTGGTTGCTGATTCATTCTAGCTAGTTCTTTTTAATGGGAATTGGAACTAGTGGCTCTGACTTGTTGCTAAATAAGGAGAAACACATCCCTTGTAAATTTTGTTAGGCCCCACCCATATAGGGAAGGTATCACATCCAACATTGGTACTGGGACATTACCCAACATTACCCATAAATGGTGAAGTTCATACCAATCTTGGTCAATTTCAGTGTTTGGTTAATTCCAATTACCAAAAGCTGGTTTTTAACTGGAATTGGACCCAAAAACCAGAATTGGAACTGGCCCCAAAACTTGTTTTTTAAATTTACGTCCCAGTCCTGAAAATATTAAAATTAAAATTAAATTTTTTTTATTCCATTGAGATTAGACATTTTGTTAGTTTGAGAAAAAAATAAGGGATTTGAATAATAATGACATTTTTTGAATAATAATTTGAAGGTGAGGTGAGATGAAGGTGACATTAAACATGTAGTTCTTACTTTTGGACCATGTCTCAAATATGCAATTTTTAAAAAATAATTTGAGTTTAAACATGTAGTTGATATAGGAGATCACATTTTATAGGTGGTATAATGCTAGCACCTAGGGAAAAAATCAATTTTTAGTTATGCAAAAGTAGGTAGAATTGAATTTGGTTTGGAATGGGACTTGCTTAGGATTTTTTTTTTTTAAACCTGAAATTATGGGTCTTGAAATGTGAAGAATTGAATCTAGAATTAGATAAAAGGTTGTATAAAAATAAAAATAAAATCCTTGAATTAGAATGGGGTTCTTTCAAATTTCAAAAAAAGGTTGGAACCAAGACTAGAGGTTTTATTGAAAAATAAGAACTAGCCAACACCAATGTCATGTGGTTATTAGATTATTTCAATATCCATTGATTCCAGCTATTTGGTTTATCAATATTTGCTGGTGGTGTTAGTTTGTTTTTTTTGTTTTTCATTTTGACATGTCTTATAAGGATATCCAAAAAATTATAAAAATTAATGCTAGATTTCAGTATTAGAATTATCTTGCAACATAATATCCATTAAAATCCAAGCCTTCCAAATAATAGAATACAACAACTTCAATCCAATAATAAATCAAGATAAGATTATAAGGTCACAATTTCATAAATTTTGTTTCATGCTTTAAAAAAAATTCCTCTAAAAGAACATCAAACTAAATCAACTCTATCAAACTAATAGGTGAATCACATCCCACCCTAGGATGATTGGGCCAATTTTTACTAACCAATATTAACTTATCCAATTATTTGATAGCATGTGACATTTTTTCAAAATTTTAAGTATTCAAATAAATGAAAATGTTTTACTAATTTTTATTTAAAGTCTCATGATGCCAAGGATTTGGTGGGCCAAAAATGCAAGAATAGGAAGCAAAGATTCATATTTCCCCCACCATTCCAAAGGCCATTTAAATTCCTTTGCATCTGTTTGATACTTCCTGAACATCTATAAATATTTATTCACCAACTCATTGGTTGGTTCATTAGTCTGAACGAACATCTCAAAAATGTTAAGATTGGAATCTTCGTCAATCTCCATACCTACCATAACTCCAAATTCTACCATAGGGTGTAAAATTTGGTGGCATTTCAAAAACATTGGAAACAAGGATCATTTGTTTTAATTTTTCTGCAATGGAAATTCCATGTTCTTGACCAATAATAGATGAAACCAACCAAAGACTTTTAAATCTTGGGTCTAACATTAGGGATAACATATTATGGGTTTTATTTTTTTCATATTTCATTAAAAATGAAAGAAATTGATCTAAAACCTCATATACTATTTTTTTAATGTAGATGCAAACAATGACAACTCTAAAACAATAACAAAATAATCATCTATCAAATTATCCATACTATATGAAATTCCATATTTTAAAAAAAGTTTTAAGGTCATAGTAATTGTTGCATGCAATGCATTATAAAGCAACCAATGGCCACAATATTGGTTTTACCCACAAGCACTAACAATCGAAAAGAAAACATCAACAATGATTTTAGAGATATGCTAAATTAAAGGTGGAAGAACATGGTTAGTAATCTTCACTATTGTTTGTTGCTTATAACAAAAGACAATTGTTGCCTTGAATTGTAATGTCTCTTATAACAATATGATTTTGCTTGCAAACTTGCATAAAAACATCAAGGATCAATTAAAAAAAATGTTAAAAAAATTAAAAAATAAATATAAAATGTTTAAAAATAACATTGACCTAATTTTCACTAAAGTGTTCTATTTTCTTAGCTTTAAACTACTTCAACGCAAGCCTAGTTCCATTCCTATTAACCTTTGCCAAATTTCTTTGGCCAAATGGTTCATTTTTGTAAATATGTTTGGGCATATTTTACATAAACATATTTGAAACCCCTATAATTTTTTCATCAATGGTAGCATATTGATAGGCTTTGGGAAAACATGCCCAAAACAAGTCCCTTAAAAGCTCTCCCTCTAATCTAAAGCTTCACATTTCACAATAAATTTCAATGTAATTGTCAATGTGTTCAAGGTTGAACCTTCATCCTTGACATATGTTATTATTTTATTTTTTAACCCATATATATATTTAAAAGGTCAATCAAGTTTCTTGCCAATGCTTGTTTTGTGATGTCAATAGCTTCAAATAGACCAAGAGTTACGTGCTTTGGCTTCCAATCAGATCCCAAAAAACTTATAACTAAAACAAACACATCATGTGTGCCCTTGGACATCCATAAATCAAGACTAACAATGACACAATAATAATCCTATAAAACAAATTTGTTTAGTTTTATCCATCAGGCAAGTAAAACATTGTGTGAAAAAGACTTTTAAAAAGGAAATTGAACACAAAAACACAAATGTAATACTAGACATTTTAGCCATACATTCTCCACAAATTGTAAATGCAAGTGATTTTTTACTATAAAAAATGCAAGGTGCTGAACAAACAATTTTTTGTTCCACTTTTTTTTTGAAAGGAACTTTTGAAGCAAAAAAAATCAAAAATGGAAGAATTAGAGATTTTTTTTAATTGCATGTTGTTTATCCAAATTTCCTTTCCTTGAATCATTAACTTCCTTTTCAAAAAATCTAAAAATTATTGATTGGTCTCTATCAACATGTTTTCTCAAACATGTTATTCCATTGGTCTTATAATATGATATTAGACCTTTCTTTAATTGTTTTCTTGGATTTAGAGAAAGAATGGGTTTGGAACAACATAATGTAATGCATGATCTAAAGGTTTTCTTCAATTCCTTCAATTTTATTTTTTCAATTTCACTCATGAATATTACTATTTTTTTCATTTTCACTAACCCTTATATTTTTCACACAACTGCTTTGCAAGGTCAATGATGGAGAAAATTCAAGCAAATAAATGTCTTGCAAAAATTACCAAAGATATTACTAATGTTATGCACACCTAAAAATTGTGATGCAAACATTTACGAGCAAAAAAATATTTTTGAAACAAATATGGGATGTGCAATGGATAATGTTATTTTCTTAATAAAATAGTTGTATTACAAACCTTGCACAACAACCACAAAAACAAAATAATCCATTAATAAGGGGAAAAAAAAGGAAGTTGTAACAAAAAAATATTAATTAAAAAAAAGACACACAAAAAAACAATGAGCAAAAACAAAAAACAAAATAGATAGAAGAAAAATAAAATAAAAAGCATATTAGAAATAGAATTTTAAAAGGAAATAAAACACATAGAAAAAGAAGAAGATAGAAAAAAACCAAGAAAATATATTAAAAAAAAGAAGAAATGGAATTTGAAAATGGAATAAAAACTATGAACATGAAAAAAGAGAAAAAGGGGGAAAACATGAAAAATGAATAAAATGAAAAAACATAGAAACATGAAATCAAAACACATTTAAAAAATGGAAATAATAATAATAATAAAAGAAAAAAAATAGAAGAAAAAAAGCAAAAAAAACTTACCTTGGTGTTGCCAAGAAATCTACCTCCCAACTCCTCCCCACTTGTTGAGTCCAGACCTAAGTATTCAAATATGGAGCAATGTCAAGAAGAAGCAAAAACAACATTTCTTCTAAGAAACTTGAAAAACAGAAAGGAAAAATATAAGGAGAAAAGATAACAACATTTCTCCTAAGAAACGTGGGAAATAAAGAAGAAGAGGGAGAAGAGAGAAGACAAAAAAAAAAACCCCCCAAAAATGCAAGAAACAAAATGAGGCCTTTTTGTAAGTCCTTGATTTTAGGGTTGCAGGCATCTTCAACCTCCAAAACACTATCTGCCATTTTTTTTCTCTTGAATTGGAGCCAAAACCCTTCAAAACCCTGTTTTCATTTTATTTTTCTCAAACTAATGTCCTAGCTCCTACCCTTTTGTGAATTGTGATATCTAGATCCAAGTAGAAATTTGATATCATGTCCAGATCTCAACAAAGAAATTTAGTCCATTCCAGATATTAGCTGGCCGAATCTCATATTTTTGAGATCTAGGGCTCAAAATATCATGCTAGATCACTTTCTTGATATCCGAAAATGCTTAAAGATGATATCCGGGTCTCATATCCAGATTTTCTGGATATCCACCCAACACTGGTTCACACTGGTTTTGGAGAGGAGTAGAGGGGCCTATGGGACATTGGCAAGCTCACCTGTGAAAGCACCGGCAGAAATCTTCCTTGTAACGTTGGAAGAGTATGGGAAGAAGAGACCTAATTCAAAGGGTCAAAGATTATTTGCCTGGTGGGGTCCTTACATTTGGGAAACAGGGCCCTACAGATACCTAGGCAAGGACGAAAAATTTCCGCAAACGCTGGGTAACAAGCAACCCACATGCAAGGGAAGGGACTTGCAAGGAAGGGGCTTGCAAGGGACTTCTTCACTTTTATTTATTTTTTGGAACACAAGGGCAGACCTGACAGACAAGTCATTCATTGGTAGCCCCAAAGTCAAGCTCAGTGGCAGAGGGCCGGCAGTACCAATAGTTCCCAGGGTCCCAGACAGGGGGCTATACCACTGAGCCATGAGGCCCCTGCAATAATGTAATAGCGAAATAGGTAGATGGCGGGTGCGAGAACTGTGAAGCCTCCCCATATTTCAGTTTATAAGGCCTTGAACTAAGGTCGCAGGCCCCAAGTATTGATGAAAAGCCCCACGCTTGGGTTTCTTAAACTTTCTTAACCCTAAGGACACCTGCCTACCTATATTTGTTTGTGTGGGTAATTTTAGCTTTAGTTTTTAATAACTTTTCTAAACTTTTTCACTTAATCGACACCTATATGGTTTGTGGGTTTCTCTTTAATTTTCTTAGTACTTACCCTAGATTAATAGTTATCCATAAAGTACCTCCAAATGGGGCCACTGCGTGCCAGTTTTGCTGAAACTAGGGACGAAATGGGAAGCCAGGATGAAACAGTTTCAAGTGGGACACTCAAAATGGGGATTAAACAGGGGATTAGAAGGTCAAACTACAGCCCAAAGACAGGGCGACTTCAACTTTTTACGTTAAGAAGGACACCTCTAATTAATTGAATGCGGGGTTCTTTAACTTTCTGACCTTTGGACGTGAGAAATATTTTTGCAGGGTCACATACTGAACATAGCTGGAGATGCTCTTAGGGACACGTATACGGTATGGCATGTGGGTTTCTTGAACTTTCTTTCTACACTAGGCCGGGAGGGAGGCCTGCACACTCACAATGATACATACACACACATATATGGTATATATGTTGAGGTGTTAGAGTGGGATATTATCGCCTCCGGCTGCACCAATCATCGCATGACACCCAATACTGCCAAGTGGAACCTCGAAATTAGCCACCTAGCCCACTTACACCAATCCATGTCCACGCGGGGAAAGCCGCTGTTTCCCTCTCTTCTCTCTCTCGCTCTCCACGCTACTTCTTCCATCACCTCCTCCCGGAGTCAAGTCATTCCGTGCGCTCGCTCGCTCGCTCCCTCCCCCATTTAATCCGTTCCCTTCCTTCCCTTGTTTCTTCATCTTCAAAATCCTCCCTTGCACTCATTTTCTCTTCCCATCAAGCTTTGCTCAATTCGGGATTTTTGCACAAATTCCGGATATTTACTGCAAGTCTCTCGTTTTTTGGGTTTCCGACAGAGGGAGAGAGAGAGAGAGAGAGAGAGAGAGAGAGAGAGAGAGTGTGTGTGTGTGTGTGTGTGTGTTGTTTTCTTTCATCCGGTGCTTTGTAGTTGTCTGTCTTCCTTTGTTTTGCTTTGCCGGGTCTCATTTGTAGACACTCGTCTGTGGAAGCAAAGAGTGTAATCTCAAGGTGCAAGTGAATTTTAATAGGGAAGTTGCGAAAATGAGCAACGATCAGGGAAATAATCAGGGGCCTGTCGTTGACGATGGAGCGCGCTTGAATGTTCCTACGCAGCAGCAAGAATCTCATGAGGATGGCACTGGGATTGTTCCTCCGCCTTCCACCGATCGCTCCACTGACTACGCGTCGAACCCGCAAGTGAACAGACAGGAGGAGGAGCCCCCCGCCGCGTCTTCTTCGTTTGGAGCGCCGCCGATGGGAGATCCCGCGGAACCCAGTTCTCATCCCGATAATCGGACTGCAGCTGAGCAGACAACGGGGGCTGCTGCTCCCGAGAAGGGGCCGCTTTCTGGTGCCCAAGGCGGCGGACTGAGACGACAGCAGAGTGGAGTTGATGGAACACAAACCGATAGAGGCTTCGGCGGCCAATCCAATAACGGTGCTGCGGCCCCAGCAGGAGCCAATGACTATCGGCAGACTCCGACGCAGCCAGGAACGGCCGGGACGACTGCAGGGGTAGGGCAGCAACCTGGCAGTCCGTATGTTCAAACCGCTGAGGTGCCTCCCAGTGGCAAAGGTAAAGTCTGTGTCTTACTGCTTTTTGTTTGTTGCGATGTTGGAAAATTTTGTCTGGTTTTCTATTTGAGAGGGTCAATAAAAAAATCCTATAGTACTGAAAGGATGATTGGGAGAGATAGTAGCAGTCATCATCATCATCAGGAAGTTAGCTCTGACTTGGTGCTTTGTTTGTTGCAATGATCCATGAGAACAGGTCCTATGAATCTAATTCTGGAGAATCTGAACAAGTGGGCAGGCAAGGCAGAGGGTCTTGCTGGAAATGTTTGGGGCCACTGTAAGTATACCCGATTTTTTTTTTCTTTTTTTTCTTTTCCTCACATCTTTTTGGGGTTTGGGGTTTTGTGTGATCTAAAATCTGTTGCAAAATTTCTTTGGGTGCTCCTTATTCCCAGCACTTTGTTCATGCATGCAGCCATCAAGTGAGTTTGCATTGAGGAGTGGTGGCTCTGATGTTTATTGACTGGAATGTATGTATGTATGTATGTATGTATGTATGGTGGTGGTGGTGCAGTGACAGCAGGGCCTTCAGTTAGAGAGACAGCCTGGGGACGGATGACCCATGGTACCCGACTTTTGACAGAGGGAGGATTTGAAGGAGTATACAAGCAGACATTTGGAGTGACAAATAATGAGCAGCTGCGAAAGACTTATGCATGCTACCTGTCCACCTCAACTGGTCCTGTTGCTGGCACACTTTACATTTCCAACCTTAAATTCGCATTTTGCAGTGATAGGCCACTCTCATATGCACCTGCCCCTGGTGAACAGGCATGGAGTTACTACAAGGTAATTATCAACTCTGAGACCTTTTTGTTATGCATCATCTCTCATATGATCTCAAATAATTTCTCGCAATTTGTGTACTTTATGGACATCATGTATGACCTTACTGTGTCTGTGCCCACAATGAAAGTTGGTGATGTCTGGTCTTGTTGAAGCTAAGTTTTAATATAGCATAGTGGTGGTATATGTGTGTTTTGGCATGCAGGTTGTGATACCTTTGGAGAAAGTGAAAGAGGTCGTGCCTTCAGTGAATGAGAACAAGCCAAATGAAAAATACATCCAAGTGTTGACCAATGACGGTCATGACTTTTGGTTTATGGGATTTGTGAACTATGACAAGGGTGTGACGAATATGCAGGATGCTCTCCAGAACATTGGTGTTGTTGATCCTCATGGTGGCTTGAGGTCTCCATTCGGTGGCAACAGGAATAGGGATGCACCTGCACAAAACACAGGTCAACAACCTGCCAGTGCTACCACCCAGGACTATGCCACTTCTGGCCAAGGAAATACAGTACCAAGCTCTCAAGCTGCAGGAAACAGAGGTCAACAACCTGCTGGTGCTACCACCCAGGACTATGTCACTTCTGGCCAAGGAAACCCAGTACCAAGCTTGTAAGCTGCAGGAAACAGAGGTCAACAACCTGCTGGTGCTACCACCCAGGACTATGTCACTTCTGGCCAAGGAAACCCAGTACCAAGCTCGTAAGCTGCAGGAAACATGCACCAACAACGTGCCAGCTATACCCAATCTACATACACCAACTGAAACTGCATGCCATAACAGTTACTGAAGTCTGCTGAAATAAGTGTAGCTGTTTGATTTGATCTGAAATTCTAGAGGACTGTAATGAATATTAGCTGCCATGGCAAGATGGTACTTTGCCCACATGATTTGGAACTTTTTTGCCCTCAGTAGTTTTGAGGGAGGGTAATATCTGCTCCAGCATCAATGTAGACTTGAGGCTTTGATTTTGTGGTTGCTTGCATAATATATCTAGATATTTTGCTGTTCACTGAAATAATATTTGGAATCATGTATTCTCAATGTTGTCCTACACTTTAGCCTTTGTACAAGCAAACATAGAACTTTTGCAGGACCTATTTCTAGGTATGAAATATGTTTTTGTCTAGTGGCTGTTTTGCATTATTCCCTCTTTAATTTATTACAAGTTTGGACCTTGTGTAAAAGGATGATTGGGGAATAAAAACTGAGATTCACTAATGAAGTCTCTGAATTTTCATCCTGAATTTGAAGTTTGAGTGAAATTGAAGTTTTGAAACAAATGGTTACAACAGAAACATGGGCTTACAATAGCATAAGAGCCGGACGAAGAGTGGCATATCACATTATCTATAACAGAATGTAGCAGTCCAAAAGAGGGAAACTGAATGTATTGGTGCGAAAGTGCCAAAGAGGAGGTTATGTGAAGAACCCTTTAAATTGAAAGATAAAAGAGGGTCCATGTGAACAACCTTTTAAATTGAAAGATAAAAGAGGGTCCATGTGAACAACCTTTTAAATTGAAAGATAAAAGAGGGAAGACAAGTAGCCCAACTTCTTCTGAGTCACATTGCCACTCTCCAATAGCCTTTCAAGAGTCAGACATACAACATTGTAGGGAAAGCTCTGAAGGTTGTAAAAAGATTGAAACTTCATACCAACTACAAGTGGCAGATGTTTTATCAATCAGTTGCAAAATTTTGTCTTCATGGAGCTCAAAAGTACTAAAAGTATGCTCATCTTGGATAGATCCCAACACCATGGCCATTGGTAATTGCCATTTCACAATTTTGTTGTACTTTTTACAGCTAGTTCGCATTGATCATGTGTCACATTCTAGTCATTGGATTAATCTCAAAAGGCTTATGCATCATGGCACTCACATTAGTCTCCATTGTTAATTTGAACAAGCTGGCTTGCATGTCAAGTGTCCCAGAGAGTCTACACGAATGTACTTGGATAGCATGTAGGTACTTAGGCCTAGTAGGCTACCTACATATTACTAGCTTAATTTTTAATTTATTATTGATTATATAATATTAATGAATGATAATGGATTATTTACTGTTAATATTAATGACTGATTATTGATTGTTGATTACTTATTATTAGTATTTTATCATTTTTAATTATTTACTGATTGATTATTATTGGTTATTTATTATTAACTAAATTATTAGTTCAAATAAATAAATAAATCATTAATTATAAATATTAATTATTTAATTTAATTTAATCAATAATCTTAAATATCAAGTATTAACAAGTAATTATTAAATATCAACGAATTAATATACTAAACTTAGGTATCTACACATGGTTAAAAGTAACATGTAGATAGTATATTAAATCTTATAAGTACTTATTGGGTGTAATATGCCTAACTTAGCTTAGTTGTGAACTTGGGTTAAATATATACCCTTGGCCAAACAAACTTATAAGTTAAGTACTCAAAGAAGTATGGTTGATTTGACTCCCTTGGTCAGAGTGATTTATTTTAATCTTTTTTTTATTAAATTATGGTTTGTCATGTGATCAAAAAAATATTTTTAGTCAATTGCTTCAATCAAAAGTAATTCATGTTTTTCATGCCTTAAACATTTAATCAAAATGGTCATCCCCTTAATCAATGTGAACATTTAAAACAAGTTGAACCTTCTAAAAGACCACGTTTTCTTGTAGTGCATCAACCTTGAAAGGGAGCCAATTTCATGAGTTTTTTTGGTTCATTGATTCTACATATAAAAAAAAGCTTGTGGAATGATATCATTTTCATATGGTTTCACATTTTGAAAAATGTTTACCAAGTGTTACTACTATGAATTACAAGTTCATTTTATGGAAACCTCATGGAAACATTTCCTAATTTAATTGTTGTTGTTGGTTTGAACTTGCCATAAGGTGTTCATTTTTTGGGAACTTCATGGAACATTTCCTATTTTAACTATTGATATTGCTTTGAACTTTGTCATGAGCAATTTAGATGGTTAATGATTATTTAATTGTTCAAGGATGGAGTGACCCCAATGAGGATCATGAAATACATGTTACAAGGTGTTTGAACATGATAAAGTGAACAAAAAAAGGTATAGCATTTAGAATTTAGAATCCTTAAATCAAAACAAACATTTCATTAATACAGTTGAAGCCTTAAATGGACTCATTGCACAACGCATTAGTACAATTAAAGCCCCAAATATATTTAAATTAATGACAAAATGATTATGAACACAACCACAAGATTGCAAACACTCATCAATATTGATGACATGCACATAATTCACATTACTTTCAACATTGCGAATGAGAATTGATCTTCATTAGTTTCCTCAACATCTTGATTTTCCTACACATTGGATTAATTATTTGTAGCATGAGTAGTTTCATCATCTTGTTGTTTTCTTTGCAATATGTACACATTGTCGCCTTGTGCATGAATGTGAATGAGAGCACTTATAATTCTCTCTTTGTGAGAGGCCTCTATGGCATCATGAAATTCCTCATTGAATTTTTTTGGGAGGTAATATTTTTCACAATCTTCTAAGTTCAGAGCCCAATATAATGTGTTGTGCCTCATACCTTTACAAGAATTGTTGATTTTCTTCTATTCTCTATTGACATAATTCCATTTATATTTGCACATTTTTCTATTTCTAGGGTTTTTGAATGTGTCATGTTTTGAAGTTGTCCAAATATCTTGTTCCATCTCTACACAATAGGTACTATGTTCACCTTCATATCAACAATTTTTTTATGTGCAACATGTTCATTGTGCTTGCATGCTATTAGTGCAAGAATTTCATCGTGATGCCAATTTGTTTGACTTTGCCATGAAGGGCCCCCTTTTTTGTCTTCCATTGCCTTTTCTTTGTCATGTAATGAAACCTTTAGCACCACTATTAGTACTTTTGCATTTTCTATTTTCATCCAACTATTTGAATATTTTATAGTGGCCATGGTGCCTACAAATTAGGCTAACAACAAAGAAGCTATGGCAAGTAGCCAATAGTGGATTCTATCAAAAAGCAAGCTACTCTACTCATGGGCAAAAACAAATAAGGATTGCAAATTTGCATATAGATGTTATTTTGGATTTGAAAGTGGTAGGCTATGGACAAAATTAAAAGCCAAAATTTAAGAATTCAAAAAATATTGACAACTCACTATGTTGTTATCACCAAAAATAGTCAATAATAACCACCAACAGTTAGGCACAATGATAATGATGCCACATTGGAAATATCAATCGATATTTGGATCAAGTTTAAACATTCATATATTATATACAATTTATTGCCCATTGGTTGTCTCATTGTTTTCCTCATTTTGATTTGATTGTGTTCTTTATATTTATAATGAAGTTTCGTTTTATTGATTTTTTTAATAGGATGTAAATTTGCAAGAAATTCAAGCAATTTTTTGAAGGCAATCTTGATGTAAATAATGAATTAACATCATCTATGATGGAAAGATGCAAAAATGGATGGAATAAAGGCAATGCTAATTAGAACATGTGCAATAAATGAAACTATCAGTTCACATGAAGTTGTTAATACAAATAAATAGGTGCAATCAAATGTTGTCATAACATAGGAGCACCAACGAGCAAATGCTCATACAATGGAGAGCAAGACCAAGAACAACAAGCACTTGTAGTTTTCAATATCCTAATAGGTCAACATTCGTTTTTTACTTAACTTAATTCATTGTCATGTTCACTTTCTCACATTGAAAGAGTGTTGGGGGAGGGGGGGTTTCTTTGGCCAATTTGTTTTTGGCAATACCCTCGGTGGCCAAACATTTAATCTTATTAATAATCATTGGTTGGTATGCAATACCCTAATGCATATGTAAAAACCTTATTGATTTTTTCCCTTGTTCTTTTTTGTTTTGTTAGTTTAGGAACAAATGTGTTGCATGGGGTTGCCAAGGAGGACATGACTTGGGAGAAATATGGGCATAGGTTTATTTACAAATTTGAAGTTTGTAATTAATGCATCTAGTTCAGCAAAATGTTTTCATGTAAAGCATTTGCATTGAAAACACAATCTTTCCACATAACTAAAGAAGTTTAGGCGCCCATTTATTCAATGAAATAGGTTGCATCATCAAATTCATTCATTGATGAATACACAAGTCTTAAACAATCTTCTTTTTAAACTTCAACAAGCAAAATGAAATTGGGTGAAAACGTGGTAAAAGAACCAAGGGTGGCAAGGTAAAAGTCTTTTTCCAAGGATTTGACATGACATGTGTCATTTCTATATGTTGGTTTATAACTTAAAAATTTGTATTTTGGATACCCAATAAAACACTTCATGTTAAATATAAATACATTTTGACTACAATTTGATTTTATATTATATATATTATGCATTCATGCTCTCTTTTACATGAATATAAACAACTTTTGTTAAGGCCACATTTTCAAAATCCATAATTTTCAAGGTTAGAAGCATGTTTGGACCAAATATGCTCAAATTGGTTATAAAAACGATTTTCATCAATTCAAGTCCTTTTGACGTTCTAATCATCAATGTTAAAATCCTCTCCAATTTTTAAGAATAATTTTATATTTAAAAAAAGATTGTGCACTTTTGAGGTTTGAATGTTTTGACATGCAAAAATATATTTGATTTGTGTCAAGCTTTGAGCATGTAAACTTTGCAATTAATGGAAAATATTCCAAAAACTTTTATGACAATCCAAACTTTTATGTTTCCCTTGTGATTTTTCGAATATATAAAAATGCAGTTTTAAGGAATGTCCATTCATTTTGGTGGCTCTTTTGATTGTGTTTTTACCCAATTGCTTGAACAAAGACCCATATTACACATGAATGGGATCACTTATGGAATGATGCACTACAAATAAAATCAACAAAAAAACCATATCAATAAATAATCACCTTTTCCAAGTTGCTTGTTTTATTAGGCATTTCGACACAAGGTGGGGGAGTCCATCCCCCACCATGTAATGAATTATTTAAAAAGGGATGAAGATCTTGCTAGTTTAATTCAAATTAGCAAGGTCTCCTATGCGAAAGGCTTTAAAAATCTACTTGGAATAGTCGAAATTGGATGAAATTTTCATCCAAAAAAGAACACAAAAAGGAAATCGCTCTATTATTATGAATCAAAGATGATTCAATGGTTGGTAAATTCCATTACATTCAATTTTCATTGTGCTTCAAACATGTGTTTTCCAAAAAATACTCATTGGTTTGTTTGTATGTCCTCTTTAGGATTTGAGGTACAATTAAGGAGGCCTTCATAGTTAATGTAGTGAAAACAATTTTGGCAAATTGACAATTATACACTCAACAATATGCTCAATTTACACAGAATCGGAGTGCAATTGAATTATCATCGATATCTATTAATGATAGTTTTAATGAAAGTTCTAGTGAGAGTGAAGGTGAGAACGGTTAGAATATGGTCATAGATCATTTTTTGGGTTTTAATTTGACATTCCATTTTGGATTAATACATATTTTGTACCATGTGTATGGCATTCATGAATTTTCCATGCCACATTTTGTAGATTAATTTAGCCTCCATGGATATAGCCCATAATTGGCATTGGAAATGAACGTATGCAAAGAATTTTATTTGTAAAAAAATTGAATGTTATTTCCACAAATTTTTGTTATTAGGATCCATGAGTATTGTATGTGCATGTTGCATTGAACAAAAAAAATGATTAGATGTATTGTTAATACATGAGGGTATTATAGTTATAATCCAAAAGTTTGTGCAAGTTCCATTAAAGTTTAAAGCCATGCTTTTGTGCAATACCCTCATTGTAAAAACAATCACCTATTTCATAGTTAGAACTTTGAGATAATTTATATATGCATGATGAAGGTATTACAATACCTTTAGGATAAGAAAAAACATATTCCATCAACCCTATCCTTAAACCTGACACACCCATGAGGGTATTACATAGGCTCCGATTTTTTTTAGTCCATGCAATACCTTAAACCCTAACCTAAACCTAAACCTATTACATTAATGACGGTATTGCATAAGCTTTTATTTATTCTTCATCCATACAATATCCTAACCCCTAAAACTAACCCTAATACACCCATGATGATATTGCATACCCCCAATAGGAATAGGGGAGACCAAATGCGGGTACTACGATTGGATTGGATTTTTTTACCTTGGTATTAAGTGAAGCCATAATTAAAATATTGGTTAAAACCCATATTAGGGTATTGCATATAGGGTCAACATAAGTTATTTTCAATATGTCTTCAGGGTATTGCATTATTGAATTAGATAAAATGAAATAATTTAAATTGGGCTTAAGAATATTGCAAAACAACAAAATGATTCAAAGGATTTGAATTACCTTGATGAGGGTAATGCACACCTTAATATGGTTGGATGATATTTGTATTATGTCCTTAGGGTATTGCATTGTTATATTAAATGATATTAAATAAATTACATTGGGTATGAGGGTATTGCATATCAACAAAAAAATCTAGTGCATGCATTTGCATTGCCTTGATGAGAGTGTAATGCATGTGTGAGTTGGGTTGAATATGATATTGTCAATGTGTCCATAGGGTATTGCACGGATGAAGTAGATGAGATAAAATAATTACAACTAAGCCTAAAGATATTGCAAAACAATAAGTTATTTTCAATACCTTCCCATGGTATGAATGGGGATATTGCATAAGATCAAAATAATCCAGTAAATTTGCATTACTTTTATGAAGGTAATGCATGTGTGAATTGGGGGGGATAAATTATTTCCAATACTTTTTGGGGGTATTGCATTTTTTAATCAAATGAGGTGAAATATATTATTTTAAGCATCGTGAGGACATCACATAATCTAGTGTATTTGTATTACCTTGATGAGGGTAATGCATATGTGAATTAGGTTGGGTATTATATTGTCAATGTGTCCATAAGATATTGCACAGATGAAGTAGATGCCATGAAATAGTTACAACTAGGCGTAAAGGTATAGTAAAACAATAAAATGGTCCAATGCATTTACATTATCTAATGAAGGTAATGCATATGGAAATTAAGTTGGATATATTATTTCCAATGTGTCCTTGGGTTATTGCATTGTTCAATTAAATTAACTGAAAGTAGTTTAATAGGTTTGAGGATATTACATTACATCAAAAATTTGTTGTGTCCATGCATTAGTTTGATGAAGATATTGCAAAAAGAAATCAGGTACAATATGATATTTTCCCTTTGCCTTGAGGCTATTGTATTTTTGTAAAATCATCTAGTGGGTGTGCATTATTCTTATGAAGGCAATGTGATGATTAGTTAAATGATATATATTTTTTGCGAGTTGTGTTAAGGGTATTGCATAGGTTTGAACCTCTATTAGTTGTGAAGAAGTTCAATGATATTGCAAAAATAGGTGCATTAGTGGATTGATGTGGCTTGAGGCTTGAATAAAGATATCAAGTTCACTTGCAATACAGTCATATGAGTGTTGTCAAATAATTGAATTGTTGAGTTCTATGGGGGTACAAAGAAGAAATCCTAATTTCAAATAATGAAAAAACAATCCACATAAGGGAACATTTGTAATGATCTCTTGGATGGGCCCTCTGGTTGTGTGGAGGGCTTTTCCCTCCCATTGTACAACAAAGGGGCCCGCCAATCGCTTTTGCCCCTACCGAAGGATCCATAGAAGGGAACGTTCTTGATTACCCTAAATTCCAAGGAATGAGAACGATCCGTGGAAGGCACCATTCCTGGAAACCCTAATTCGGGTCCACCGGTGGCAACCGAGAGAGATCGAGCTTCGAACCCTAATTTGATTGAATCCATTCTCTCTCCTCCTCCTCAGGTTTTGATTTGGGTGATACAATTTACGAGCAGATTTCGAGCAAATTTTTGTTGTCGTCTGAGCTCATTTCTCAGCCTAGTTCAAACGAATTGTGAGAGAATCCAATTCTGTAGCATTTCAGGCCACAAGACGAGTTTGGAGCTGCAAAGATTGAGCATCTTAAAGATCCTCTAGTGTGCCAGAGAGAGAGCCAGCAATTTTGTTTTATTTTCTGTTTCTGGGAACAAATTTTCTCTTTTCGAGAAGAAGAATTATCAGTTTTAAGTTAGACAAGTGAACTGAATTTCTTGATGGGTTGCAATCTTTTTCACACGTGTTGAATTCCTCCTGACAAAGGTTTTTCAGCAAAATCAAGCATAGAGAGTTGCAAAATCAAGCAGAGAATTCGTTGCTTAGTGGAGATTGAAGAAAGAAAACAAGGGGGCACTTAGTAAGAACGTGGCCATAGCAGTAGACAGAGAAAGGGAACAGAGTGTGACCCATGGCGGTGATCTCTCAAGAGCAACAAGAAGAAGCAGAAGCAGGCAATCGTGTGGAGGAGAAAGGAGCAGGCCAAGCAATTGCAGAGGAGCCTCAAGAGAAGCGGAAGGGAAAGAGTGATCCATGGCGGTTGGAGCCACAACCCATTAGAGAAACTGAAGTGGGTAATGCCGTCAAGTTTCTCTCCAATCCTAAAGTTAGGTCATCGCCGATTGTGCACAGACGCTCCTTCCTTGAAAGGAAAGGTCTCACTAGAGAAGAAATTGATGAAGCTTTCAGGCGTGTTCCGGTATGGTGTTCTCCGCTTCTTCTTTTTCTTTGGAATTTTTGATCTCCCACTTAGTCTGAGATTCATTCATACCTAGTTCTGATTTTTATTTCCAAATAGATACCTACTTCAAATCTCTATCTGCAAACTTTGGAGCCCTCTTTTGCTACTGTCTTCTTGTCTGAGAAGAAGAAGTGGGGATGGGGATGGGATTCTTCTTGCCAGGATCCACCATCATCTGATCATGCTGGAACCACTCTGCCATCAAGTGGTAAGGAAGTTCTTCTTGAGAGAAAGGACATTGGTATAGTCACAAAATTCTTAAAAGGGATGTGGGAATACTGGCTTGCATGTTTTGCAGACAACTACTGCTTATTGTTTTTGTATGTATTTGGGAGGAAGCTTTGTTCGAACTCATGGTTGTGTAGGAGAAGCTTTAAGTTTTGGGGTTGTTTTGATGATGCAAAGTTCTTTTGACCAGGTATCCAAGCCCAGGCATCAACCCCACAAGCAGTTGTGCCTCTCCAGCAGCAGCAGCAGCAAGCAGCAGGAGTTGTTGGGAAGTCTGTGCAAGCAGTGGGTCCAAAGGGGGCAACCAGCTGGGGACAAAGGCTCCTGGCAGTTGGATTTTTGGCAGCAGCAGGTGCTTGCACCGGTGTTGTCACAAAGGTAGATCATCTTTTTCTTCCCTCTGCTGCTCTCCCAGTTGCAATTTCTGACTAGCATTTGAAATAGCTTCATCTAAGAAGGCAGAAGTCTTAAATGGCTTAGGGCATTTGGGTCAAGGATCAAAGCACCTTATGTTCAATTATGATTGCAATTGTTTTTATGTTACAAGGCACACTCTTGTTGCTGTATGAATCAATTAGCATTGTCTGCAAGTGCATCAGCCATTTGTTCCACATATATCACCATCTGTCTGCTCTATATCGAGGAGTTCCAATGAGCAGCACATTGAACAATAGAATGTTGCATCTGTACATTGGATCCTGACATTACAGAAAGGATTGACTATGTGTTCAGGCATACTTGATACCAAAATTCAAGGAATGGGTGCGGAGCATTGTGTCAGACCAAGGCAACATTGACACTAAGCCCTCAATAAGCACCAAAGAGCCTCAAGCTAGTGAGGCTGCAACAGCTGCTGCTACAGCGGCTGCAGCTGCAGCATCTGAAGTCGCAGCAGCAATTCGGGACTTAGCTCATGCCAGGGCCAAAGGTCTCCTCTAATTCTTTGTTTGTCAGAACTACATATGAAGAAGAAATGTTGGATTCTGCACATCAAAGGATGCTCCAGTCAATAGGCATCTGCGAGCACTCTCATGGTGCTTATAGTTTGGTTCATGTCAAAGGAATCAGGCACTGAGCTCAAAAGAGGTATTTGTAGCAGACAATCTTTCTTGTTGCCTCATATGTAAAAAATGGAATGTTACTGACCTGGAGATTATGGCGGTTGGTGGGCAGAAGGACAGCAGTTGAGCAGTATCATAAAAGCACTGGAGACACAGACACAGGAGCTGAAATCTGCCCTGGCTGGCATGAAGGATGTTGTGCATGGCTCTGACACAATAAGCCATCTTCGAAGTGACTCTCCTTCCTGAGTTTCTCTTGCTTCCTTCTCTTACCTCCTTCCTTTTTGTGATGAAAGGACCACTTTCAATTTCCATTTTTATCTGACAAGTAAGCAAAAGCTACAGGTTTTTAACTCAAAGATATATGTAGTGAGTACATGATTTGCATTTATTGCAGGTCATAGGACAGATGTGTGGCGCACACCAGAGATGCCCCGTCCCACAGGTACCAAACTTTCCCCTTTTGAATTCCAGCAATGTGAGCATTGAATCTTGTTTGAAATTTTCTGATAACGTTTTGCTCTCAAATCTGTTGAGTGATGAACATGGTGAATGAACTAGGTCAACATAAAATAGGTGTACTTTTTCCAAAGAAAAAGCCAGCTTCTGTTGCAAAGCTAGGCAGGCAGGGGGGTTGATTGGTCTATGAAATCCCTTATTTAAGCTACTTTTTAAGGCTCCCCAAGGCTACTGGTTACAAGTGAGAGCAAATGTACTTGATTTGTTGTCTACTGTGTATGTAGTAGGGTGCTATTGCCAAGTAGGTTGATATTATATTGATGGAATACACTGCTCATGGGTCGCAGGGATGCTGACTGATCGAACATTTGCAGCAGTGGTGAATTCTTCACCTGCACCACCTGAACAAATAGATGTCCAGAAAGAGGAATGAGCTAGTTGCCAGCACTGTCTGTAGCACACTCTTAAAGCTTGGAGTTATCACCTTTTAAAAGTTCATGGAGTCAATGTGGCGGTGCCAGTCATTGTCTGTTTATCAGGATTGGTTATAAAATTTCCTGCATTACCAATGGCTATGTCTGCATCTTGGGCATGTTTCTTCATCTCTAAGTGGGCATTGAAGAGAGCTTGGTGGATTTCAGTAATGAGGATTGTTGAAAAAGGTCTCTTCTGTAGTGTTTGAAGTCTGACAACATATGTGATAATTCAGGTGGAAACTTCATGCCTTGAGATTGAAGAGGGCCTGTTACACATGTGGGGTAGAGGAGGTCTGTTATTCTTGTGGAGTAGTAATTAAAGATTGTTGAATAATGATCTAAAAAAAGTGGGATTTGTTCCTTTCGAATTTCAAATATTTTATAAGTAATAGTTTATGCATATGTTAATTCAACCACATATTAATGAAATTTCACACCACCATGTCAACACTTCAACATGGTTGTCAATTTGTACTATATCCTCAGATGATGAAAAATATTATAATTTATACAAAGTGCGGTTGGCTTATTTATATTGGTTACTGATAACATAACCAACAAATCTAATAAGGTTTTAAGAGCATCTCCAGCTGGGCCTGGTTTGGGACCCAACAAAAATACCTCAGATCCAAGTTTAGTTATTTACTTTTTCGCAACCAAATGGCCGCAGTGAACCAGCACCCACCAGTGCACCATCCACTGGATGCTTGTTATTACTTAGTTGTGGATGAACCTTAATTGAGTTAATATTTGGTTTCACCTCGGTAACCAATTTTGCAGGAAATGGGTCTCATATACAGGTAGATAAGTAGAAAATAGGCAACTTCTAGGTAAGTAAATGGTTTGTACCAGTGTCGTACGTGTAAGTGTCAATTGTTGTATATTTATAGCATGTAAATATGGTGTAAGTGTAAATCATTTATGCTTACATGTCTAAACTTTTCACACTTCCACTGTTGATGTGTATATAATTTCTTTTACACTTACACCAAGTCATTGTAAATATTTATCAAATACATTTACATGGCCCTCTGTAAATGTTTTAGGGTGTGTAAGTATAAGTGTATATATTAAGGTTATTCATAAGGTCACCTTGTCTTCAGGCATCCTTTCACCTTCAAACACCATGAAGTGAGGAAATTTTATTAAATCTGAGTATGAAATGCTGAATCTCATCATTTAGTGCATAAGGTTCTAAAGTAATTATAATAGTAGGTAAAAGCTATGAAAATATATGTAGCAGTAGTAGAGGCGCTCAGGAAAAATGAAAGACAATGTGAAACTCAGTTTATCACAAAAATTGATGGTTTTCTGAGTCCCCCCTTCCCCCCTTGAATGTTAATGTTTTTGTTGCAGGATTTTTTTGAATCACACTCTGTTTATTACAAAGTCAATGTTCTGATGCTATATATTTTAATTTTACATATAACTCTATTATATTTTTTATTATACACCTTTAATGAACATATCTACTTGCAAATCTATATTAATTAATTGTGAGTGCATGTTTTGATGGTTTTTTTTTTTTTTTTTTTTTTCAATGGGCCATTTGTTTGGCCTTTCCCCAAAAACATTTTGAAATTCCCCCTTCCCCCCAAAAAAATTTACATTTTTTTACATTTACACTGTTTAACACTTTCATATAAAATCATCTAAATGTATTTGTTTTATATTTACATTGTTTTACATAGCCATGTAAAACCATATAAATGTATTGGTTTTTTACACTTACACTATTTTACACAACTTAAAATAAACTTATAGACACTTACACAAAGTGTAAATAAATTCCATTATGGGATTTACACTTCCATGGAGTGTAAGTCTCAAACCATTTACAAACACAACACTGGTTTATACATAGGTAAAAGGCCCAATTCTTTGTCTAATGTTTCTCTTATAGAATTTGTTGCAGATCATGATATGATTTAAATGTTAACAAAAAGACACACAAATATCATATAATTTGTTATGTCTATTAAAATGAACATCATTACCCAATTTTTTTAATATAAAGAACAATTATTACTATTTATTCCTTTTTATGATAATGAGGATACTCTCAAAGGCCACCATTGCACACGGTATACTACATACAACATGCATGAAAAAAATAATAATGCAAAAGAGTTTTGTATATTGCTTCCACAATGATAATACACACATAATGAATTGGGCAAACATAGAATCACACGCTGAAAAATTGGCAACAAATGATACAAAAATATGGATGATTAAACTTTTTGATGCAAATTGGCGAAGCAATGAGATGAGCCCTAAGCCATGAATGATGAGCCAAGACCAAAGGACCTTCAACTTTTATCAACATTTTCATGGTATTCATAACCAAAATGATAACTTGAAATGTAAACCTTCAATATTTTCATCCTTACATTCATCCGAGTATGGATGATATTTTTCCATCCATAATTGTATTTTGGGAAGTACAATTGAAAAAATCTACAAATTATGAACATTGAAATGAGAAGTTAACAAGGTTTATATGGTTTGAAGAAAACATTTCACATGTTCTTTCAAGACTCGTAATTTTGCATCCATTTATAAAGATTTGTAATCATTTTGTTTTAGTGCACTCAATTCAATACATCTAGGGTTTTGCCGTCAAAAATTTCCCATCAATCCGTCCATCTAGATGGACAAGGATGGTACAAATCTACATTTTCACATTTCTACCACAAATTATCAAACAAACAAGCAACAAGCAAACAATGTGCAATTTGAAAAGAGTTAACACTGAAAAAGTCAATGTAGACCATGTCCATGCAAGGCTATAGTACTCATTGGAAGTCATATTTTTCAAAACATAACATATTCAGCAAAAAAAATTGTTTAAAGTAAACAATCCAATGCAGCTGTGTATGGAATAAGCACTAAAAAAGATTGACAAAAATCGTTGTGAACATGTTAAACACCTCATCAAAACTCAAAATGGGTTGATGAATGCACACATCCAATTTGGGATTACAATGCATGATGTGACAGAAGATATAATAAAAATGTTTGCAAGGCACCCATTTCCCCTCTTATGAAATGTAGCCATAGACATCTTCACAAATTCAAAATAGCTTCAACTTAGGACGTTTCCAATTGTCACCTGATAATGATGGGCATTTGGAGGCACATGATTAGCTTCAATTGAAAAACATTTCCATACCCAAGAGGAGGAACTTTTGTTGGTGGCATCTTCACAAAGGTAACCATGTGAAAAGCAATTTGCCACTTATTATCATGGTCTATCCTAGGGGAAAATCGACAAACCAATTTCTTAAACTACTTAGTCAAGTGCACATTAGAATTCAAAATTTTCACAGTGTGCAATCCAAGCTTGAAGTTTGAATCATGACTAAAATTCCTTTTTTTTGTTACTAGAAATTTTGGTATAAAAAAACCCATTTTGGATAGGTGTTAAAAAAACCTCCTAGTCATTTTGGACAAATCATTTTGAACTTGTCCATTGTGATTGGGCCATGTATTTTTTGACCAAGCCTAAGTTGGCATTTTTGACTAATCATTTCAATTGGTACTTTTGACTAGTCAATATAACAATCAAATGATTTTTTGACTAATCAAACACCATTTTTGACTAAGCAAATGCCATGTGACATTTGCACAATGGCCACCCAAGTTAAGCCATGTGGCATTTCAACATCGGCCATCTAGGTTATGACACATGGCATTTAAACATTGGCCACTAGGCTATGCCACATGGATAGAACCTAAATAACCTCAGTTAGACCTAAAATTAGATACTTATTCCTAAGGTTCCTATATCTAGGAACCTACAACCTAAACTCCTAGGCCTAGGTCTAGGAGCCTATAATTAACAACTAGGTATAAAAGTCTAAAATAGGCTAAGGCAACCTAAGCTATGACTTTTATTAAGCTTAAATGTACACCACCTAGATTAAACCTACACATAGATGATTTAGGTAAAAAAATCCTATTTCATTTTGAATTTGGCCTTTAAGGTTAAGCCTTTTCAATTGGTTCATCCCAAGTGACATTCCTTTTTTAAATATTTTTTATGTCTTGGATGTTTATGGTGCATTGATTTATATTGTCCATCATTTGAAAAGGATGATAAACAATATGGGACAAACTTTTGGGAGGGAGAAACATTATTTATAAATAACTACGTAAGATACATAAATTAAATAAATAAATAAACAAAAAGGTAGGTAAATATGTATGTTAATTAAGTTAAAATAGAAATTAGCAATAGTTAACCCTAAACCTTAACTAATGAATAAATATTTTATGGAAAACCAAATTATGCAAAATTTAATTATGGCTAAAATAATATGAATGAAAATGGGCCCCTCCCACTCTTGCCACCTTTAAGGTAATTAACATAATTTGTGGATTGCATGAAAGATCGAACCAAGTCATTAGATGTTATAATGTAAAAATGTCAGTTTAGTATTGGGTGCAAATACATAGAAAGGAGCCAACGGGATTACTTTATAAAAGGACTATGAGTATTTTTTAGTCTTTTTTCACTTTTTCATATGAATGAATTTTTGAATGAAATCTTTTGCAACTTGTTACTAAAAATACACATAGTTGCCCAAATAGATCACATGTTTTGTGTTAATCATTGTTGAATAAATATGAATTTTTCAAAGTGTGTAAATTTTGTTAGATTTTGCATTTCATCTTGAAAATTTATCATAATTTTGAATCATACCAATAAATGTTAAGTACTTTAGGTTTTTTTTTGTATCATAAACTACAACTTTGTTTTGTATGTCATGCACATTACACCCCATTTACATGTGGTAAAAGACTTTTGAAAATTTGAAAATTTGAAAAATATTATGAATTTAAAAATAATTTAAATTCCATTTTTTTAAAATTGTGAGTGTTTTTTGAACTTGGGTAATAGGTTGTTATCATTTTATTTTATTTTTACCATGAAAATTATGTTATTACAATAGTCCTTTACCTAGTCCTTTGTGAAATTAACCACATTTAACACAACACTTATTCAAGTTCAAATGTCTTTTAAAAAAAACAAAAATCAGAATTTAATTTAATGAATTTTTAATTTGAATTCTTCAACTTTCATATTAGTCATCTAGCACAACTTGGAATGATTAACATAACTTTAAAATGTCACAAGAAAAACATATGTAAAGAAGTTCACAATTTTCACAATTATCCGGCATGGTTTTTGGCTCCTTTTTTTGTATTTGCACTCCATTCCCAAATTGTTGCATCCATTTGCTATGCATTGTTTTTGCCTAGTTATAAGCTGGCATATCTACCAACTCGTCCAATGTGAACTTCTAATAACACAAACAATGCATCTATAAGTTGCAATGGCAAGCAAAACAACCACATGTAAAAACCAAAGACAACAAGGACTTAACTCTTTCATTAACTCTCCCCACTATCAATAGCGAAAGTGCCAAAATCCCAACTATTCATGTAGTTCACAAAGGCCTTCCTTTGTTTTAACTCCACTAGAATATCACCACGATTGAATGGTGGCAAACAAGGATTGAACATCCTCTTTTGTCTTACAATCTTGATATGCATGACAAAACTTTCTATGCTCTAGTTAAAAGTCCACCCTAATCAACTTCTTAGTGTGTTTTTCCATTGATTGAATCCAATGAAGAAGGCATGTGCACTTTGTGATGCCTTGGAATTGTTGGATCACCAATTCCAAAAATTCATCAAACTGCATTGAAATTTGCTTGAACATTTTTGCCATGAAACCTTTGAAATTTGGGTTTGTACAAATGATGACCACATGAGGCATTGTGCATCAGCATCTTCAAATTGCATGCCATAAATGGCAATAATAATCACATAACACTATGTCATGTCATAGACATGGCAAGCCATTGTAGTCCATCCCTGAACTCATTTAATGTGATCGAACATGATCCAATGCATTATTGAGGTCACCCCCATGTTGCATTCACCTCGCCAAATCAACACCACTTTTAGGTTTAAATGTAGACATTTTGAATAAGTACACCTTAAGTGACCCTTGGCTTGGGAAAACACTTTCCTAGATGTAATTGTATCTACTTTTTCTCTTCAACTAAAGGATGTTATCAATATACCCATGTTTCTTAGACATAGTCCGGAAATTATTCATTGTGTGGCAAATATTAAGGGAGCTTAAAGTGGAGAATTTCTCCATGACAATAAGCCAATGAAAATCTTGTTAGCAACATAAGTGGATCACTATCCTCTACCAAAAGATGTTGAGACAAGAACTCTTTGCTTGTTACCATTGATCCAAAAAAACATTCTAGCATAAGTGTATATGCGAGAAATGGCACAATGGTAATATATGACAAATTCACAACATTATCATCACATGAAACATTTACCATTTTGGGAGTTGAATTTATTACAACAACATTCAAATACAAATACAAAAAAAGTTATACACATAATAGGCATATATAAATCTCCAACATTATTATTTTCAACATTCATAAATCAACTTCAAAAGCTTTTGGATGTAATGCCAACATATTGTCCAACCGTAATAATGGGTGATTTGAACATTGACATGTTTGACCAAAACTCAACACAACCAAATGAAATTTAAATTTTTTATGAACCAATACTCAATGAAACTTTAGTTTAAAGAAATCACAACAATTTATGGTATTCATATGGACAAACGCACCCCTCCAACAATGTATTTCAAGGGTTGTTGAAGCATATTGGACTAACCACAAACCAATATATTTTGCATTCAAATTGTTAGATTATGTTACACAATACCATCACATAAGTTAAATAATATCCATACACTCTAGGGCAAAGACATTACATGATTAACTACATGTTGTTATTGCTCCAAGCTAATGGACTCACATGTGTAGATTTTGGATGCACCCATCCAATTGATGGGTTGTTTTGAAGTCTACCCATCTACTTGTTGGGTTTCTTCTCAAAACATGAATGTTGGGTAACTAATTTAATCATGCTTCTATATCATTTTATTTTTTTGGGTTGTCACTTGCCTTTTTGTATCACAAGGTTTCATATCATTATAACATGTAAGAAAAAAAATCATATGACTAATTTTTTAAATGATTTTTTTCTATAAACATACAAATAAATAGCTTCAATTCTTTTAAATCTTATTAAAATGAGATTCTTTGAAAGATTATGCAAGAATTGATTAAAATAAAATATGTCAATTTTTAATAAATTAAAAAAATAATATAAAATTATTTATGAGATATAAATGTTTTTAATTAACTTGATGTTATTTTAAAAACTTCAATAATGCTTTGATGAAGATTTAATAACAAAAATCATAATGAAATTAATTTTTAATTAATTAATTTGTTTGCATTGTTTTTTTTTAATGTTATAAAAAATTATTATTGCCCTAAGATAGTAGACATGCATGTATGATTTTAGGTACTACCAAGCATGTATGGGGCAAACACAACTAGTTATTTTGTGAAATGTTCTTTGAGAAAAAAAAACTAGGGAAAACATAAATTTTCAGTTTATGTGTTCTTTCTAGCAGAAATCTGCCACTTTTGTGAAATCAAAACAATGTGAACACAACAAAAACAGGAAGAAAAAAATAGTGACTGGGTGATCTGGTGAACCCATGCCATGGATTGTATATCGTAAGTTGGGGCTGGTGTCTCCTCAGCTCTAAAGGTGGACAGATTCTAATGTGTAGGTAATGCCTTGCAGGGCATTCCACCCTGCGAACTGAGAGCAGAGCCCAAGGTCTGGGTTGTAATGCCCTGCTGCCAGGGCATTATCCAGCGTAATGATTGAGGCAGGCAAGTGCGGTGGGAAATTACGAAACACAATTTCCTGCTGTACAGGCCCCCCACCCTGCATGCGGTGTTTTGCAAAATGGAATATATCTGCCTGCAAGGGTCATTATGACTACCATAATGTGATGCAGGGTGCCCACCCTAAACCCTACATTTGGTTCCCTCTTCTCAAACTCATGATAAGAGATTTGTTCAATGATCTTGTGATGGGTAGCAGCAAATTACAAGACCCATATATCATAAACCATCCTCCTGAGGATCTTGAGGCTATGATTGGTTGTTAGGTTGTAACCTTCAACCTCCATTTCATTAGTGACCTATTTGTTACCACTCTGGGCTCTTGTTGGCCCAATGATTTTGGAACCTTTTGCTGCTTGGATGGAGATTTCATAACTGCTTTTTACATGGAGGAAAAGAGGGCATCTTGAATTTCAGGAGGGATGGTTATGTACAGTAACTAGCTTGAGTGCGCTGGTTACTGTGAATAGTGAGCACACCTTGAATGCTCAAGGTAACCTGCATGCTCTCTTCAGTTATCTAGAACATAAACCAACCATCCACAAAAATCCTGATCTTGCCATTTCTTTTATAACAATGTAGTAGACTTCTGAGAGCTTGGAACCATTAACCGTTTAATTGACATCTGACCAAAACAGTCCCAATACAAAAGTCAGACCAGCAATCACAAATGTGCCCAAAAGTGATGAATTTTGTCAGAATTTTAAACAATCCAACTTTGTAGAGTTGGAGAGGACTTCAAGCCAAATCCTTTGATTTTAAAAAAATAGGATTTGGTTCAGAAATGGAAAAATCCACACTGTTGAAAGTTTTGTCTCTAAAGTTTCGGGCAGCTTTCAGAATTACAAGTTTTTGGAGGATTGCACAAAGATGCCATTCTTTATTGAGGGTAAAAATTTGAAGGCATCTATATGAATGATGTAGAAAAAATATTGTGCAAAATTGACTTGAGATGAGGAAGAAATGGATGGTCAAAGTTGGTCATCCAATGAAACTCTACACAAAACCAAACAAAATTCATCTAGTTTTGGGCAGAAAAAAATCACCAGTGTTTGGGACTGTTCTACTCCTTGCTATGTTTTGCCCATGTTGTATGAGCTGACCCCTCTCACATGTTCCTCAGTTTTGTAATATGGGCAAAGAGGACAAATTTGGAAGTGGAGTTGTAAGATGCTGCCCAAGCTTGAAAACACCTGCCAGCGTGGCTCAAGAAATGCAAATGGGACATTGTAAGTGTGAAAAAGATGGTATGACATGTCCCATATGCCATAGGGGTGTCAGTTTTAGCCTCCTCCATTGTAGGTAGGAGAAGCGGACCATAGGTCCCCTGTGACCTTTAAGGGTTAAGGCAGTAGTGTGAGCATAGGAACTCACCAGGTGTATGAAGAACCTTCTTCTGTGGCCCTTACACTACCTATGTAACTAACTAACCCTAAACCTGGGCCAGTACTTCCTTTTAAATAGAACTTCCAATCCTAGTTTTGACCCTGAAATTTTCTTCCTGGCAAGTTTTTAGGTTCTTCAAAAGTTTGAACCCTGCGATTGAAGTTTTGGCACACTTTTTTCAAGTTCAAGAACCTTGCAAGCTGATTTAAAAGGTAAGTCTAGTTTAATGTATACTACATACTCCCATGGACTAGAGATCATATAGGTTTGAAGTTTTACAACAGATTACAATGGGGGATTGCATAGGACATATGAAGTTCTACAACTAGTTAGAACTAATCACTTACTTAGAAAGTTCAGCGGCTTGCTAGCGTAACGAACTTAGACATGTGTTCAAAAGTTGTTTTTTCATGATTCTAGTTTCAATTCAAGTTCTAAGAAAAGACTTTGCACATGTTAGTTCTTGTTCCAAATCCACCAAAAGGGTGTTGGTTGAAGTCAAGTCAAGGTCACAAGAACCTAGACCCCGAGTTTAACCTTGCAAACCAGGTAACATGCCAACATTGTTAACTATTTATATAAGTTGAAAAGTGTCATAGGTAGATGCATGTGGATTCTTACAACATAGCTAACCACCGTGGTTAACCAATGTACATGAATACAATGAAAAGATATTTCATGTCCACATACCATCCATCTTACAAGGTGCATTGTTGGGTTTTCATTGATTTTGAGTTGTTGCCCACATATTAGGTACTAAGATCATTTCATATAATTTTTTGGATGAAAAACAATCAAGTTCATGGTGGTTAGGGTTTTAAAAATTGGCTTTGGGCCAATATATGTGCACATGATGATATGCTTGCAATAGGCATTGCATAATATAAGAAATGTTTTTGATTGGGCAAATATAATTATTAGTTTGGTCCAAATGGTTTGATTTAAGTAGTTTTCCACCTTTTTTTTGCTGGTGCAAATGGAGAAATCCATCTCAAAAGGGAAATTGATACACAACAAATAGAAGGACATTCAACCTTGACAACACATGACCACAAAACTATTGTTCAAAGTTGCCATAGCTATGTGGTTGGTAATAACATTAACTTTTATGTTGTCCTTAGCACAAAACACTTGTTGGGGACATTAAACTCTATCAAATGTTATGTATGTTGCATTCTAGTGATAAATAAGTTTTATTAATGGCATTGTAGTTCATTAGGAGAAAAGTTTCAATTTGCAATTGTAATTTGTAACCAAAAAATAAGTTGAAACCAATTAGTTGCATTAAAAAGCCACATGCAACATCTAATTGTAAGTGATGACTTAACATCATGTCATCACATTCCATCCATTGACTATTTGTATAAAGTTTGCAACTAGTCGCCATTATTTGCAATTATGTTATAACCTTTTACGAAGTGTCACATGACAACATAATATATATTTTAATTGTGTTTTTAAAATACATAGTGGATCCTCATAATCTATTTAGATGGTGTTAGAACATGTCACATGCCACCAAAAAAAATTCCATGTGGCATGTTAATTGAATTTTGGTCAAAATAAATTTAAATCAATATTTAAGTAGGTATGTAGGTAATATCAAGTAGATAAATAGGTAAGAGGGTAAGTAGGTACGATTAGGTGGGTTGGTAAGTAGGACTAAGTAGTTAAGTGGGTAGGTAATATAGGAGGTAGATATGTAAATATTTTTGTTTTATTTTAGGGTTAACTTCTAGGGTTAAACCTCTTTGATTGTTTCATCTCAAATTACACATGCTTTTAATATGAATGTAAAACAAAACACCCTCCTTATATATTTTTATAAGATGGAAATGGAAAACAAAACATATGGGATAATTTTTTGATTGCAACCAATGTTGGTTTGGTATATGAATACAAAGATTGGTATCAATATTGGTATGAACATTGGTATCAAATACCAAACCAATTGGGTATGACTTAAATCTAGTACCAACTTAATACCAATACAAGTTGGTAGGGACTTAAAGTAATACCAATTTCATACTAGTTTATATACCAAGCATATATCGACCATATACCAACCCAAAATTAGTATTTAATTTAATGCTAGTACCAAGTTGGTATATATATATTTTTAAATAATCAATACTAATACAAATTTAATATCATTTTATAAAAACACCTATATTAATACCGATTGGTATCAAAATAAATGGATATTAGACCAACACTAGTTGTAATTTAGTTTGTGATTAAGTTGCAACTACAAAGTTTATCCCATATCCTTTATCTTCTTTTTCAATTTTGTAAACCATGTATAATAGGTAATTAACCAATTAACTAAAACTAATTGATTAACTAGGCATTAACTAACTATTTACCCATTTACCAACTATTTATTACTACCTATTAATTAGGTAGTAAATAATAATAACATAAATTATTTAAACTATTACATGAACTATTTAAATATTAAATAATAGCAAACATAATTCATTCATAATTTAATTTATTTTAATAATAATTAATATTCTATTATTCATTAATTTAATTTTATAAATAATAATATTTATTTATTTCATTATGAATTAATTTCATAAAATTTTAAATAATTTTAATAAATTAATAACTACTACCTTTTTGTTAATATTAAATTATTTTATGCTACTACTAATTAATTAATTAACTAGTTAATATTAGCATAAATTATTTAAATATTTAAATAAAAAATTATTGGATAATACAATTATAATGATTAATAAATTTAATAAATAACTATTTTATGTTATTTATAATATGTTTATCATTAATGAATAATATATGATATCATTATTAATGTATTATTATTTTAAATTATTGGTTAATTGCTATTAATAATAACATAGTTTATGTTATCATTAATTTTAAAATAAATGATAAAATAACTAATTAATAATATATATTAATTATAAAAATTAATTATTATCTAATTATTAATTATGGAATTAAAATTTTATTATTATGAACTAACTAATTAACTTGTAATTAATATTAACTATTATTTGTATTAAATATACACTATTACAAAATGTGGGTGCAGTTCATTAGTTCCCATTCAGTGGACTAATGAATTCATTCAAAATCCAATGAAAGCATTTGATGTACATGTACACCTTCTGTTGTAATTATAATTTATAATAAGTAATTTTACCTATTTAACTATTTAACTATTTATTTCCTAACTTACCTAGCCTATGTAATCACAATATATGCAAAATGTATATTTAATATGTTCTAAATATTAAATAATTAAATTCATGAATATATAAATATATTTTTAATATATTTCGAAACACTTTAATATACATCAAAGGTATATGTACATCACATAGAAGTAACACCAAAAGAAATCTTGTAATATGTAACCATTCAATTTGCAACTACATATGACCACATGCAAGTTACCTATCATTTGCAACTTTGTTTTATCATTTTTATAACTAATCATTGTCTTTTAAACTTTATGACTATTTTTTGTGACTAGGGTGCAACTATTAAATTACACATCCTTCCATATTGATTAGGTTCTTGAATTTTTCATCCAAGGATAGGTTCCAACGTTCATTTAGTTGCAAAATTAATTGCAATTTCATTACTTATTATGGTGTGTTTATGCATTTAATGCACACCAAGGTTTTGTGGAATACATTAAAAGTATATTATATAAATTTTATTCAAGGTATATTAAACATCTATTAAGTTTAATTAACATATTAAAGTGCATTTAAATTATATTCAAGATATATTAAACATATTTGACCATATTATAGGCATATTGGATTGAAAACAATCATTTTGATATTGTATAATTCATTTAAAAATATATCATCTTTATTAAGGTATGATTAAATTATAATACCAAGGTCATATTAATATGATATAATCATTCTATTAAACAAACATTAATTATTGATAAATTATTAGTTTCAAATATTTCATTAATTAGTATAAAGTATGAACTAAATAATTTTATTTAATCATTTAATTATATTTTAACTAATACCAAGTAATTAAGTAATAAATTATTATTTATTAGTTATTCCTCTTTGAATTAATTATATATTAAATTAAAAATTGATACAATAATTAATCATTATTCATGAATTATTCATATTAATTAATTTATTAATTTTAAGTTATTAAATAATATTTAGTTAATTTTAAATCACTTTATTTATATCAACAAGTCAATATGTTTATAAATAAATAATTTATGTTAAATATTTATCAATATCTTATTTAATATTTATTTACTATGAAATAACTAGTTATTTTAAATATTTATTCAGATAATAATTATCTGATTATTCCTTATTTAATTAATTCTGAAATATATGATTATTCTAGAATGTCTCAACAATCTTATTTAGGTAGTTAATCAAGAGTAATGGTTAATAGTTAATGACTATTAATTAGTAAATACTTATTCAGACAATGATTTATAAATAGTAATTTCTTCACAAATTAAATTTTATGGTTATTATTAATGATTAATAAAAACCAACTTATTTTTTATTTGATAAATAAGTAAATTTCATAATATATTTATATCTAATAATTTTTTAATATAAATTTAAAAATTAATTAAAAATTATGGTTAATAGCTAATAAATATTAATTAGTTAATACTAATGGTTTATTAAAACTGATTTGATTACAATTACTTTTGCAACTAATTGAACATAACGACATTTTCTTAAACAGAAAGCTCATAAAACTAGTCAACATAGAAACATGTAAAATCTAATAGTTGCAAGTTAATTACATCATAATTACAAGAAAAATAATAGATGGTGACTAGTTGTAAAAATGATAAAACATAGTTGCAAATGACATTTAGTTGCATATATTTGCAAATTGAATGGTTGCATAAAATAAGAGTTCTTCTAATGCATGTGGTTGACTTGGTTGACTTGACTCAAATGTTCACATGTTGCTTTTGTTGATTTGGTTACTTTTGCTTACATATTTACTATATGTTAGTTGTTAAAAAAAAAAATCCTTTGTAATTCATCTTGAATGTCTTAATAATAGGCATAAACCCATGATCAAGTTGCATGAATTTGCATTTGTTAATGAAACAATAAAACATTTAGGTAGAAAACATCGGAGTTTATAAAGGTATATCCATATGTACACCTTAATTGAATTTGTGATATATTATACAAATTATTTAAATTTCACTTCAAAAGTAAACTTTCACCTTCAATGAATGTAAATGGTTTTGCAAGTTTGTAAGGCAACATGATATTGTGAGTTGCAATGTAATGAAATATAATAATACAACGCTTGAACAACATTCACAAATATATATATATATATAATGACAACCTAATGGCACAATTAGTTGCATCAATGGAAATCATAATTGACAAATAGTTGCGAAGTAGTCGTTGATTGGGTCTTACATTAACCTTAGTTGTTATATAGTTGTCGTACATTATTAAAGTGCAGCTTGCCAACAAAATTAAACATGGTTAACTATAACTATATTTACAATGTGTACATTTTATTATAAGTGTCCATCTTACAACTAACTTGTAATTAGAATACAATTCTATGATTTTTTGAAATGTCATTTTGTTTATTAATTCCTAATATTCATGGGATAGTTATAACATAGTTGTATATTAGTTATTTTGGAGCTTTAGTTACAACGCCTAGTCTAGTTATTGTGGACATGATTTCTTGTTGTGAAATTCCACCACAACCCATACATGTTAGGTGACTTGTTTATGGCCATTGATTTGGTTGCAAATTGAAGTTTTTCTTAAGAATTGCTTCAATGAACTTCTTCAAAATTACTTGTAAAAGATCCATCCTCAATTCCACTTGTTTAAAAGTCATTTCCTTAGCCTTATATAACTTGTTGTAGAAATTACATCAAATCATTTCCATCTCCTTTTCATTAGTTACTACCTTACCTTCCTCATCCAAGAAAGTGAATATCAACGTTTTGCACAATTTTAAACTGATTGCAAAAAACTCCTTAAAGGCTATGTTACTTTTTGTTTCTAACTAAGCTTCGTTCAAATTCTTTACCTTGTAACCTTTATCTCTTTCATTTTTTTGAATTTACTCCTCAAATGCCCTAATATCTATTGGAATTCCTTGTCCTAAATTGATGAATGGAGATCTCTTTTTGTCATTTATAATCTATGTCTAAATTCCACCTTCTCCTTCTAAAGCTTCTAGTAGTTTTGTGCTTTAATAAGAGACTTTGTAAAATTTAGTTTTTTTTTTCATCTTTGTGAAGAAAACATCCCTTGTTGGTTATGTTTACAACATCCATTTGTTGGCCTCCTCAAAGTACTTAACATTCATTTTTTAGCAAGGCTTTCTTGGTGGGGCTTCTCTCAATTCCATCACGCAATATATTAAGTGATGGTCAAACTTGACCCCATCCCCCTTAATTACATAATGTGAGATTCTACTAGCTGGATCTTAAAAGAGTGCATTAACAATGTAACATCTATCAAGCCTAACCATGATTATATCAACACCTTTTTTTTAATTATCCTAATGGTACCATAGATTCCTAGTTTTTGAAGGTTCACCAACATCTAGTGCAAACTTTAAAGCCTACCAATATATATTTTCTTTATATGATATTAAATTCTCACACATTGATGATTTATCCTCTTTTTGTTCCACCATATTCTAGTTTCCATATACTAATCACTTATATTGTCTTGTAATATCCGCTTTCATCAACTCCCACATATTATTCCTCTATAACAGGTTGTTAGGAGTGTAAATGTTAATTATGCCAAGTTCACCCCATGGCAACCCTTTCATCCTTAATACCTAGGCCTTGTTGTGACCTAAAGTTTTATATTCAATCACAAATTTTTCCCACTTGTGGTACATCAAAATATAATTCCCCTTCTACCCAAGTCCTACCATGCTAGGATTATGATGTATAATTACCTTTTGCCACCTCAACAATTCACATTTACAATCCTAGCTAGAGGTATTTTCTTGTGTTTTCTTATACCCTTTCACTCTGAATTTTATGTTCTTAAAAACAAATGTTGTTTATCTTAGGAATTATCCCCTTCAAAAAATGACAAACTTTATGAGCTTCACCTTACATGTTTAGCCCACATATGTTGCACAGATAAAAGGTGCAACTTCATACATTACAACTTGGCATTTGGGAAGTTTTTTGCAAACTCCTTTCACATTATGTAGTTTTTGACTACTTCCCAAAACCTTGTAAATCATTCTATCTCATTATGATTGATCTCCTTCTTTGATGGAATAAAATATTTGTTGCTCCTAGCTACCATTTTCATGGCTTTCACAATGTTTTTATTCTCTAAGCTATTATTCCCACTTGTAGAATCCAACATTGAACCCAACATCTATAGGTTCTACCTCGATGTTTCTTTCCTTCCAATATTTTTAGAACTTTAGGTTGATTAGGCACATTGATAGTAAACTAAATAGAATCATTATTTTTCCCTTGTAAATATGAAATTGGTTGCTAAACTTGAATCACTTCACCTAATTTTACTCCTTCTCTTGCTAATCATGTGTCCTACAAAATGAATAAGTTGTCCAATTTTTTGGGTGACCAAAGTATTAGCACCATTCCCTTATTAATGTGACCAAGTGGGCTTCTAACATACTATGTTATAATGTAATATGTCATGAGTCCACTTGGTCAACATGCATGTTGGGTTCATCTACCAATGTGGGGACCCCCACCTCTTATCATTTTACACCTTCTACATGTTGGTTAAAAAGTGGCACTTGCTACCCCTTCACATATTTTCTAAATTGTCCTTCCAACATTGAAATTAAAGTTTACATTGGTTCATCATTCTTTTTCATGGCCATATTTTGTTATTCACTATGGTGATGTAACCCGCATAATTCCTAGAAGAAATTTTCTTGTGCTTATTTCATCCTTTTTTATGAACTTCCTTTATGAATTTATCATTGTCCACATGAATCTTGAACATTCCTTGAACCTTACACAATCTTGGTAATCTTTTCGTTCTTTTCATTTATCTTGGGTTGATTTATTCTTTCTTCATGTTTTTTTTCCTCCTTTGTGTTAACCCCTACCCAACCTTTACCTCTAGGTCCAATTAAATGTTTTGATGTGCTTTTATGGGCCCAAAAGGCCTAACGATTCTTTAAACAATGTTGCAAACTACCACAAAAGTGGCATCAAATGGGATGTATTTTTCAAAGTCCATTACAACTTCAATTTCCTCATGTTCACTTGAATTCTAATTGTTGAGACCCATCCCTTTTTTTAGCAACACAAAATTTTGGGTCCTTGTGATTATTAGGGTCTTCACTAGTGTTGGGCGGATATCATTTTTTAATGATATGCACTAGATAACGATATCCAATCAAAATTGTTTATCCAAACTAATTATTATTATTATTTTCCAATTTAAATATCTAGGTCAAATATCATATTTTCAAATTTTGTTATTCAACCATGATATCAATCTACCAGATATTTATTGTTTTTTTATCGGTTGCATATATCAACAACTTGGATTTGAAACAAGTTTACAAAATGTTTGAAAAAAACCCTAAAGTTTAAAGCATGTGCATGCAAGCATTTACAAAACTTTTACAAAAAACATAAGCATTCACATTTCACTCCTTTCATATCAAAAAATGACTATGATAAACCAACAATGAAGGTTCAAAAACTCAAAAACATCCTATAGTCTTGCAATTGTAATTTTTAAAAAAATTAGAAATAGTTGAAAACGACTTCAAAAACAAGAGAGAAAAATAAACGAAACAACACAAGACATTTCAAATTCAAAAAGAATAAGAGAAATTATTTATAAATAAATAAAATGAAGCAAATATATAGAAAAAGATAATTAATTGATTAAAAAACACGGAAAAACAGAAAAAAAAAAAATTAAAAGAAAAAACACTTAAAAATTAGAAACAAAACCAAGGAACAATTTTTTATTTTAAAATGATTTTTAATTGAAAAAGATAAAATAAAATTGAAAAAAGATTTTTAAAAATGAAACAAAAAAGGAAATGCAATAAAATAATTTTAAAAGAAAAAAAAACATAAAGCAAAAGAAAGAAAAAATAGATCTATAATAATACTTGAAAAAGAATGAGGTTTGTTTTCTTTTTCCAAACTTCAAACCTACATCCAATTAAGCAAAAAAACAAAAGTTGAAAAGAAACACTTTTTTTTATACTAAATATTCAAAAACCAAACAAATTTGAAAAAGCAAATAGAAACCACATGAAAATGAAAAAAAAGAATAGAAAAAAACATAAACATAAATGAAAATAATAATAATAATAATAATAATAAAGGAATGGAAATAAATGAAATAAGGAAAGGGAAATATAGTAAAATCATTTAAAAAGACAAAAGAAAAAAATTACAAAAAGAAAGAAAAAAAAGTTATAAAAATGAAAAAAAACCATACTTGGAAAAAAATGAAGTTTGTATTATTTCTCTAAACTTCAAACCTGCATCCAAACAAACAAAAATACAAAAGTTAAAAAGAATCACTTAATTTTTGTTATACTAAATATTTTTTAAAACTATAAAC
>Ga0116231_10002411_pt1 | contig 39085 bp, 33 predicted proteins | sample S1TSphgellanicum_2_FD_89695 | JGI IMG/M metagenome (GOLD analysis project Ga0116231, IMG submission 89695) | Host-associated microbial communities from peat moss isolated from Minnesota, USA - S1T2_Fd - Sphagnum magellanicum MG | ecosystem: Host-associated > Plants > Peat moss > Unclassified...
CCGCTCGTATTTGGCAATCCCATCGCCGCGTTCGGACTGCAAAGCGCCATGCTGCGGCATGACTCGATGGCCTTGGCCTACAGCGCGATTGTCATGAGCGCGCTATATCTATCGCTGACCTTCGTGCTGAAGCGTCTGCGCAACGTCTCGCAACAGTTGTTGGCTGAGTGTTTTCTGGCCCTCGGAGTAGTCTTTCTCACCCTGGCGATCCCGCTCGCGCTCGGCAGCAGACTAAATTCGGCGGCGTGGGCCTTGGAGGGCGCCGCGCTGGTATGGATCGGTTGCCGCCAGAACCGGCGCGCCGCGCGAGCCGTAGGCGTGCTGCTCATCGTCTGCGCTGCCGCCCTATTGAGCGGCGAAGCCCACTACGTGCAAGGCTCCTGGGTCATTCCCTCGAGCCTGTTTCCGGGCGTGATTCTCGTGAGCGTCGCCTGCTTGTCGTCCGTCTGGAACCTCGACCGCGTCGCGTCCGACGGGGTCACGAATGACCGGGTCGCGCCAGACCGGGTCGCGCCAGACCGGGTCGCGCTGGCGAGTTACGAGCAGCCTTATGCCCCAGCGCTGTTCGTGGTGGGCGTGTTCGCCTGGGTGCTCGGGGGCTTAACCGAACTTCCGAACATCGTTGCCGCCGAATTTCTCACGGCATCGAAGTTAGGGTTTCTCGCCGGCAGCGCCTGGATCTCGAGCGAACTCGCGCGCCGCGCGGCGCTTGAGCGTGCGGCGCCCACCGCGCTGCTGCTGCTGCCGGTGATGTGTGCGTTTTTCCTCGGCGCACTGGCGCGCGGCTCTGACCCGTTTGCCGCGGCCGGTTGGTTGGCATGGCCGGCGTCGTTCGCCGTCCTCTATCTCGTCATGTATCGGCATGAGGGGGATGCTCGCCCAACGTCGATCGGCCCGCTGCACGCGGCTTCCGCATGGCTGCTATGTCTCGTGCTCGGTTGGGAAGTGGGTTCGGCCGTAGACCGCGTGATTCCTTCAGCAAGCGCGGAGTGGGGCCAGGCCGCTCGAATGCTGCCGCCGGCAATCGCGCTGCTGCTGTTGCCGTGGTTGACGACGCGGTTGGCTTGGCCCTTCGTCGCTCATCGCGGCATCTATTTACGGGTGGTCGGCGTAGGTCTGTCGCTCGGTCTAGTCGCTTGGAGCCTGACCCGCAATATTCTCTTCGAGGGCAACGCGGCGCCGCTGCCGTACGTGCCCCTGCTCAATCCGCTCGACGTCGCGCAAGCCACGGCCTTGCTGGTGGTGCTGCGTTATTGGCTGATCGCCCGTCATGAGGCTGCTCCCTGGTCCGGCCACGTGCGGTCCTGGATGGCGCCCGCGATCATCGCGCTCGCGTGGTTCGTGTGGCTTAACGCGGTGCTGCTGCGCAGCCTCCATCACTGGATCGGTGTGCCGTTGGGCCTAGGACCGCTCGCCGCCTCGAACGTGGTTCAGACCGCCGTGTCCATCTTCTGGTCGATACTGGCTCTGGCCACCATGCTATTCGCCTCGCGCAAGCGCTATCGGCCCGCGTGGCTCACGGGCGCGGCACTCTTGACCGTCGTCATCATCAAATTGTTTTTCGTCGATTTGGCGAGCGTAGGTTCGATCGAACGCATCGTCTCGTTCGTCGGGGTCGGCATCGCCATGCTGGTGGTGGGATATTTTTCGCCGCTGCCGCCGCGGCTCGAGGAGTCGTGATCGATGCGCGCCGCGCTGCATCTCGGAGCTTTCTGTTTGCTTTCTGCGACCACCGCGGACGCCGCGGCCGCGCTTACCCCCCAAGACTTTGCCTACGGCATGCCCATCCTCGCCACCGAAGTCGCCGCGGCCTACCGCGTGCAACTGCCGGTCGATGTGTACAAGGTCAGCGCACAGAACCTCGGCGACGTACGCGTCTTCAATGCGGACGGGGACGCCGTGCCTTATGCCATCCGCCAAATGGACGTGCACACCGAGTCGGGGCCGGCGCAGCCGCTGCCGCTGTTCCCCTTGCCGGCCACGGAGGCCGGCGCGCCGGGGCTCAAGATCACGCTCGACTCGCCGAACGGCGCCATCCGGCTGCAGACGAGTGCGCACGCGGTGGCAGAGGGTCCTGCTGGGCAGTATCTCGTCGACGCTCGGTCCCTGGATGCGGGCATCGCCGCCCTCGAGCTATCGTGGCCTGACTCCAGCGCGGATTTTTCCGGCAGGGTTCAAATCGAGGGCAGCGATGATCTGGGGGTCTGGCATCCGGTGCTCGCAGCGCCGGTCGCGAATCTGCATGCCGCCGGCCAAGAGCTCGTCGCAAGCCGCATCGTCACGCCGAACATCAAGGCCAAATTCTTGCGCCTCACCTGGATTGGCACCAAACCGTCCTTCGAGTTGAACGGCGTGCGCGCGAGTCCAAGCGTCGGAGAGCCACGTATCAACTGGTCCACGGTCATCGTCACCGGCCGTGCCGTGGCGGGTGAGCCCGGCGATTACGACTTCGATCTGGGAGCACGCCTGCCCCTGGAGCGCGTCAATGTCGTGCTGCCCGATGCCAACAGCGTATTTATCGCCGATTTCAAATCGCGGCCCGACGAGAAGGCGCCGTGGCGTTCCGTGACCCACGCCGGCGTTTATCGCGTCGCCGGCGCCAACGGTGAGCAGAGCAACGCACCCATCGAAGTGCCGCTGGATGAGGACCGTTACTGGCGCGTGCATTTGTCGGGCGAGGGGGGCGCCAAAGTGGCATTGCGTCTGCAGGGCAGCTGGAGTCCGAGTGAGATCGAATTCCTCGCGCATGGCAAGCCGCCCTTCATGCTCGCCTATGGTTCGAGTTCCATCGTCGGCGCGGCGACGGATCTTTCCGTGATCCCCGCCGGCACAGTGGTGTCCACCGCCGTGACCTTGGGAAGCCGCAGCGCCCTCGGCGGCGAGTCGCGCCTGTCCATCCCTAAACTCGATCAACGCACGGTGCTGTGGGCGGTCTTGGGAGTCGCCGTCGTCGCGCTCGGCACCATGGCCGCGCGGCTGGGGCGGGATCGACGGAGGTGAGGCGGGTCAGCGGCGCGCGACCCATGTTGGACTGTAGAAACGTACGCCCAGATGAGCACAGATCTTTTTTCCTCATCAGCCGTGAGCGCCGATTTTGTGGCGCGCGCAATCTCACCAAAACGCGAACTTGGCGCCTACGAGGCCCTGTGGGCCCGTGAAGGCACATGGTTCAAGTCGATCGCCGAGGACTTTCGCACGCATGAAGGCGCCATTATCGCTGTGGTCGACGATGTTTTGAACAGCGGCAAACACTTCAAAGTTGCCCAGGACTTGGTCTCCCAGCGCTTTCCCGGCGTTCCCGTGATCGGCATTTTCTTGGCAAGGTGTATTCGCAGTGATACGCACGTTGCGTAAATGCATGAGGCACTGGCAGCTACCGTCCCACTTGAAGTCACAAAATGGCGGACAATCCCGCCAACTCCCTGAGCCGCGAACACCATAAAATTCCACCGTCCAGTGGCGAAAATTCATGGTCACGAAGAACGTTGGGGTCGCGCTTACCGCCCCTACCGCGACCGCCGGTCGTCGCTTCGATGGGCCCAACTGAAAACTCGGCGTGAAGCGTCTCAGAGGTGGTGCAGGTTGTGGTCCGACGAGGAAATCGCAGGTTTGTAGCGACGCGCGATGTTCAGATAGAACGCGTGGTTGATACGCCGCGTTGACACCCGGGCCGCCCTCTGCGGGCACGGCCGTCCACCTGGCTGCGCCAGGCGTCCACGAACGCCTGGTTGCGATGGAACAGGACGCCGCCGGCGAAGCCGCCGACTGCCCGGTTGCGATCTGAGCCCTTGTCCCGTTGATCATTTGCTACGGCTGATTCATTGAGCGCAAAAGCCTTATCGACTGCGCTCACGAATTCATCCGACGCGCATTCGACGCTGAATACCGTCGAATACAGGCCGAGGTGGCTCGGCGGCGGAGCGGTCACCTGGCGCCGGAGCGTGTTGGCGGCGGGCGAGCGCTTGCTGACCTCGAACTCGCGTTCGCAGCAGTACTCTCGTCGTCGAGCTTCGGCATCGTCGATCACTCCCTTGATGCACTTATACATCGTTGCCCGACATGCGAAAAAGCATGCGGGGACAGTCCGCCGTCAACACCCGGCCGCCCTCGCGAGGCAAGCCGCCCCCGTTTGCCGCTCAGGCCTCCATACCCACGGGGATCACATGCCCGGTATGGGACAGCAATCGCTTCAAGATGGGGCCGGCCATCAGTGTGGTGACCACGGCCATGATGACCATCATCGTGAAAACATTCTGCGGAATGAGCCCAAGGTCGAAGCCGATATTGAGCACGATCAACTCCATGAGCGCGCGCGTATTCATCAGCGTCGCGAGCAGCGATGACTCATGGCGACTAAACCCGCTGGCGCGCCCCACGACATACACCGGCACCATCTTGGTGAGCACCGCTGTGGCCAGAATGAGGCCCAACCACTGCCAGTCCGTGCCGCTCGACAGGCCCAGCACATTGGTGCGCAGCCCCGTGTAGGTGAAGAACACCGGCAGGAAGAACACCAACACGAAGCCGCCCACCTGGCTGCGCCAGGCGTCCACGAACGCCTTGTTGCGATGGAACAGGACACCGCCGGCGAAGCCGCCGAAGATCGCGAAGATGCCCAATTGGTAGGTGCAGATCCCGAGCAAGAAGATCAGGCAAATCACGATGGCCATCAGATTGAGATTCACCGCACCATCGTGCACGGGAAAGCGCTCGAGCAGCCGGCTCGCCAACGGCCGCAGGACGAACCACAGCGCCGCGATGAGGCCGAGCAATCCGCCGATCTGCAGGCCTACGTGCCGAACCGACAACTGGGACGCCGCGAAGGCCGACAGGGTTGACAGCAGCAGCCAGCCGATGACATCGTTGAACGCCGCTGCCGATATGGCCACCACGCCAACTTCCGTACGGGTCAAATTGTACTGGCGCAGGATCCTGCCCAGGATCGGCACCGCCGTGATGGCCATACCGAGCCCGAGAAACAAGCTGTAGCGCACCGGCTCGATCCCCGCGGCGAGGGCCGGCGCCGACCAGCGTCCCAGTAAGATGCCTGCCGCGAGTGGAACGCCGACCGAAAAGACCGTGACCACGATCGCCGCGCGGCGATTGCGCCTCGTACCCAGATGTCCAAACTCGAAGTCCATGCCGATTTGAAACATCAGCAGGATCAGTCCGATCTGACTGATGATGGTGATCGGGGCGGACGCATGCCGGCCAAAGAGACCCAGGGAAATGTCAGGGAAGAAATGCCCGAGCAGCGAGGGTCCGAGCAACAACCCCGCGACGATCTCGCCGATCACGCCGGGCTGGCCCAGGCGGCGGAAAACCGTGTGCATGAAGCGCGCGGCGCCGACCATGATGATCAGCTGCAACAGGGTCAGGAACAGCAGGTTTTCGCTCTGACCGGTCGACACCTTGAGAATGCCCCCTTCGTGTGCGGGCAGTGTAAACCCGTTGCACGCGCCTGCACGATTCAACCGTCGGATCGAGTTTTCCAGCGAGTGCTTTCTATTGCCGTTGCTCCCAGATCCTTTCGGCAAGCGCTCTAGGTCATGGCGCGCACTTATACATCGGTACACGACGCGCAGATGGAGCGTTGGGCTTGAAAGCGTCGATGCGCGGCCGTCTGGCGGTTCGCTGCGGCGCCGGGGAAAACCAATGGGTCGAGCCCATGGCGGACACGTAGGCGTTCCCGCTGCAACGCCTACCGTCCCACCGAAGAATTATCAGGCGAACACGCCGTATTCGACTTGCAAGATCTCGCCGGTGCTGACGTTCACTAACAGCGCGTCGGTGTCGTCGCGCACCCACTCGTAGCCCACGGGCGGCACTTCCAGCGCAAACAGCCAATAGTCCGCCAGCACGAACTGCGGACCCCAATAGGCGCGCGGCAGAATTTCACCGTAACCCCAGTGGTGCGGAGCCCAGCCCCGCGGCCGATTGTAGGGGCCGACATGGAAACTACGCGCCGCACGGAAATTGTGCTGGTAAGCGCCGCGATCGAATTCCTTGGGGCGCGCGTTCCAGCCTTTCGGTTCCTCTACCCGCTGGTACCCTTGAGGGCCAGGATGAGGTTCGCCACGGGGTCCACCATGCGGCTCGTTATGCGTCTCGGCACGCGGTGCTTCGCCACGGCCAGCATCCCCGTGCTCACCGTGCTCTTGAGCCAGCGCAGCCGTGCCGATCACAAGGGTCGAAGCCAGAAGCAAGCCTGAAGTTATTGATGGGATTTTTGTCCGTGTCATCATGATCTCCGACTGAATTAATCGCGGCCGAGATGATAGCGCCGGCGGTCGTCGCGGGCGAGTAGGACATACACCCGCTCGAATTGCCGGAGCGCGCCTACCTGAGGAGAGAGGCGGCGTCACCTTCGCAGCACGACCCGACCGAACTGCTTTGAATCGAAACATCCCCGACCAACACTAGATTCATTGTGATCACACAAATTCAAAATCCTGAGTCTTGAAGTACGAGCTCAGACCCTCTCGATCATTACGCGTATCATATGGGAGATGACATAAGAAGTTGACAGCACGAAGCCTTTGTCGAGCGCCTGGGGCCGCCGGGCAGTTGCTCCGGTCATATATTTCCCTCCCCTGCCATTTTACGTCGCGATAGAAGCGCTGTTGTCACCGAACATGAGCAACTACCAAAGAAGCGAGTTTTGTTAGTATGAGTGCGACTTAGATGTCTGAATTATCGAACACATCAGTCAAGCGGATCGAACAGGTATTATCCCTGGACGGCGCCGCGTTTTTGGGTCAAGCGTATTTGCTCATGTTGGGCCGGCCCGTAGATCCATCGGGATTTCGCCACTACGACGCGCAGCTGCGCCTTGGGGTCAGCAAACTGTCAATCCTGGCGGAGCTAAGGGCGAGCAAAGAGGGGCGCGCCTACAGTGCAAATTCCCCCGATCCGTTGGCATTGCTTGCCAGAACATCCATGTCCGTTCCTACACGCACCCTGCCGCTTCAGGACGTTCTCAGGTTGAGGGGCGCTGAATTCGTGAATCAAGCTCATATGTCGATAATTGGTCGACCGCCCGATGCCGCCGCTTGCCGTCGATACGCCAGCAGGTTGCGCGACGGTGCGGATAAACTCGACCTGCTTCTCGAGATTATCGAAGCCAATCCCAACGCGTCCAAGATGCCCGATTCGGCGCGTTTCGAGGAGAGCGTGAGAAACTTGCGTGGTGGCCTTTACCCTGTGGCAGGCAATATTCGCGAACTTCTCGAGCTTCACGATGCGGATTTTATCGATTGCGCCTATAAGACGTTGCTGGCACGGGCGCCCGACGCCATCGGACTTAGGAATTATCTTAGGCTCCTTCGCAGCGGCGCCTCGAAAATGCGAATCGTATGCCGCATTTGCCTCTCGGCAGAGGGCAGGAAGCGATTCCCGCCCCTACCGGGCCTTAAAAGAGCGATTCTTGCATACGCCATCGCGCGTTTTTGGCTCACCGGTTGGTGGTTCCGCCCTATCGCGCAGGTCGAAGGTGACACCCCTGTCGAATGTCGACTACGCGTCATAGAGGGTAATATCATGCGCATGGCTGAGGATAGAGAACGAGACCAAGGCGATTTGGACTCGGCGGCAAACGACGTCGCCGTTCTTTTGAAATCTCTGTCAAATCGCAGCGGCGTGTGATTCAAAAAATTGCCGCAATCGCACTTCTCTTCGAACGCATTCGAACCGATGTAAGTCGAGACTTCTGTCCATTTCTTGCGTCTCGTTAGCGATCGTTATCTTCGAGAAAGGAACAACCCGGCGAAATGTCCAAGCGCAAAATTGGCGTGTTCACGATCGCTTCCAAGAACTATCTTGCCTATGTGCGGGTGCTTCTCAAATCGATTGCCGCGCATCATCCTGAATACAGCTTATATCTCTGTCTGGCCGACAAGGCGGGCGACTCCTTCGATCCTCTGAAGGAGGCGTTTACCGTCATCGAAAGTGAAAACATCAATATCCGCCACTTCAGCGATATGGCCATTCGCTATGACATCATGGAGTTCAACACAGCAATCAAGCCATTCATGTTCAGATGGCTATTGGACAACACGGAACTCGACAGCATCATTTATCTCGATCCCGACATCAGAGCCTATTCGCGTTTCGACCGCTTGGAGTCAGTGCTGTCGTCCGATGTCTCCATGGTCCTCACCCCGCACATAACGCGCCCTATCGAGGACGGCAAATACCCCAACGACTACAACATGATTCAAGCCGGGGTATTCAATCTAGGGTTCGCGGCGATCAATCGCCGCAGAGAAGCGTCGGAGTACATCGATTGGTGGGGTCGTCGACTGGAGACGCAGGCGTCCGTCGACCTTGCCAAAAATCTCTTTACCGACCAGCGCTGGTGCGACCTGGCTCCCTGCTTTCTCGAACGATTGAAGATATTTAGAGATCCCGGTTATAACGCGGCGTACTGGAACCTCACTGAGCGCCGCGTCAAGCGGGTACGCGACCAGTGGCAGGTCAACAACGAACCGTTGGCGTTTTTCCATTTCAGCGGCATAGATGCGACCAGCGAGACTGTGATATCGAAGCATCAAGATCGCTTCAGTTGGAAGGATCTGCCAGGCTGCAAACCCCTATTCGACGATTACCGCCATGCTCTGATGCAAGAAGGTTGGGCGGATACACGCGGTTGGAAGTACGCATATGCGACGACGCAAGACGGGCTGACCATGTCCGATACGCTGCGTCAGCTATATCGTGAGATTTTTCCGACGTCCCAGACTGAATTCGAGACGAGCTCCCTGGTGGCGCTCTGCAACGAAATTTCCAATTTCGTTCCGTACGATCCCAAGAGTCCAGTGACTCGATTGATGGAATTGATCCATCGACGGCGGCCTGATCTGCAAGCTCAATTCAATCTTCACACCTATGAAGGTAGAAGCGCATTCCGCAAATGGTTCTCGTCCGCGGCGGCCCGACAGTACAACTTGAGCGAGGATTTTATTCCTGTGGACCTCGATGAAACGCCAGCTGCCGCGTACACAGTCAGCAGTGAATCTTCCGGGGCGTTTCCCACGAGCGTGGTTGCTCCGGAACGGTCAGCGGTAATGGCCGACAAAGAACATACCTTGATCAACGCCGAACGAGCATGGGGAAGGCTGCCTTCAAGCGTCAAACGCTTGCTCGCGCCGATCGTGACGCGAATCATCGATCCTGCGAACTCCGTGGAGCCTCTCCCAGGGCACGATTATGCCGAGCAGTCAGCGCCAGATTTTCATCCGCCAACAACTCAAAGAATTCCCGCACTGCTGCTGGATGCCCCGATTCCCCCACTTGGAGATGACGGCTGTCGAATATCGCTCTTGATGCACGTTTTATGGTTGTCCAGGCCAGACCTGCGTGCGGCATTCGATCTCGACACTGTCGCCGGGCGGTCCGGGTTCGCAGAATGGTATTCGAACTGCGCGGATGCGGGTGCCTCATCAGCCTGGCAGGGCTCCGCTGAGCGACGAGCATCGGCAGGCAATCCGGAAGGACAGTCAGTTACGAGGAAGAGTTTGCCCGGGGCCAATCTGATTGGATATGCATACGCAGAAATCGGGATGGGAGAGCATGTGCGAATGACAGCCGCCGCCCTCGAACGTACGGATGTCAGTTTTGGCGTGGTCAACTTCAAGGTCGGCGTGGCGTCTCGCCAAGGCGCGAAGTTGTTGCATGGCAGGGTCGTCTCCGAAAATAGGTATGCCGCAAATATTTTCCACATAAACGCCGATCAAATGCTCGTCGCCTATGGGCATTTCGGGCATAAATTTTTTTCAGATCGGTACAATATCGGCTACTGGGCTTGGGAGCTGTCCAAATGTCCGCCCGAAATGCTGGCGGCTGTTCACTTTGTCGACGAGATCTGGGCGCCTTCACGTTTTATCCAAAAGGCGTTCAGTGACCAGACCGATATACCGGTGCAATACATGCCCCTTTGTGTAACGCTTCCCGAGTTCACGCGCCTGGATCGGTCGAAATTCGCGATTCCGCAGCGCGCATTCGTGTTTCTTTTGATGTTCGATTTCTTGTCCTACGCGGAAAGGAAAAATCCATCTGCGGTGATTCGCGCCTTTAGGATGGCGTTCCCACGAACCGACGCGAATGTTTGCCTCGTTCTAAAAGTCATGAACGGGGACAGTGGTTCGCAACAATGGGTCGACATGATGCGGTCAATCGCCGGAGATTCCCGAATCCTCGTGATAAATCAGACACTGACCCGTTCCGAGATTCTTGCTCTATTAGACTTGAGTGATTGTTTCGTATCCTTGCATCGCTCTGAAGGATTCGGACGAGGCCCGGCGGAGGCCATGTATTTGGGCAAGCCTGTCATCGTCACGAATTACTCGGGTAACACGGACTTTACGCTGCCGGACAATTCTTGCTTGGTGGAGTTTGAACTAATTCCGGTGGAGGATGGCCAGTATCCTTTTTCGGCAGGGCAGCATTGGGCTGATGCGGACGTTGAGCAGGCGGCGTGGTTCATGAAGAGGCTCGCCGGGGACGGCAACTTTGCGCGCGATCTAGGTCGACGCGGACAGGCTTTCATCCAAGAGAATTTCAACCAAAAGAAAGTAGGCAACAACTATGAATCGAGACTCAGACACCTTGGTCTCGTCTGACGATTCTAATGGGAGATGGTCATGAAGGAATGCAGCAAGTCGATTCCGAGAAGATTGGCAGATCCCAATTTTTCGCGCAGGTACTTTGTGGGTACCGGTATTGACATAGGCGGCAAGCCCGATCCACTGGGGCTATATCAGGAGTTGTTCAGTGGAATGACGAGTGTTCGCACCTGGGACTGGGAGGACGGTGACGCTCAGGTGCTCGCAGGGATAGCCGATGGCCAATTCGACTTCGTGCACAGCAGCCATTGCTTAGAGCATCTGGTCGAACCCTTTGCCGGCCTACGAACCTGGTTACGGGTAGTGCGGGAGGGCGGCCATATGATTGTCACCGTGCCGGACGAAGACCTTTACGAACAGGGCGTTTTCCCAAGCACGTTCAATCGCGACCACAAATGGACATTTACGATATACAAGAGCTCGTCCTGGAGCGACAAATCGATAAACATACTGGATATGATCCGAGATCTCGGCCAATCGGCAGAGTTACTTCGATTGGAACAATTAAATTCGACTTACCGATTCCAGCTGCCGCGCTACGATCAAACCCTTTCGCCGGTGGGAGAGAGCGGCATAGAATTCGTCGTGAGGAAACGCACCAGAATGGAGTTGGATGATCGTGGGCGGTGGCGCCGAACTCTCCAACAGCCCAACCGAGAATTGAAGGTACACCTAAATCAACATCGCGATGATCTTCAAACGCTCAAGCGCAGCAACGACGGCCGCCCGCCCTTCACAAATGACTCAGACCTGTAGGCTAATGTGAGCATTCGAGCACGTGCTCCTCTTCGCCTCGGACTTGCCGGTGGCGGGACCGACGTTTCTCCCTACTGTGACTTGCACGGAGGGTATGTTCTCAACGCCGCAATCGCGCGCTATGCGTATGCGGTATTGACGCCGATAAATGAACCCTTGGTGCGATTCAGAGCGACGGATCAAGGCCGGACGGAGGTATTGTCGCTGGATGGTGATATTCCTTTGAATGGAAACCTGGACCTGCATAAGGCGGTATATCGCCACATGCTCCAATCGTATAACCATGGCGTGCTATTGCCGTTGGAGTTGAGTACGTTTTGCGATGCACCGGCAGGATCTGGACTTGGATCCTCTTCGACGCTCGTTGTTGTCATGATCCGCGCTTTTGCCGAGCTGCTGAATATTCCCCTGGATGACTACGCCATTGCCCAACTAGCCTACAAGATCGAGCGCATCGACTGTGGGCTGAAAGGAGGCAGGCAAGATCAATACTCGGCGACGTTTGGCGGCTTTAATTTCATGGAGTTTTACGCAGATAACAGGGCTGTCGTGAATCCGCTCAGGGTGAAGAATTGGATAATTTGCGAGTTGGAGGCGTCTCTGCTTTTGTTCTACACCGGTGTATCGCGGGAGTCGGCGAGAATCATCGCGGACCAAAGTGCCCATATATCCTCGGGCGAGTCCAATGCGCTGGCGGCAATGCATCAGATAAAAAAGGAGGCTCTTTCGATGAAGGAGTGTCTTTTAAAGGGTGACTTCGAGGGCATCGTCAATTCAATGCGATTGGGTTGGGAAAGCAAGAAGAACACCGCCAAGATGGTCTCTAATGAACACATAGATGATATCTACGAAGCGGCGATTTCGGCGGGCGCTTCTGCCGGAAAGGTCTCCGGAGCGGGAGGAGGCGGATTCATGATGTTTTTCGTGCCTCCGGATCGCCGTATGGATGTCTCCCGAGCGCTCAGTAAATTCAGCGGCGAGACGAGCAATTGTCATTTCACCAAACATGGCACACAAGCGTGGAGAACGGCATGAGGTCCAAGGCTTTTCGCGCGACCCTGAAATGGAAGCGATAATACTTGCTGGGGGATTTGGAACTCGGCTGAGAAGTGTGATTTCGGCGGTTCCGAAGCCCATGGCGCCAATTGCGGGTCGCCCATTCCTCGAATTGTTGCTCACTGTCCTCAAAGCCAAGGGAATATCGCGAGCTATCCTATCACTGGGATACATGGCGGACGCCGTTACATCCTACTTCGATGAACATCCAGTCGGTGTCGAGCTCATTTTCGAGATAGAGCAACGCCCGCTTGGGACCGGCGGTGCGATTGCGGCAGCCTTGAGGCACGCGTCCACCGACAAGGTGTTTGTTTTCAACGGCGATACTTACCTCGATCTGGACGTGCGCTCGGTTGTCGCAATGTGGCCCGGAGATTTGAGCCCGATCGTGGTCGGTCGAAGTGTGCCGAATACGGAGCGATTCGGCCGCATGGAGATTGTGGGAGATCGAGTAGCGTCGTTCATCGGCAGCGGCCATTCCGGCGAGGGCGTGGTCAACGCTGGCTGCTATTTGCTTCCCAGGGATATATTCGTCGATAGAAAGCTGCCGGAGATGTTCTCTTTCGAGAATGATTTTCTCGGCCCTTTACCGCCGCTTTCGCTGCGCGCATATATATCGGCCGGGCGATTTATCGATATCGGAGTTCCCGAGGATTACCAGCAAGCGCAAACTGAGCTTGCGGACTTGGCTGGCGCAAAAACGGTAACGTGCGCCGTTACTTGATTAAAAGGCCCGATGCAGCCTGCCAGCTAGGACGAATTATCCGTCCGACGAGACACGCTGAGTCAGGGGGCGCCGACTCACTCTTCTACGGGCTATCCGAGTTTTAACTGACTGATATAGGCGAATTAGCCACGAACCGCTGCGTTGCAGAAATTCTTCGACGACGGGCGGGGGAGCATCTCCACCGGCAACGATATAAATGCGCTCCAACGCTATCGTTACAAATCGATTGTCGGCCACCAAGGGCGGCCGGTATTCGCCTTCGTTCAGCACTGTGCAGCAAAGCTCCATGGTCAGTTCGCCATCGGGATTGGCTACGCTGGAAGAGACCCAAACACCAATACGCCATCTGTCGTCGTAATGTAGGCAGAGGCTCTTCAGCGGTTGCCCGAGGGACTTCGCTATGACTCGAGGCATTGCCGTGCGGGGATGCACTGAGATCAAGTCGAGCATGACGAACATCGAGGTGTTCGACGGCACGCGGAGTTGTAGCCCTAAATTTCGGGCTGCCCCACAACGCCAGTACTTGCCTGACCCGTCGCTTTCGCGATCGTGCCAACCCCAACATCTGAGAGGCTGATCCATCGTTACTTCGCCGCCCAAACCTGTGGTATACGAATCAGGCGGCGGCTCAATCGCAGGCGGATGTAGTACCTTTCTCGTCGAGGTCGCCGCCGGGAGCTTCGCGGTAAAACGCTGTCGTATTAGATGATAAAGAGCTATGTCGTGCTGGTTACGTTCGGCGATGACTTGCGATGCCAGATCCCCCAGGTCTACGGCTGAATCTCGAACACTGTGGTTCACGAGCTGCGCAGCCGACAGAGTTATCCAACCATTCAGTCTGCAAAGCTCTGCGACGGAATGTTGTATCAAGTCGGGATCGGCGATCCCGACGAAGTGATAATCCTCGAGGTTTTCAATGGCGCGTTGGAGCCTATCATTACATGCATCTTCGGCTGCTGGTAGCAACATACGAACCTGGTAATTGCTCACCATGTATGCGATGTCGGGATCAGGGTGAGCCGCGAACTCATGGAGAGGCAGCGCGTGCGCCTGCTGGACAAAAAACTGCTGCCGGGAATTCTTCTTTAAATCCGTAGGTGATTGGCTTCTCATGAAAAAATACAGGGAGCGCACTCGTTCTATAGGATTTCGTAGGAAGGTGACGATGCGCGCCGTACCGGCGCAGCCCGCCATGGAGTCATAATGGAGGTGTCCATGGACGAAATCGTGACGATTGGCTGCGTCGGTCACGTAATGCGCATCGCGCCAAAATTGGTCCGGCACATGCGCTATGCGGTAAATATGAAAATTGGCTGCGATAACAGCCCGCAGGCTGACTCCCGCCGTCTTGGGGATGTGTTGAAATATGAGCGGTGCCGGTTTACCCGTATTCAAGCGATCGATTCCTCATCGCGCGCTTAGCGGGTCGACTGTTTCCCGCACGTAAAGCGCATGTTGGCGGTCCGTCGCGTGATCCCAAGTGGGGGCTATGTAATGTTTTCCCCTAGCATTCAATCACTGTAACACCGTAGTGCACAAATGCTTTAACGTTTCTTCACCGACACGCCCCATTTGAGGCAAAACTCGGCTCCCCGTCGCAGGCACGTCCTACATCAGCAGCAAATGCGCAGTTTTCTCCCCTTACTCACATTGCTTTTGAGTCCGACCTTCAGAATACATGCAGAAGGTATTGTGCGATGTTTTCGCCAGACCTTTTGCTTGGGTGCTCGAACTCGGCATGGGAGGTGGAGAGATTACGCGCGAGTTTGCGCTTCACGAACTCGACTATTTAGCTGTCGAAGGCACGACGGCGGGCGTCGCGACCCTTGCCAAGAACGGTATCGACATGGCGCGTCGTACACGCTGACCTGAAATTTCTCCTGACCTCGAGCGCTCATTTGATTTGGCCATGTGCACGGAAGCTGCCGAACACATCGAGCCATTTGCGCCTTCGAGGTTTGTAAACCCCTAGGTAAACCCATCTCAGGCATCGGGACCCGACCTGCTGGCAGTCTGATTAAAGAGCCGACAGGTACGTTGTTCCATGATTGCAATGGTGCACAATCCTATCCGATTCGGGGAAAGTCTGAAGCTATTGCCTGTCTCGTTCATGAGACAAGCCATCGGGTGCGGAGTTGCAAGACCTTGCAAATGCGGGAGAAATACCCGACCATACGGCGCGTAAACGAACTCAGACAGTGGTTCATTTCGCACTGTCAGTTTTTGCCACAGGCGTGTCGCTTGACGGTCTCGCTAAGCGATGGGTGTGTCGTAAGCCACGGGGTCGGCGTTTGAACTGCGGAAACACGCTGCTCGGCTGTTGAGTCTCTTGATGGCGACAGCCGCACCTGGCTAGGATCTCGATAATCTCACACATGTTTCGAAGTTTCTTTTGGTCGGCTGTTTGCTTTTGCACGGTGCTCCTTGCGGGCTGCAGCGGATTCATTCCAACGATCGGGCCGAGCCGTCATCAAATCGACAATACCCATGCGGCTGTCAATACGGCGGCCATTCAGATTGTCGACATCGACGACGAAATAACTCGAGAGCTGCTTTCGCAACGCAAGTCGCGGATGTTTTCGGAAACCCTCGGAAACGACCGAATTACGTCTCGCAGGGTCGGTGCCGGCGACGTGTTGGAAGTTTCGATATGGGAAGCCTCCCCCGCCACCTTGTTCGGCACTGCTCCTACGACTACGGTCACCAACGCAATAGGTACTTCGAGGCCAACGACCCTGCCGGAACAGCCAGTTGATGACCAAGGGTTCATCGAGGTGCCGTTCGCCGGCAGAATTCCGGCTGCGGGGAAGACACTGCACGAAATCGAGACGGAGATCGTGGATCGCCTGCACGGCAAGGCGAATCAGCCGGAAGTGCTGGTGCGCATGACACACAACTACTCCTCGAATGTAACCGTCGTCGGCGAGGTCAATGTGAGCACGCGGGTACCGCTGGTGCCGGGCAGTGAACGCCTGCTGGATGCGCTGGCGGCGGCGGCAGGCGTGCGTCAACCCGTCAATAAAATGACGATTCAGGTTACGCGGGCCGACAATGTGTATTCACTGCCACTTGAAACCATCATTCGCGACCCCAAGCAGAATGTGCCGCTGCTGCCTGGCGATGTCGTAACGGCACTGTTCCAGCCCTACAGCTTCACAGCATTGGGAGCTACCGCAAAGGACGAAGAAGTCAATTTCGAAACGCAAGGCATAACGCTTGCGCAAGCGCTGGCGCGCTCTGGGGGTCTGCTCGACGCGCGTTCTAATCCGCGTGGAGTATTCATTTTCAGATTCGAACCAAAATCTGCCCTGAATTGGCCCCGCCAGCCCGTTCAAACCACGCCTGAGGATACGGTGCCGGTAGTGTTTAGAATCGATCTCAGCGATCCGAATAGCTTTTTTTTGATGCAGAGTTTTCCGATGGAAAACCGCGACATCCTGTACGTTTCAAACGCACCGATTACGGAAATCCAGAAGGTCTTGAACGTCATATTCAGCGTCGCTTACCCAATTCTCGCAATCAAGCAAGTTCAATGAAGACCTGGGCGCGCCGCCACCCACTTTTCCTCGTGATGGTAGTAGTTCCGACGATCGCCTCCATCCTTTACTATGGTTTGATCGCCTCGGACGTGTACGTGTCCGAGTCGCGCTTTTTGTTGCGCAGTCCGCAGCATCAATCGCCGACGGGTTTGGTCGGCGAGCTGCTGCAAACCACTGGCGTATCGCATTCTCAGGATGACAGCTATGCCGTACGAGATTACATCTTGTCGCGTGATGCGCTCCATGAACTAGACAAGAGTCTTGACTTACGAAAGGCTTACTCGAGCGACAGTGTCGATTTTTTGGATCGATTTCCCGGTCCCGCCTGGTGGAACAGCAGCTTCGAAAAGTTCTTCGAATACTATGGCAAGCATGTGGCAGTAGATTACGATTCCGTCACCTCCATTTCCATATTAACAACCAGAGCATTCAACCCTGAAGACGCGTTCAAGATAAACAAAAAGCTGCTGGAGATCAGCGAGCGGCTCGTGAACACACTCAACGATCGTAGCCGCAAGGATCTCGTCAGTTTTGCGGAAGAGGAAGTCGAGACGTCGTCGGAGAAAGCCAAGGACGCCGCTATCGCGCTGCTCAACTATCGTAGCAGCCATGAGGTCTTCGAGCCCGACAAGCAGGCGGCGCTGCAGCTCGAGGGCGTTGCGAAGATTCAGGAGGAACTCGTGACAACGGAGGCGGAGCTGGCGCAACTCAAGAAGCTATCGCCTGAGAATCCGCAAATAGGTTCGTTGAATTCTCGAATCGACTCACTGCGCAGTGCCATTGCTGCCGGTGCTTTGAAGGTGACCGGCGCGCAAGGATCGTTCAGCGCGCGCGCTCCTAGTTTCGAGCGATTGGCGCTCGACGTGGAGTTTGCCGACAAACAGCTGGGCGTCGCCCTCGCCGAACTCGAAACGGCACGCGCAGACGCTCGGCAAAAGCAGCTTTACCTGGAAACTTTGGTGAGCCCGAACTTGCCCGACAAAGCGACGGAGCCAAAGCGACTGAAATCGATCGTGACGACGTTCATTACCTGCCTGGTAGGCTGGGTGGTAGTCAGTATTCTCATCGCGAGCGTTCGTGAGCATGCAGATTAACCCGCGGGGTTGCTGATGGCCTCTGGCGCGGAGGGCTCGTTTCGTATCGGCCTGAGAAATCAGGGGCGCGTGCTGCACGCATTGATGCTGCGCGAGCTCATTACGCGATTTGGCAGGGACAATCTTGGTGTTCTTTGGCTGGTGGGCGAGCCGATGATTTTCACGCTCGGCGTGACCACGCTTTGGAGCTTGGCGGGCCTGGCTCATGGTGGTGTGGGCATCCCCATCGTCGCCTTCGCGGTGACCGGCTATTCTTCGGTGCTGATGTGGCGCAATTGCACGTCGCACAGCATCGACGGCGTGGAAGCGAATAAGCAGCTGTTGTTCCACCGCAATGTGCACATCATCGATGTGCTGCTAACTAGAATAGCACTTGAAATCGTCGGTGCGACCAGCTCATTCATATTTCTCTCATTTGTATTTATCTCCATAGGGTGGATGCCCGCTCCCGACAATCTGCTTTTGGTACTAGGGGGATGGGTTATGCTGGCCTGGTTCGGGACCAGTCTTGCGCTCGTTATTGGAGGTGCAACGGTGTTTTCGGACTTAGTCCATCGGCTATGGCAGCCGACCGCGTATCTCCTGTTCCCCATGTCCGGCGCTGCTTTCATGGTTGAGTGGCTTCCCCCGAAGCTTCAGGCAGCCGTGTTGTTGTTGCCGATGGTTCACGGCATCGAACTGCTGCGGCACGGCTACTTCGGAAACGTCGTGCGAACCCATTATGATATGGGGTACATGAGCAATTGCTGTCTTTTTCTAAGTCTATTTGGTCTTTACTTGGTCCGTAGAGCCAGCCATAGTTTCGAGCTCTGATGTTGTCCGTCGAACACGTCACGAAAGTCTATGAGACGCGCCACGGTCGCCATAAGGTCTTGGATGACGTCAGCTTCGTGCTGCCGCGTGGAAAGAACATCGGCATTCTTGGAAGAAATGGCGCCGGCAAATCGACGATGATTCGGCTCATCAGTGGGGCCGAGCGGCCAACGACCGGCCGAATCCGTCGAGATATGCGTATATCGTGGCCTTTGGCTTTCGGCGGCGCGTTTCACGCGCATCTGACCGGACTCGATAATCTCAAGTTTGTTTGCCGTCTATACGGGATCGACTACAAACCCTTGATCCCATTCGTCGAAGATTTCACGGAACTTGGATCTTTTTTTCGCGAGCCGGTATTGCATTATTCACATGGAATGATGACGCGGCTGGCTTTCGCCCTGTCCATGGCCATAGACTTCGACTGCTTCTTGATTGATGAGGCGATGATCGTCGGCGATGCTCGATTCCATGAGCGTTGTCACTACGAGCTGTTCGAGAAGCGAAAGGACCGTGCCTTCATATTGGTGAGCCACGACTTCAATACGATCAAGGCTCATTGTGAAAATGCCCTGGTACTTGCCAAAGGACGCCTACATTCGTTCCCGTCGCTCGATGCCGCGTACGCGTACTATATGGAGACACTCGCGCAATAGAAGGAGGCTTACAGGCAATGTCGAACGTCACTCAGCATCGAACCGCGGCAGTGAATTTGGATCTTCGCGCTCAAATCGAGAAGCTGTATTGGCATCATTCGATTGATCTAGGGGATGGAATTGTTACGCCCGGCGGCAAATCGATGTCCATTTGCAGCCATGAAGCGCAACTCATTTTCGACCGCGTCGACATAGCAGGACGGACTGTTCTGGATGTCGGTGCGTGGAGCGGCTTTTTCAGCTTTGAGGCAAAGAGGCGCGGTGCAGCCCGCGTTTTGGCCACGGATTCGTATACCTGGTCACATCCGCATTTTCGCGGGCGCGAAGGTTTCAACATCGCAAAAGCAGCACTTGGAATCGAAGTCGATGCGCGGGAAATCGATGTCGCCAACCTTTCAACTGAATCTGTAGGTCAATTTGACGTCGTTCTCTACCTCGGCGTGTTTTACCACCGTTACGATGCCATTGAAGCGCTGGCGCGTGTAGCTTCGCTCACAAAACATGTATTGATCGTCGAGACTCATCTCGATCTTCGGGAGAGTTCAGTCCCCGGAATGGTTTTCTACCCTGGACATGAATTGAACAACGATGCAACGAATTGGTGGGGCCCAAACGAGCTCTGCATGAAGGAGTTGCTACTTGGGCACGGTTTTTCTGAAATCGAAGTCGCTTTCCATCCGGCGGGTTTGCAGCGCGCAATTTTCCATGCGTGGCGTTCGACGGATCTGCGCCTGAAGCCGCTTCCCGAAGAATTGCGATTGAAACCATATGCCGAGGCCAGACAGCTGGAATATGCAAACGATCATCCGGTATTATCGAAGGTGCGTACGATGTTAGGCCCACTCGGACGCGCATTCTGGAAGATTTGAAGTGCGATGATTGACGCGTCGCAGGCGGAAGCAGGAAGGTTTGCGATGGATCGGCAGCCAAATCACTTTTCGATTTTGATACCCTCGGGAAGTCTGCTTTATCCGAACGACAAACGACCGGCTACGTCTCCGTCAAGGGAAAATGGACGGCCGTAGCAAGAAATTCCATCTATGTGGTCATGGCATGCCATTCTGCGGTAAGTAAGGCACGCACATCATTGCCTTCCATTGGCACGCGACCCACGCAATGACCAAGCCGAAGAGGACACGAGGCAATGCATATCGAACGTATTTTTTTAGCAGTGTTTTGAGCGGCACCGACGCAGTAGCGCCAACGGGAATCGATACGTGGTAGAGCAGGAACGCAGAGTGTTTGTGGTACTCGGGATGCATCGCAGCGGCACCAGCGCCGTGACACGGGCCCTCAGTACCCTCGGGGTTGATCTCGGCGATCGATTGATGCCGCCCAGTGTCGGCGATAACGACAAGGGATTCTACGAGGATTTGGATATCTATGCTTTGAACGTACGCATGCTCAAAGCGATCGGTAGCGATTGGCACCGACTAGCGCCAATTACCCCCGAAGATGTGTCTGAACTACGTGACAAGGGCTTCCTGATCAGTGCGCTCGATCTCCTTCGCCAAAAAACCGCCGGACAGACAATCTTTGGATTCAAGGATCCACGCGTCGCAAAATTACTGCCATTTTGGGAGCAGATTTTTCACGCAGGGGGGTTCAAGGTAAGTTACCTTCTCGTGGTGCGGAATCCGCTCAGCGTCGCGTATTCTCTGAAAAAGCGCGAGGGTTTTCATCATGAAAGGACCTACGCTCTTTGGATCGAGCATGTCATTTCGAGCCTAGCGATATCAGCCCGGAACACCCGGGTGCTCATCGACTTTGATCTATTCGTTCGGGCGCCCGAGCAACAACTGACCAGGATCGCGACTGCACTTGAGCTGAAAGTCAATGCCGCCGCAATGAACGACTATTTGGCAAGGTTTCTCGACGAGAACCTGCGGCACTACAAATTCTCGATGGACGAGTTGCTTGCCGACGAAGCTTGCACCCCGCTGCTCCGGCAGATGTATACGACGCTCTTTGAATATGCCGCGGAAGGCCGGCCGATCGATACGCCGATCTTTTACGACATCACGTCGAGGTGGGCTGCGGAATTTTCTCACATCCAACAAACCTTTGGCTGGATCGATCGGATCTTGCAACACACAGCGGAGATGGAGCAGGCGGTCCAAACACCCGACCAACAGTTGCGGAGCATAATCCAGTCCGCGATCGCAGCCGACTCGCGCATCTTCGCCGACGTCTTCGACAAGGACTGGTACCTCCGAAAGCACCCTGATGTGGCGGTCGCCGGGATCGACGCCTATCAACACTACCTCGACGCGGGATTGGCTGAAGGCCGAGCGCCCGCCGACGATACGGCAGCCTTCGTTCGAGACGGCTTGGCTTTCTATATGAACAAGCTGAAGAGCCGGCTGAATCAAGCAAATGAACTAAAGGACGAGCACGCTAAACAATCGGCCAAACTTGCCGGCGAAATGACCGCGAAGTTACATCAGCAAAAGCAGGACTTCGAGCGACAGTTCCGGGAGCGCCAAGAGTTGCTTGAACTTTACAAGGCGCACAGCCTCCATATGCAGCAACAACTGGAGAAGTCCGAGAAGCGGGAAGTTCTTTTGACCACACAAGCCTCTTCCGCCCGTGAAGCGCACGATGAGCAGGTGGCATCATTACAGCGAGTTGTCGACCAAACTCTCGCTGAACTCGATGCGTTGAGGACGGAGCGAAGAGATATCCTGCGCTTGCAGGAAGCAGTAGCGTTCGGAGAGCGGACGCTTGCCCAACTGCAGAGCGAATATGTCGCGCAAGAAGGCAGGCTCGCCGAGATATATGACCGCTTCGCATCCCTTTTTTCGGTTAAACAAGACGAGCCCGTCGCGGCAGCGCGTTCCGTCGACGAATTGTTGCAATATCATGCGAATCAATTCGTCGAGTGTGCGTATATGACGTTACTGAAGCGGGCGCCGGACGCACATGGACGACAGTTTTATCTGTCGCGAGTGATGAGCGGTACGCCAAAATTGCAGGTGTTGAAGGAACTATTCGAATCCGACGAAGCGCAAACAATTGGCGTGCAGCTGGCCGGGCTGCCTGAGGCACTCAAGAGGTACCGCTTGGCCAAGAATCCCATACGGCGACTTTTGTCTCCGTCCCTGGCGAGCTTCGATCTTGAATCTGCGGACCAGAACCGACTACGGGCGATAGAGCAAAAGTTGTTTGCTGGTGATCAATCAGCCATGGCAATCAATCTTCCGTTTGTGTTCCACGATGCCGGGAAGACTGCAGAATTAAAATCGAACACGCCGCATCCGGAGCGATTTGAAGCCCCAGCCGTCGTGCCAGATTTAATTCCCTCAAGGGCAGGCAATCCTGAACTGCCACCAGCCGATGGCAAATGGGAGTGGGGGGACTATGTCGTTGTCAAAGACAGAATCGCCGATTTCAAACGCAGCCGAGCCGATTCGTTTGTGCCAAAGCCAATTGAATTGATCGATATTGGAGAGCGGCCGTTTACCTCTGTGCTTCAGGACATTGCGCTTCCGGCACCCGGAAAGACGCCCGATGTCTCCATCATCCTACCGTCTTCAACAATCTAAAGCTTACTCTGGAGTGCCTCCTTTCCATTTCAAGGTATGCGGAAACCTCCGTGACGTTCGAGGTTCTCGTCCGCGATGACGCCTCTTCCGATGACACGGTAAAGGTGGTAACCGCAATAAAGAATCTGCGGCTCGTTCGAAATCCCGAAAACCTGGGTTTCCTGAAAAACTGCAACCGAGCGATCGATTCGGTGAGAGGGCGCTATGTCGTCTTCTTGAACAACGACGTTCAAGTCAGCAAAGGCTGGCTGAGCGCCTTGCTCGATACTTTCTCGAAGTTTCCCAAGGTTGGCGCCGTGGGGCCGCGGTATGTGTATCCAAACGGCCGCTTGCAAGAAGTTGGCGCCGCGTTTCGTCCAGACATGACTGCTCAAATGATTGGATTGGGAGAAGATCCGGAGCAGTTGAGATTCGCATATGTGCGACGGGTAGATTATACGTCGGGGGCGTGCCTTATGCTGCCGACTCCTTTGCTGAAGGAGCTGGACGGTTTTTCTGAGGACTTCCTGCCTTGCTATTGCGAGGACAGCGATCTGTGTCTTCGGGTGCAAGAGCGCGGCTACTTCGTCTATTGCAATGCCGAAGTGACGGTGGTCCACCATTTGTCCAAGACAACCGCTGCATTGAATGATGATTTCAAGTATCGATGCGTAGCCAAGAATCTGAACACATTGGCCCAAAAGTGGGCTCATCGGGTGGAAAAGACCTCGGTCCCGCGTGTACTTGCGTTCTACTTGCCACAATTCCACCCGTTTCCAGAGAATAATGCGTGGTGGGGAGAAGGGTTTACGGAGTGGACAAATGTGACCAAGGCACGCCCTAACTATGAGGGTCACTATCAGCCGCGTTTTCCGGCTGATCTTGGGTATTACGATCTTCGTTTGCCCGAGATCATGGCCCAACAGGCACATCTCGCGCGCAGCCATGGTATTGACGGTTTCTGCTTCTATTATTATTGGTTTGGCGGTAAGCGGCTCCTTGAAACGCCGATAGAGGCCATGCTTGCTTCGAAGACTCCGGATTTCCCGTTCTGCCTGTGTTGGGCGAACGAAAATTGGTCTCGTCGCTGGGATGGGAGAAGTAGCGAGATCCTGATGGCTCAACAACACTCGCCCGACGACGATATTGCTGTGATAGGAGATCTGGTGAGATATTTCGCGGACGCACGCTACATCAGAGTCGACGGTCGCCCTCTCATGCTCATTTACAGGGTTCAGCTATTCCCGAATTTTGCGGAGACAGCTGAACGATGGCGAAGTTATTGTCGCGAAACGGGGGTCGGCGAGATATATCTGGCCATGGTGGAGTCATTCGAGCTTGTTCATTCCCGCACCAACCCAACCGTCTACGGCTGTGATGCGGCCGTGGAATTTCCGCCACAAGAGTTGGCCGATGCGAAATCGCCGAGCGGCGTGATTATCAATCCCGATTTTACGGGAAGTGTGGCCGACTACAGAGATCTGGCCGTGAAATTCGCAACGCGCGACCTCCCAAACTACAAGAGGTTTCTGGGTGTGGCGCCCGGGTGGGATAACACGGCCAGAATGCAGCACAAGAGTTTCTGTTTTGAGTACGCCACACCGGGGGCGTTTCAGGCATGGCTCGAGGAAGCGATCGAGCTGACTCGAACTCAACACTACGGCGACGAACGTCTGGTCTTCGTAAATGCATGGAACGAATGGGCCGAGGGCGCTTATTTGGAGCCAGACCAACGATTCGGCCATGCTTTTTTGGAAGCGGTGCGAAATGCCAAGGAAGCAGCCCTGTTATTGCGTCGGAATGCATATGGGCTGGGCGGTTGACCCGAGATGCTTCACAAGAGCCTTTGCGTCGTCGGTCACCCCTACGCCCCAATTGGTATGGGAGAGCATGTACGCTGCTCTTATCGCGCCCTCCGAAGTATCGCCATCAGGCCGTCAATCCTCGATATCTACAGCCTTCAGCAACCGGATGTCGATGAAGTCGCGGAGTTCTCGCCTGCCGCTGCCAGCAGCGGCGCGGAAATAAACATCTTTCACATCAATGCCGACGAGGTAAATCAAGCGTTGGCGCACTTGTCGTTTAACGCTCCGTGGACTGGCTATAACATCATATACCCTGCCTGGGAATTGGCGCGTTATCCAGAGGAATGGGCTCTCCATCTTGATAAGTTCGACGAGGTGTGGGCGCCATCGCAATTCATCATGGAGGCGCTCGCCAGCGTATGTAAGCGGCCGGTAACCCATATGCCATTGGCTTGCGAGGTGCTGCTCTCGTCGTTTCTTTCCAGACGCTACTTCGGCATTCCTGAAGCTGACTATACGTTCTTGTTCTTCTTCGACGTGCGCTCGTACTCCCAGCGAAAAAATCCAGAAGCCGTCATCAGGGCGTTTCGACGCCTGCTCACTTTGCGGCCATATTCCAAGGCCCGGCTGATACTAAAGATCAACGGTGCGGAGATGGCGCAGGAAGTCATGGATCGTTTGCGCGAAAACGTTGATGCATTTGCCGACCGTGTCACGTTGATCACCCGCCTAATGTCAGATAACGAGGCAAAGAATCTGGTGCGATGTTGCGACTGCTTTCTGTCGCTGCATCGATCCGAGGGATTCGGCCGCGGGATGGCTGAGGCCATGTTCCTCGGCAAACCGGTGATTGCAACCGCATATTCGGGCAACATGGACTTCATGTCCGACAACACGGCATTGCTCGTTCCATTTCAACTGGTTGCGGTTGGAAAAGACGCGTACCCACACTGGCAAGACCAGAAATGGGCAGAGCCGGATGAAGAGGCAGCTTCAGATCACATGATACGCTTGCTGGATAACCCGCGAGTTGGACAGGAATTGGGGGCTCGAGCGAGTCGCCATATTCGGTTGAACTTCGGTTACAGGCCGACCGGCCTTCGATATCTGCGCCAGCTGGAGGCTCTCCATGGCTAGCCGAGTGACTGACGCAGACTTCGACGGTGTCCCTCGCGCGTGTCCGTGACCTGTCCCATGGTGGCATTGACCCAACTAGGAGTCTCGTGATGTACCCTCCATTATGGATAGACCAGCCGGGAGCGCTGGAGAAAGTAGATGCGGCCGAAATCGGTGAAACTGAAAAATCCATCGCGCGATCCCTCATTACGACAGGCCTTGCGGTAGTGCGAGGGGCACACGACGAAGCCCTTTGCGAAGAGGTTGTGGCGGATTACCAGCGATATTGCGCCGAGAACAGCGATTATGTGAGAGCGAATCTCGATTCTTTCGGCCGGGAAAAACGTCTCGTGAACTTTCATCACTGGTCTGATGCCGCACTGCAAATTGGCACAAATCGCAAGATCATGTCCGCGCTCGACTTCATCTTTGGCCTTGAAACCTCCGTTTACACATCCTTGACATTCAAGTACGGCACTCAGCAGCCGGTTCATCGAGATACGCCGCATTTTGCCACTTGGCCGCGCGGCTATTTTGTCGGCGTCTGGACTGCACTTGAGCCGGTGAACGACAACATGGGACCATTATTTTATCATCCTGGCGCTCATCGATTCGGCGTAGACGAGGCGAAGCTCAAGGCTCAGGCGGAAGCGCGCTTGCCCCACGCGTCCAAGAAGGAACAGATGCGGCTCGCGCTCGACATTTACAACGGCGAAATCATGCGGATCTCTCCCACGATTTCGGAAGCGATAGCACTGCCTGCAGATATCGGTGATAGTGTGATCTGGCACCCAGAGATGCCCCATGGCGGATCACCCGCCAAGAGGCAAATGGCGACACGCTGGAGCATGGTGTTTCATTGCGCTCCCGCAGCAGTGCAAGTACATCAACATGAAACCTTTTTTGGGCACGACAAATCAGCATCGCCGCCAGCACGCTATGGGTTTCGCGAGGCTTACAGCAGAAAGGTAGCAGAAGCCGGCGGTGTCGGATTCATGTAAGTACGACGCCCCGCCGTGGCTATTCATTGCATAGGATCGTAGGAATCGCGACTTCGGCCGTTGCTTCCTGCATACGCATAATAGATGTCACCCGTGAACACGCCATTGCCATAGGTCAATGGTGCGTCAGGCGGTATGGCCAGAAACCACACTTGCCTCAAGTTTCCTGTAGCTTCGCCAAATTTTGGGCTAGAGCCATTGGTCGGGACGACACACGATAGTATGACTTTTCTTGTTCGGGGAGACTTGTCGTCGAGGTCGATGGTTGTTATCTGACCATTCCAATTTCCACCGATAAAGACGTGACTATCGGCACCCGACAATAACTTCAACGCTTGATCGGGATCGGGGCTTGAATCTACCGGCCCGAAACTTCGATCCAGCTGCCAACCTAGTGCCCCTTGAAAATGGTAAACATAGTAACCGACGCGTGGTAGGGCTGATCCGTCAGGGAGTACGCATGGCGATGGCTTTCCGGTGCTGGCTTCCTGGAACAAATACGCGATCATCGATTGCGGTACACCGGCCTTGTAGTCGAAAAGCTTTGGATTCATATGCAAGCAGGTCCGGCCCTGGACGCCACCGTCAATTAAGCCCGGCCCCTGCAAAGTATTCACGATGGCTGTGAGCCCAGTGGTTCCAGTGCCTACCAGTGCAAAGCTATTATGCTCAGGGTTGACGGCGACATTCGCCACCCCAGGCACGTAATTGTACGATCCAGGAAAAGGTGACGTCGGACCCCAACCAGGCTGAGAGTAGTCATTCATCACAAACGATGGATATCGGCCATCGAGCGATGAGAAGCCGCCCGAGTTCGACGGATAATCCAACATATCTAATATTTGCCAATCGCCCCGCGGTCCGTAGGCTGCTTTTTTGAGCGAAAACACCGTACTGTATGTATTGTACCGACTGGAAGTGAAGTAGATGATCGGAGAGCCGAACATCTCGTCGACAAAATTTACGAGCAGGCTGTCCTTCTGAAAGTTTTCATCGTGATATTTCGTTCCGTTGCCAGATCCATACGGAATGATGTTTAGATGCAGAATATGATTAAGACCAACTGATGAAGTACAACCCCAGATCTTGAAGTAATCTTTACCGTCATCGGCTCCGGTAGCCCAGGGAAAATTTGGTGGCCCGAAATCATATGCCGTGCTTGCGCATTTCGAGCGCGGCGCTAGACACGACGCGGTCTTGATCGCAGATGTTCGGGCAATCGGATTCAAATTGAACGATTTCGTCATGCCGGATAACAGCTGCGATTCCGAACGATCAGCGTTCGCGGCTTGCGCGTAAAATGTCGTGGCTTTGCCGCGCTTGAATTCTTCCGGAATCGGAAAAACGAAACGATGGGCACCGGGGAAGCCGTGCATATACAGAACAGAAAAATCGACAGCGTTGGCGAGCGTTGTGCCCATGAGCGTACCTCCCTGCGAAGGTGGTGCATAGGCATAAAATGAAATCGTAAGAGCCTGATCGGGATGCTGCGAATCGACGGCCCAACCTGAAATCACGCCATCAGCGGCGGATACGCCGGATATCCACCCGATGATACGATCGTCTTGGGACGCTGCAGTCCGCGAGGCTATATCTGGTGCTGGCAGCGGTAGCCGACTGCTCGGCTTGTCGCTCAACAGCGCCGTGAATGCGCCGGTGTAAAGGGTGGGGGCGCCACCGGCATTTGATACAAAACATGCTAGGAGCGCAGCGATTGTGACCCAGACCTTGGTGCAATCTAGGACAGACATCCCGCAGTCGAATGCCACCACCTTTCGGCGCATCAAAATAGTGCGTTTTGCCATTGCGCGGCACGTGGTCCTTGTATGGCCGATGCCATCAATTGCCGCTTTCACGCGGTTTCTCACGTATGGTTCCAAAAAATGGCAACCCACACTCGACGGTAATGACTCTTGTCAATCCAGCTGCTACCCATCTAGGGCCCGAAAGCCCCTGATCAAGCTCCATGCTTTCTTGACCGTTGCACAGGTATAATAAGTCATCCAACATCCAATATTCATAGGTCATCAGCGACACGTTGGTAAAAACTATCGCCACGGGAATTCGGGGTACTTAGATGTCCAACTGGCTAGAGGTACGAATTCCGATCAGTCCACTCGAGCATTATTTCAATCGGATACAACTGATCGCCTGTTCAATACGATCACTCGGAGGGCGCTACGCCGATGTACGGGTGCGCGTCACCGTCGGCGCCGATCAAGAGCCCGAAGATTTGTATGCGCGGCTTCCTTGGTCGCGAGCTGCTGGTGTCGATTGGGTATGGGTGGATAGGAAGGACTTCAATCATTGGAAGCATACCCAACATGAATATATTGCGACAATGATGGAGCGTTTTCGTCCACCGTTCTCGACACAACAGGTTCTCATGTTAGACGCCGATGTCCTGGTCATGCGGGAATTTGACGAACTCAGCGCTCTTCTGGACTCGCAACCTGGGATCGCCGGGGTCATGGCTCATGCCTCACCATTTCTCGCGCTCGAGGAACAGGGCCATCTGCATTCGTGGCAACAGCTGTTCGAGTGTACTGGCCTGAGCACGCCGCCGTTTACTCATGAACATTCGGGCTGGGGAATCATGGATCACAGTCCGGTGCGGCGGTTCGCTCCCCCGTATTTCAATACCGGGGTCGTCCTGGGCACTGCGTCAATCCTAGAGACACTCTATGCTCCCTATATGCGCGCGCTCAATTCGGTGCGAAGTATCATGGATAGCTATTTCTTCGAACAAATCGCGCTCACACTCGCCCTTTTCGACACCGGGATCCCTGTTCACGTGCTGCCGCTGCGCTACAATTATCCCAACCAACCTGAGTTTGATGCGGCGCGTCCGGGTGAGTTGGAGGCGATTCGTTTCCTGCATTTTCTGCGAACCAAAATCGTCCAACGAGAGGCGGATTTCGCGACACTGGAGACGATAGAAAAAATGACTGCCCGCGCCGACCTGGCGGGGTCTAATGAGCTGTTTCGACGCCGAGTCGCGGAACTGCTGCCATCGCTGGCCGCCGCCCGAACGTATTCCAACAAACAGAATATGAATTGATGGAACGGGTTCCGTCTCCAACCGGGCTGTTGTCCGTTCCCTCAATTGCAGGTCGCGAACTGGAATATCTCACGGAGGTTCTCGCGTCGACGACCTGGGGCGGCGACGGCAAATTCTCGAAGCTTTGCGCCGATACCATCCAATCGGCGCTGGGCGTCCCACACGCGCTCTTGACGCATTCGTGTACGGCGGCGTTGGAGATGGCGGCGATCCTCGCGGGTTTGCAGCCGGGCGACGAAGTCATCATGCCATCGTTCACGTTCGTCTCTACCGCCAACGCCGTCGTGTTGCGCGGTGCCATCCCAGTCTTCGTCGACATCAGACCCGACACTCAGAACGTCGATGAGAGGATCATCGAAACGGCTATTACGCAGAGAACCCGCGCAATTATCGTCGTCCACTATGCCGGCGTCTGCTGCGAAATGGACGAGATCAATCGTGTGGCCGCGCGCCATGGATTGCTGGTAATCGAAGACGCGGCCCATGCGTACTTTGCAACCTACCGTGGAAGACCCGCAGGCAGTCTTGGCGACATGGCAGCGATCTCCTTTCATGAAACCAAGAACGTGATCTCAGGCGAAGGTGGGGCTTTCTTGACCAAGCGTGCCGACCTTGCGGCCGGCGCGGAAATCGTCCGCGATAAGGGAACTGATCGATCTCGGTTCCTGCGCGGTGAGATACACAAATACACGTGGGTTGGCATCGGGTCGTCATACCTGCCGAGCGACCTCATTGCAGCCGTCTTGTACGCGCAGTTGGAATGTGCGCAGAACATCACTACGCGGCGTCTCGCGCTATGGAACGATTATCATGGCGGCTTCGCCGGGATCGAAGCAGCGGGCTGGGCGCGGCGCCCCATCGTTCCACTCGAATGCCGGCACAACGGACACATTTATTACCTGCTCCTGGACAGCACCGACAGCCGCGACAGAGTGATCAAAATGCTGCGCAACAATGGCGTTGCCTCATCATTCCACTACGTACCGTTGCATAATTCTGCGGCGGGACTTCGATTCGGCCGGTCAATCGGTGATCTTCCGGTTACCATCGATCACTCTTTGCGATTGATGCGTCTGCCCCTGCATACGGGAATGTCAAGCACTGACGTGGAACGCGTTGTGGATTTGATCAATGCAGCCTTTTAACGCTTGCGACGGGTCGGTACGATGTGCTTTCGCTTCGCGACGGGCTCACAAGGTTTGCAAGATCTTACGCGCATCAACTGACCGCCTGCTCACTGAGTTATAGTGACTTGAGGTGGGGGCAACTCCTTCGATAATCTGCGCCCTCAACTGGCGAGTCCCAAGGCACTGCGCGAATGGCTGTAAAGCGTTTTAATGAAAGCGTGCTGGGAGCGCTCGAGAGACCCACGTTGGCCTGGATTGCGGGTAGGGCGCCGGATTGGCTCATGCCCGACCACCTGACGGTCCTAGGATTCGTCGGAGCTGTCTTGGCCGCCACGGGATTCTTGCTGAGTCATTGGTGGTTGCCCTGGCTGTGGCTTTCCAGCTTTGGACTCGCCGTGAACTGGCTGGGAGATTCGGTTGACGGAACTCTCGCGCGGCTACGCCACACAGAGCGCCCTCGCTACGGATTTTTCGTTGATCACACCAGCGATTTGTTCTCACAGGTGATGATCTTTTTGGCAATCGGATTTTCTCCTCTGGCCCACTTCGCTGCGGCTTGCCTGGGGTTGATCGTCTTTCTAATGGCATTCGTGTACACGCTCATTGGGACCCACGTCCGCCAGAGGATGCGGATTACATACTTTGGTTTTGGTCCGACGGAGATCCGATTGCTGCTGATAGTCGGCAATTTGCTGGTTCTGGCGTTCGGCGTGATCGACGTTCATATTTGGATCCCGGGTTTACTGGCGAGCGCTGGACCCGTTTCAATTCATGATGTCGTGATTTCGGGTATGGCATGTGCTGGTGCAGCGCTGATTGCCGCCTTGGCGATCAGGGAGGTCGGCGCGCTGGGACGAGAAGATCCGCCACATCCCAGACCGTCTGATTCATTATGATTGGAGAACAAATTGGGAATCAGGCGGGATCTATAGAAATTCAAAACGCCTCAGAAATCTCGGTGCCGAAGCGAGATCTTAGGGTGCTTCTGGAAATGCGGCCGGCCTTCGATGGCTACTCGGGGATCCCTCAGGAGACGCGTCTGCTTTTCAGAGGACTTTCGCTTCTCGACGGTGTTTCGGTGGAAGGTTTGCTGCAACATGCCGGCCGTGTTTTGCCCGTAGGCTTGTCCCGTCCGAGTGATCAGCGTTTGGATCGCAAGACCAGGGACAGGGATCTGAATCGACTTGGGCGAATCGTCATCGTTCTCGAGCAAAATTACTGGGATTCAATTCTGCGATCGTACGGGTATACCTTTGCGATGGCGGTTTGGCATCTATTGGGAGGCCGCCAAAGGCTTACTCGATTCGAGGCAACGCACTTCCGTGATTATTTGTGGCGTAGGCTGTTTGCGAAGTCATTGCCGCCCTCAGACTTTGACGTCGTGACGCGGGCGGGATTCAGGATTGCGCGGGAGCCCTGGAACGCCATGCAGATATGCGCGGTCGTGACGCGAAAGATGGGTTGGCCATCCTTGTTCCCCCGCCTGAATACGCGAGATTTCGACGTGATGATCGTCGAGACGCCCTATCCTGCATCGGTATCGAAAAGCACAAAGCTCATCGTGAGATACCACGATGCCATCCCCTTGACGATGCCCCATACGATCTCCGACAAGCGCTGGCATCACGCATTCCACTATCATGCCCTGCGTAAGAATGTTTCGAATGGCGCCTGGTTCGTTTGCGTATCCGAAGCGACGCGCAGGGATCTCATCTCTGCATTTCCTGAAACTGAGCCGCGTTCCTACACCATCCACAATATGGTTTCGCACGATTATTTCGACGAAGAATCGACGCCACAGCGCATTCCGCAAATTATCAGAACCAGGCTGAATCCGAACATTCAACCTCCGCTGGACGCGTCGTTCACGCGGCGTCTGTTCGAAGATGCCGCCTGGTCGGAGCCTTTATCTTATTTGCTGGTAGTCGCGACCATCGAGCCTCGAAAGAATCACGAGACGTTGCTGTCGGCTTGGGAAAAGCTGCGAGCAGAGCGTTACCCAAGATTGAAGCTCTTGGTTGTCGGGAAATTGGGATGGCACCATACCGACATAGTCGACAAATTTCGTCCATGGATGGAGCGCGGCGAAGCTTTCTTGCTCGCCGGTGTAGCATCGAACGATCTGCGACTGTTGTACAAACATGCTTGCGCCACGGTTTGCCCCAGCTACGGCGAAGGATTCGATTTTGCCGGGGTCGAGGCCATGCGCTCCGGAGGCGCAGTGGTGGCTTCGGACATTCCCGTGCATCACGAGATCTACATGGACGCCTCGGAATACTTCAATCCGTACTCGGTCGATGACTTGAGTGCGGCCATCGAGCGTGTCATCGATCCAGAGAACGCAACTCGGCGGTCCGAGCTGGTCGCAAAAGGCGCAGCCGTTTCGGCTAGATATACCTACGACATGATTTTGCCGCAGTGGGCGGCCTTCCTCAAAGACAAACTGGCGACGTGAAGCACGCGTTGCTTGGACTATTGCGGCTGTTTTATGAGTTTGTAATGACCGTGAATCCGCTACGGAACCTGTCCGCATTTTCATGCGCCGCAGCGATCATCATCGGCGCCATCCTGCTGCATGGTTGCGGCGGTGGCGGCAATGCCCCGCAGACCTATACGATCGGCGGGTCCGTATCGGGCCTGACCGGCACGGTCGTGTTGCAGGACAACGGAGGGGATAACCTCACATTAACCGGCAACGGGCCCTTCACCTTTGCGACCGGCATCACCTCGGGCGGCGATTACAAGGTGTCAATCTTGTCGCAGCCGCTTGGACCCACCTGTGCGGTCACCAATGGCAGTGGCACCGCGGCATCGAATGTCACCACGGTGTCCGTTCAGTGCACGCTCGACCCGGCAACGTTTCTATTGCCTCTCCAGGCCACCCCGGTGGTGCCGGCGTCGACGGGAAAGCCGGGCATCAACGGGCTGGTCGTGCTGACTTCAAAGGCGCTCGGGGATCCTCCGGTGCAGATCACGGGCGACAATGTATTGGGCCTGGGGTACGCACAACAATTGACGGTTTCTTCGACGGGCAGCATATCGCCCGGCACGATCACTGCGATCGCGTACGCGACGTCCGGCGTGGCGGGAGGAGACAGTTTCTGGACATTGAACCTTTCCGGAAGCAGCAGCTTGAAACCCGTTCAGATGACCAATTTCGTCGGGGCAGCGCAATCGTATCTTAATGGGATGGGCCTCCTGGCTTACAAGAATCTTGCCGACCCCAGCTCGGAGTTCTTCGTGATTGGTGCCGCGTCGAGCAATGCCTGCGGCTATGGTTGGATGGTTCTGCACGCGAGCGATACTGCAACGACGGCCCCCGGCATGGTTGCGGGGCTGGCCCAGGGACAACTTGTCGCGTTGTACCAGCCCAATGGCATGTTGGCCGGCGTGGTGGCGAACGATTGTTCGGGCAACTTGAATTTCTACCACGACGAGACCTTTACCAATCCGGTCCAACTGCTGCAGGGTGCGGCGATCGTCGAGTTGCTGGCGCCGCCGCGCCAAGCATCCGTGCTGACTCCGATCTCCACGCAACCCACCCTTGCGTTTCTCGTCTTGAAAGTCGGGGCGCAAACGCAGTTGCGTCGTATCGATTACACAGGATCGCTATCCAGCGATTTATACGATTTCGCAAGCACCCCCCAGTTCGCTGGCCCACAGGCCTACGAGGGCTTTGCCGCAGATGCGGCAAATCTGTATTTCTTCGATCTGACGCCCGACGTTCAGGGGCCAGCGCCATCATTCGTTTCATTCATTGAAGAGCCGCTCGACGGTTCAGCCAGGGCGACTGTGCTGTCCACGAGCAACTATTATGGCTCCGGTACCTGGGGATACGTGGGATCGACCGGCTCTCAACTCGTCGTGGATTTTTTTAACGGCCGAGCCGGGGGTGGCTATTGGTCGTTGCCGGTGGCTTCCCCTGGAGCAGGTCTTACCGCAATTCCCACTGATGGATATTTGGTCTCGGACCTCGTGGGCGGCGATCTGCTGATGTCAACCGATTGCTCGGGCCGACAAATCTGCGGCGGTAATACAGAGATCATTGCCACGGACGGAGCCGTGTTATCGGGCCCCGTGGCGGATTCGTATTATACGTTCACGGATAACGTGTTGTTTCAAGTGCAAGGCGCCAACGGTAATATTTATGTCGTCAATCAAGGCAACCCGTTGTCGCCGCCGGCCGGCCCGTTGGCGCCGAAGAGCGGAGCGGCGAATTTTGGCCAAGGCTCGTCCCCTGATGGTGGCGGATTCAGTGGGTCACCCACGATAGGAATCATAAACATATCAGCAGCGACCAGCACATTCATCGCGGCCTTTGATTTGTCGAAGAACCTCATAACGCCCATCACCATGGATAACACGACGTTCAATGAGCTCCAACCTGACCTGGCCGTGGATTGAACGTCGATGGGTTCCCTCCCTGAGCCCTAGTCAACTCGCGACTTCTCAGGACTGCCGCGTGGCCATGATCGAGTGGTCCATTCGGATATGAAACGCATCTTGCTGACCGGTGCCAGCGCCGGCATAGGACTGCTGACCGCCCAGCGCTTATGCGCCAAGGGACATGAGGTATGGGGAACCGGTCGTACGCTGGCCAAACTGCCGGTCATGAACCGCTTTCACCCCGTGTTGCTCGATCTCAACGACAAGAATTCGATCGAGAAAGGCTTTCGCGCGGCGACGCAGGAGGCCGGTCACTTCGATGTACTCATCAACAACGCCGGCGCCGGCGTGTTTGGACCGCTCGAGAGCTTCTCGGACGAAGAGTTCATTGCGCAATTCGAAATGCTGCTGCTCGGACCGTTGCGGCTGATCCGCCTGGTGCTGCCCGATATGCGCGCGCGCAACGTGGGTCTCATCGTCAATGTGTCGTCGCTTGCCGGGGAATTTCCGCTGCCCTTCATGGCGCCTTATTCCATGAACAAAGCTGCATTGAGCGCCTTGTCCGAGGGGTTGGGCTTCGAGTTGGCGCACACGGGGGTGCGCTTGGTGGACGTGCGGCCAGGGGATTTCGCGACCAATTTCCACGAGTCGACCCGGCGCATCGGCAGCGCGCTGGCATCGGAATATCAACCGAATCTCGATTTGGCCTGGCATGCCATCGACGAGAACATGAAGCGCGCCAAGAGCCCGGCGGCGGTCGCGGACCTCCTGGTTTGCATCGTCGAGGACAAGGTTCGCGGCCCGGTGCAGGCCGTGGGCGACATCTTTCAAGCTGGCATCGCGCGACTGTTGGCGCGCAGCGTGCGGCGTTCGTGGGTGCAGTGGGGGCTATCGAAATACTATGGGTTGCGCCGCAAATGATAGGAAGCAGATGATAGGAAGCAGATCATGTATCGCTGCGTTTGACCGGCGGTCGCGCCGACCCGATGGGCGCCGCACCGCCTCTAACCTAACTAAACCCCCTCGTTCCTCATAGAAGCCAACGCTTCATCCGCCATCGAGAGCGTCGCTTCGATGTGCTCCGGCTTGTGCGCCGACGACAAGAACCAATTGTGATGCGGGTGGAATAGCGCGCCACGCCGCGTGACTTCGGCACAGAAGCGCTGCTGACGCCTAAGGTCCGGATCCACATCGAAGGTGGGGAAGGGCATTGCCGGCGGCCCGGAGGGGCTCATCGCGTAGCCGTGCTTCCTGGCGACATCGATCAGGCCGCTCATGAAAGATCCGCCGCTGCGGCGCAATATGGCCGGCGTGTCCTCGCGCTCCATGATGTCGAGGCACGCGAGCGACGCGGCCATGGCCGGCGCGCTGTTCCAGTAGCTGCCGGTCAGAAAAACCTTGCTGGCCGCTACGCGCAGCTCCTTGCGCCCTAGAGTGGCGGACAGTGCGTGGCCGTTGGCGAGGGCCTTGCAGAAGCAGATGAGGTCCGGCTCGAACCCGAACTCTTTGTGAGAGCCGCGCAAGTTCAGCCGAAAGCCGGCGCGGATGTCATCGAGAATGAGCACGATGCCTTCCCTGCGGCAGGCGGTCTCGATGTGCGTGAAGAAACCGGGCGCCGGCATCTGTGACGCTGCGAACGCCGGATGATGAAAGGGGGTCATGATGACCCCGGCGATATCGCCGCGATGGCGCTTCAGCAGCGTGTCGAACGACTCCAGATCGTTCCAGGTGAAATCGTGAATGTGAACGCGGTCCTCCTCGATGAGGCCGCCGTGGCCGGGCGTCCAGGCCGGAGCGATGCCGTGATAGGCATCCTTCACTTTGAGGATCTTGCGGCGCTTGGTGTGTTCGCGCGCCACCTGCATGGACCAGGCTGTCATGTCCGAACCGTTCTTGCCGAACACCGCCCACGAGGCGAACTCGACCAAGGACACCAGCCGTTCGGCAAGATCCACCATCACGGGACCGGGGTGATTGAGGCACAGCGCGTCGCGCTGCTGGCGCGCTGCGGCTTCCTCCACTTCCGCGCGCTGGTGACCCAGGATCATCGGACCGTAACCGCACAGGTAGTCGATGTATTCGTTGCCGTCGACGTCCCAGTACCGGCAGCCTTGCGCGCGCTCGGCGTAGTACGGAAAGGCGCCCGGCAGCGAGGCCACGGGACTGGCGTGGCCATAAATGCCCCAGGGAATTACCTGCGCCGCGCGGGCGAAGAGTTCGGCGGAGCGCTTGAAACGGGGGTCGCCGGTGTTCACTGATATGTTCGACGGAGCGTCAGGGGTGACGTGACCCACGGGCGGCGGTTTGAGGTGAACCTGGTTCATGCCGCCCTCGCAATTCTCGATAAGCTCACCGGAAATCAATGTTGATCATTACATACCCCGGCTTTACATTGCGCCATGCCTTCCCCCGGCACAGTTCGTATCATGACATAAGAGGCGCGCCAATTTGGACCTCTGCCGGCTTATTATTTAGGTTCTTGTCCATGAGTTCTTGGAACGGTCTCCATATGAGCTGGGCTGAGACTCAAAGCAATAAACCCAGTCTCTCGGCGACCATCATGCCGAGAGAGGAAAAACATCAGCTATGACTGTCGACGACAACCTGTTTCTGGAAAATATCAAGGCACTGCGCGGTGACATCGCTGGGGTGCGTGGTGCAGTCGATGAATTGACCAGCCGCGTCACAACGCTCGAAATTGGACAGTCCACGATCCTTAACTTTGTCAGCGTCGTCTCTGGTGACGTTGCTCGCCAGCAAGCGAGTATCGACCACATCAACACGCGGATCGACCGAATTGAGCGGCGCTTGGAACTTGTGAGCGACCCCAAGGGGGAGGCATGAGACCTGGCTCGGGCTGCGTGATCTACCTTGCGCCACTTCCCACAGACCCTCTGGCATCTCGGCCGTGAGTCAGGGCTGCAGGTAAACGCGCAAGCGTTCCATCACGACATTGAGACCATCGGCCAGCGGGATCAAACCGTCGACGCTCATCTCGCCGGCCCCGATCGCGGCCATGGTATCGGCTTCATCGCGCATGGCGGCATAGGCCAATTCCACGCTGCCGAAGACTATACACACATCGGGCCGTCGCGGCGGCTCGCTCCAGCCCGACACGGCAGGCTTCGCCGCGGAGTCGAACCAGACGGTGGAGTTGGGCTCCCCCTCGATGCGAAAGGATGCGAGTCCGGGCGGCAGGCTCTCGAGCACGCTGACCGCTTCGGGGTCGCCCGCTGCGAGCGGCGCTAACCCCAAGCCTGCGGCGATCAACGACAGACGCGCATACAAGCGCCGGCCGTTGAGGTCAGCCAATACTTCTGGGTGGCCATTCATGACCGCTTCCAGGCGCTCCGCCAGCTTCGCGAAGCGCGCGAGCAGCCCGACGCGCCAGCCGCCCCAGATGGGCAGCGGTACGGCCCAGGCGGCGCCGCCGAAGAACGCATTCAGGTGCGCGGCGCTCAAGAACAGCAGCGTCACCGACGGCCATGATGGCGATGCCAGGCTCCAGGCGGTGCGCCCCGCCTCGAAGGTCACGACGGCGCCGGAGCCGCCGAGTACGCGCAGCGCGATGCTGCCGCGGGTGTCTCCCATGATGGCGCGGGCGGCCGGATCCTCGGCACTCAAGTCGGCGAGGCAGGGCAGAACTGCCTGCAGGTATAAGCGGCTCAGAACCTTTGGGTTGCGAGCCCCGCGGCTCAACGCCCGAGTTCGGCGGCGAGCACGCCGACCGCATGGCGTATGTCCTCTTCACTATGCTGCGAACACATGAAGAATCGCAGGCGCGCCATCTTTTCGGGCACGG
>Ga0116231_10002412_pt1 | contig 39083 bp, 25 predicted proteins | sample S1TSphgellanicum_2_FD_89695 | JGI IMG/M metagenome (GOLD analysis project Ga0116231, IMG submission 89695) | Host-associated microbial communities from peat moss isolated from Minnesota, USA - S1T2_Fd - Sphagnum magellanicum MG | ecosystem: Host-associated > Plants > Peat moss > Unclassified...
AAATTATTTTGTTTTTTTTTATATTTTTTTTTTTTAAAAAATATTTGGGGTGTTGGTTTTTCCCCACTTTTTAACCACATTAATATGTGTTCCCTCCCCCCCCCCCCCCCCCCCCCTCTCCCTTGTTGCCCCCTTTTGTTACCAAGAATAAACAATTTAATTAGAGCTTCAAGTTCTAGTGGCGATGGTAGTGATAGCAACAACTTGTTGTTGCTTGAAAAAATTGACAATTTCTAGCCAGCCAACTTGTTGTTCGCCACTTGTTTTAACACAACAAATAGAACATAATGGGGGGAGGTTATTCAAGGCCTTTCTTTTTCCTTTCTCTCAACTATCTAGGGTAATAGGCCTTATTTGGGTTCAATTCCCAATGGAATGATACAAAACATTCAATACCACAAACCAAAGACTAATCACTAGAAAAAATCCCCCAAAATGCAACCAATGCATTTACAATAACTAATTGTCATTTCCAACTAGTTATAATTATTTTTGCAACTATTTTGCACCCTTGATCATTCTTACAACTATGCTACAACTACATTTATGATTAATGACTTCTTCATCATACATTCTAATATTGTTTTCATCCATGATCATGTTCATATGTCCCATTAATTGCAAATAGAACCAAACTTAATCACATGACTAAAGGGTCAACATAACCCCTAGCGGTATACATAGGTGTATTAGGAAAGTTTTGAAAGATATGTGTATTTTTGTTAAGTTTTATTAGAATTTACAAATGTAATGGGGGTATGTTTACATGGGTGTATTTATAAATTGTTTTTATTTTTTATTTAAACAAGTTAACTACGTACCTACTTACATATGCTTATGTACTTACCTACCTTAGGCTACCTACACATCTATTTATTTTTACCTACTTGTCTAACCTAGGTTAACTACTGCTTAAGGTAGTTTACTTACTTATTAATTAGTAAAATGATAAATTTAGTAAGTAATAAATGAATTGTTTGGTTAGTTATTAATTGTTAACTATTTTATATTTTAGTTATTTATTTGATTATTTAACAAGTATTAATGAAATTTTATAATAAGTTAAGTTAGTTAATTAATTAGTGATTAATATTTTATTCATTCATTTTTATTTTTGAAGTATTAATAATATATAGCTAATATGTTAATTAATTAATTAATCAATTATCTATTTGGTTATATAATTTACAAAATTAAAAAGGACAAAGGATATGAAATAAACTTTCTAGTTACAACTTAGTTTGCAACTAAATTGCAACTTCAAATTTTATTTCATATGATTTATCTTTCACTTCCATTTCAAAAAATATATAATGAAGAAGCTTTGTCTTACATTTTCATATAAAAAAACACATGACATTTGGGATGAGCCAATCAAAAAAGCTTAACCATAAAGGTTAAATCTAAAACAATTAAAGATATTTATTTACCAACCCCCTAACTTATCTACCTACCTACTTAATCTAACCTACCTATCTAAATATTGATTTTAACTTTTTTTTCCAAAATTTCCCCCAAAATGCCATGTGGCATATTTGTGTTGTGCCATTTGTCACAATCTAAAACCATTTAAAATAGATGATGAGAATCCATTATCTATTTTTAAGACAAAAATTTCCAAACCTTTTTCATTTGCCACATGTCATTATGTATGTTGTTGATTTTTATAGTAATATACAAATGGCATACAATAATATATGGATGATGAAGTATTTATTGACAATTGACTTCATCTACACTTGTAACTAATGTCTTATGCAATTGTTTAATGCAACTAAACAATTTTTAGTAACAAATGTCCTTTGTAACTAGAATATAATTGCAAATGATAATTTTTTAAAAAAATCCTCTAATGAATTAAGCTTCCAACCCATGACACTTGTTGCAATCAAAACCCATTCAAAAAACAATCAAGTTTTTTGAGCTACACAAAATGCAATAACCAAGTTTTATGGACTCAGTTTGTTTTCATTTTCAACAACTCCTTGTAACTTTCAATAACATTCCTCCATTTATTTGGATTGGCTTTTGTTAGTTTCATTATAATGACATTTCCTTAGTTTAGTTCCACCATGGCAAATGTGAGTCTATTCCATTTGATCATCTTGTGTCATCCTACCTACATATTGGATGTATGTAACTTCTAGTTTATAGTAATTATACATTTCAATATGATGCACTTCAAGCTCATGTCTTTTGTATCACGTGGGTTCATAAAAAATGAACCCATAAATAATTGTATTTATTGTTCTTTGTACTAATTGAACATGCAATTTCAAAAACAATTATGAAATCCCAATAGGTGGTTTACTAGGTGTACAAAAGATTCTCACAAAGAAGAAATCAAAATCCAAGTGTAAAATGTATGTTTCTACTTTCTAACTTGCTTTTGGTGATAATAAAAAGATTTTTTTTGGTTTTTTGGTGCTTCCACACATGCCACTAATTCGATTCAATTTTATGTTTTTAGAAGTAAATTCCAAATTTCTTTATTGGAGTTGACTAAAAAACGAGGTATGGAGAATAATGGGCATAAATAATAATCTCCATCCTAGGGCTCAATTCCAAAACAATTGTTCATGGAATCACAATGGCATTAGTCCCCAAAGCAATCAATGTTCATTGCATGGTGCACTTTAATTTAATAGCAATGCAACAAATTGAAGGCCCCAATTGAGGATTGCAAAGCCTTGAGAAAACAATTGTTTTCTAAACTTGTGTTATTGCAAGTTTAAAATTCAAGCTCTTTCTCAATTATCTAGGCCTTGATTTTGTGCCTAAATTTTTATAAATGAAGTTGATTTATAAATTACAAATCTAAAAACAATGAATTATGAACAACAATGGGCATTAGTAATAATGTTCATTGTTTTTAAAATTTGTGATGACATAATTTTAAATAATGATTTTTGTCGAGGGGTCAATGTCATAAACATTATTTATAAAATTGTTAGGGTGAGCTATTCCCAAAAAAAATCAATGTTCCTTATGTGGCATGCCCTAACTCCATGTTGAACAAATTAGTTAAAAATTTGTTTAAAATTGCACCATCACAAGTTGAGAATATATTGAAGCTATTTTGAAAAGGAGACTACTTTTAATAAGGGGATTATTTCTTTCAAGGGGATATTACACTACTACAAATCCAAGGTTTAACACTAATTATTTGACAAAATATGTTCATATCATTAGTCATATCAAACATTGGACAAAAATGACATAATCAAAACATACCAATCATTTAGGACAAAATTTGATTAAAAATATTTTGATTAAGTGCTTGTTAATGTTTATTTTGATTGAATTGTTTGATGATGTGTACATGTCCATTTTGATAGAGATGACTAAAACTATTAGTTGACATGATAGTATTGATTTTTTTTTCAATTTAAAATATTAAATTATTTCAATAATTATTATTTTATTCTTTTTTAAAAAATCCTTATTGAATTATGGACAAATCCAAAACTTTGACATATGAATTTTTTTTCTAAGGCAACTATTAAACCAATGATAGATTATCATGATGATAGTATGTTCACAACATGTCCAAAGTGAAATTTGACCTCACCATTTCAACCACAACCAATGCTTTTGTCATCCAACCATCATTTCACAAGATGATAAAAACATTTATTGCAAATCATATATACACACATATTTTGAATAATTGCATATTATAATCTTATTAAATAATTAGAAATTTTCATAATAAAATTAATTATACATGTATATCAATAATATCATAATTTAGTGAAAAACTCATAATTACATTAAAACTTATAATTTTTCTAATTTCAAAATGTAAATTTTATTAAATTAATATATTTGATTAAAATTAGTTTATTCAAAATTTCCGTTAACTAAATTTGATAGAATTAAAATTTCCAAAAGTTAAGAAAAATAATTTAATTTAAATAATAATAAAAATGTAATAAATTAATTTAAAATTATCAAAAAAAATTAATTTCAGTTTAAAAATTTACACAAATTCAAATGCTTTAATTTATAGATTTAATTGAATTAATTTTTATATAGGTCACATTATAAACTCATTACATAATTTGATAATTTCAAAATGAAATTGAGTACACATGTACATCATTAAAACCATTATTTTATTTTATTTCATAACTAAAATAAAAATTATAATTCCACTTATTTTCAAAATGTAAAATGTATTACATTAATTTTAAATGTATCTAATTACCTTTAAGTTATTAAATTTATGAATTAAGTAATTCTATAATATTTAGAATTCCAAAAATTGAAAGAAATAATTAAAATTTATATCTTGAGTTGGGCAAAAAACCAAGAATAATAATTGCATTAAAATTTATTTTTAAAAATCTCACAATGAAATGAAATTGACTTTTTAAAAAAATTAATTGATACTCACATGTCTTTAATTTTTAAAAATTTCCAATTTGAAGACATTAAATTATTTCAAGTCTTTTCATGTCATTTTGTTATATTTTAATTGTTTTCTTTTATTTTTAATAAATGAACCATTATAAACAATAAATGAAAAAATGAAATCCATAATTCATTTTGATGTTCTATTCCATATCTAAGTGTTTATGGTTGTTATTAGTCACATGGGACATGTCACATTCCATGTTAAAAGATTTTTGAATGTTTTTAGTCACATGAGACATGTCAAGTGTGCCATGTCAAAATGTTTATGACTATTGTTATTATAATGTCCATGTATATGCTGAATATTCCAGATATATTTTGGTTGTCCAATTTGACTACAATGTCATTTGAAATTAATCAAATCAGACATGCTTACTTTTTTATTTAATGAAAATAGAAGTATGAAAATAAACAATCTTTCTATGTGAAAATATGTGAACAAACAAATCAAATTTTTAAATTCAACTTTTTAAGCCTTGACTTTATGCCCCAATTTTTAACATGTGAACTTAAATTTGAGATTTGCACAACAATAAATCTAAAATTCAAGTTATTTCTAAAAATGGTTTTTTAATAATAAAAAGAATAAATTTAAAAAAAGGTTTTTATGTCAACCTCTTTTTAAATTACTCAAGCCTTAAAAACCTCTACACACAAATTACCCCAATGTTTTTGTCTTATAATGAATCAATTCTAAAGATCAAGTTCGTTCCTAGTTTTTTTGGTCATTGTTATGTTTCCAAAATATTTTTAAATGACATTAATTTTTAGCCTTGTGATGTTATAAATGTAAAATCTAGGCTATATTGCCTTTTATCAAATCTTGTCACATAATCACATATTCTTGGACTTTGTCAAATTTTCAAACTTGGAATGTCACAAGTTCCTAATGAAAGTTACTTATTTTAATATTTGGTTTGTTTTTGCAACCCAAATTCCTATGATCGAACCTAAATACACAAATTTTGTTCTTATGTCTTTGTTTAAATATTTTAACAAACTTGAAGACTTTAAATTATTTTAAGTCTTTCAAGTCATTTTGTATTAGAAACTTTTTTTTCCTTAAAAGTTAAAAATAGAAGAAAAACTAGGATTGAAGGAAGTTACATACTTGATACTTGGCTAAGTTCCAACATTGGTTCCAGGGTTGGAACTTGGAAGTTGAACAAATAGCTTAGGAGCTTGAAGTTGTGGTGTTGTGGGCAACTTTCTCAACATAGAATGGAGGAACAACATACATGAAAGTAGAATGGAGGAACAATAGACAAAACAAAAAAATAGTGATATTGTGTTGTTTTTTCAAAAATATCATTTTAGGGTTTAAAACCAAGGTTCTTGTTCAATTTCTATTGTGTTGACAACAATTGTGTGTTTTCTATAAAAAAAAATGCCTATTCAAATGTATTATCAATTTATTCATATGAGTTTTCTAATGACACCTTACATTTTAAAAGATGATTTTAAATATCCTAATAAAATTTTAAAGGTGTTTTAAAAAAGAATATTATTATCATTTTTTTGGAGGTGAAAATACAATACTTACTTTGAATTATGTATTGAGAAAACAACTCATTGAATCATCAATTTTTAATAGCCTATATATTTTCTTGTTGTATGTAATTTTTATATCCAAAATGTGCATACCTAGAATAAATAAATAAAATGCAACACCTTTAATTTTAAATTATTAAAACCTATAGCATTAGGAAGAATTAATATTTTACTTTATTCATTAGTGCATTTGATTAAAATTTTTTAATTAGAGCTTTTTTTCTAACCCTAAGATCACACAAATGTTGTTATAAACTTGTGATCCACTTTTGATGGTTTCTTACATAATAAAACATAATAGTGTGATTGTTAATAATGAAGTTCATGATTTCAAACATTTGTTTCAAGCTTTTGAAAACTCTTGTTAATTTGTTCCATACTTTCATGTATTTTCATTTTTTCACTATTTTCAATTCTCTTGTAACTTTTACTCTTTGTTTTTTGAAAGATAAAACATATATTTAATTAATTATAGAATTTGTAAAAAATCAAAAATAACTTTTAAACATTTTGGATAGTTCAAACAAGTTTTGAAATTGCAAATTGAACTTGATGGTCAATAGGCTCAATGCAAATCATTATTGGTAATGATCATAAAAATCACATTAGAGAAAGCTAATTTGAATATTGTGTAAATCACAATTCATCACCTATATCCCAATTTAATCCTTTCCAAGGCACAAGTTTTTCAAGCAAACTATATATTATCAACACAAAGGTCATAGTCGATGGTGCATTGTCCATTTGGTAGCTTACTGGTGTTTGGATCACCATCAACAACAACTTTCAAGTTGTCCATTGCTAGAAGAAATGCATACTTTGAGGGAGTATGTAGGAGGATTGCACCTTGGTTATAGCAAGGTTGGTGTTCTTAATCCAATTATATAGCATTTCCATAAATGTTTATGATGGAGGTTCTACTGTAGGATCAAGCGTAATCTTCGACTTATAAAAGTTATAATCAAGCTCATTGTTCAAATGGGAGAAAAACATGTCATCATATTTATGGTTCCTTTTCTATTCTTTCCAGTCATTCATTAAGTATGGTATAGGGTTTGCTAATGTAAGCCTTACAAACCAATCAAATACCATAATCTTGTGATGTATTTGTGCATATTTCTTGCAATCCTAACAAAATTCTAACATTGATTCCAGATTTCCTCCTCCTTTGAATTTTGCTAATTTCTCCCATAACATATATTCATGGTCCTATAACCCTTGTGCAAGAGTTGTCAATTGGGTCTTGTGAATTCCAACAAAATAGTTAAAAGTAGATTTGCCAATTGGTGCAACTTTTTCATTGGCAAGTGACTAGTCCATCCAAAATGTTTCCATTTTCTCATTCTAAAAGGACTTTCTCCCACAATGTATACGGTTTTTTGGACAACAATAGTATAATAAAACATTCCTTGTTGACTTCACTCAAAATACATAATGAAGAGTGATTTCAAAATCTTGCACATAAAACCATATTCACACTAATTCCATCCATTCAAGTAATATGATTGAAACTTGTTTGAAAGTATTACAAATTTGTTTAATGTAATGTTACCTTGTATTGTTCATTCTTCTTATGTTTTTCATCAACAATGCATGTTGGTTAATCATACTCGATCCGTATTTGTTACACATGCACGAGGCTTTCCTTATGTGTTGGGATGATTTTTATATTGCCTTCAAGTTATTGAACACATGACAACTTACAAAACTTCACAAAATCTTGAGACCACACAATAATTATTTGAAATACAAAACAATCATCCCTAAGCTTAGACTAAAACTTTAGTAATTGAATGATTCTTTCAATGACAAAAAAAATTTTTAGTGTTAGTTTCAATTCCAACATAAAGGAAATTTCATCACTGTTTTTTAACAAAAAAAATTCAATTTCTATCTAAACTTACCTTAACAACCTAGATTGTATGCTGGTCACCTAGAATGAAAAAAATTGAGTTTGGAATTTCCTTGCATGATCTTGACTTTTCCCTTATAATCTTGGTTGGATTGTTGGGGTTAATTAGGAGCACAATGATTGGGCAAATGTACTAAACAAATGGTATTGTGAGATTTTAGCTTTTGTTTTATCCTTGTGTTTTTCAAAAAGAGTTTTACATTTAAGCACAAGAAAAAACTGATGAATAAAGAATTTAATCCCTTCAATAAGTTTATTGTTGAGTGGGAAACAATCTTCACATTCCCCCTTTATTGCTTTGTCAACGAGCTTGCACTCAGTAGTATTAAATTTGTTTTTGGTGCTCTTTAAAGAACAAAGTTGTCAAATATCTTCTCTTTCTAGTCTTTTCTTGTTCTTTCATTTTTGCCCTTCTTGACCAGCTTTTGCATGGTTATGGAACTCTCAACATGTGTTATAACTTGCTAGGATTGCAAAAAGTCTTTTCATGTTCTTTTTATATCCACATCCACCATCTTTTTCATTTCATCCCATTTCTCCTCCAAATGTAACCTTGTTGGTTTTTGCAAGTGTGTAATGTTGAACCTTCATTTGGTGCTCAAGGGTTGGAAGTTTTCGTTAAGTCACTTGGGTTCACAAATGGATCCTAATGTCTTTTCTTTAATGGATAAAAAATCAACAAAACTATGTTTGATGAATTTGCATTGTAGTCATGTAGGTGAGTGACCTTTGCTCTTTGTAGGATATTAATTCCATACCAATAATTACATGGAACTCAAAGAATGGGTTAGTTGCATTGACCAGTTCAATTCTCAAAAGGCAACAGTGAAGCTGAGCTCCCAAATTGTTGATTAAAGTATAGAAGGATGTTGTTAAAATTTAAGTGGGTGATCATTTAAGGTTTAATGTGATTGTAATATTTGTAGTTGTGGGGAGATGTGTTTACATGCTTTTGAATTTCTTTCAATCGGTGATAATCCAATTGCATTGTGATTGAAGAACACTTCATCTCTTGAGGTTTCAAGGGTGTAAAACATCAAAGTTTTAATGGTTTTAAAGTTATTTAAATTCATTTTTAAGTGAGTTGCATGAAGTCACACCACCTTTGCTTCTATGTTGCAAATCAAGGATTCGGCACATGCAATAGTTGTTGAAATTGACCCTTGGGAGAAGTTTCGAAAGGCTGAAACCAAAAATGTTGTCAAACCAAGTGCCATTGATTGGGATAGGTGATGAATAGTGATTTACTTTAGTTTAAATGATTGAATTGGTTAACTAACCTAAGAGATTGGATTTGCAAACATGAAAAACGTTTTTAATGTGTTATATATTGAAATAAAGCTAAAAAAATCATTGCTAATTGTTATCAACTCTATTGCAAGACAATAATTAGATTATGAACATTTGTAAATTGAAAGTATAAATGTCATAAGCACCCTTTGTCGAAATCTCTCAACCCTAAAACATGAACTATTATTAAAAAAAAGAATCATCATTAGTGATGAGTCGCATGGCAAAGGCTTAGTTATTATCATAGAAGCATTTTGTATCTATTAAGTCTTCCATAAAATCATATGGGCCATGTGGTAAGAGAAAATGGGGATAAAAAAAAAAAAATTGCCACTTGATGAGCAACCCAAAAATAGTACCTAAAATAGTTTAATAATTTACTGGATGTATGCATTGTTCCATTTTGTGTTCCTATGCTACCCATAGAAAATAAATAAAATTTTTGCCAAAAACAAAGTTGAATAGGTTCAGTTCTATTCAATGTTTTGCCCATTTGAATTATTAGACACCTTTTCTGAAAGAACATCAATCAAAGACTGGGTATCCAATGTAAAAAAAATTGAAAACATCAGCAAAGCACTACAAAATTGTGCATAAACACGCACAATTTGATAGTCACATAAGCAATTACAAAATCCCCCATCAATGATGCAGATCCTCTACATTTTCACTTGTAATTGGAAGATGAACATGAGGAAATCATACCCCATTTTGATTGATTGCAAAGGCAACTTCTGTTCATTGCAAAGACTTTCATGAGAATCAATCCCTGCAATGAGGAGAAACCAGAACAGGGCAAAAGTGTTCATACAAAAGAAGAGGTATAGAGTTACTACAGATGTGATATGGTTCCAATGTGCGAAGTCAAAATAACACATGATGTACAAAATTCGAACCATTTTTCTATATGTATATATATTAGGTTGATAACAGAAAGGCATCATTAGGTACTAAAATCTCATGAATTTCATTTCTGTCAGATTACTCACGATGCAATACTATAATATTTTTCTGTTTTGTGATTTTCAGGAGGGTAGAACATTCCTATCATTTGAAGCTACTCTAATACTTCACATGTTGTAGCATTATAACAGGGTCTGCAATTATACTTGGAAGTTTAGGGGTTCACTTCCTGTTGTGACCAAACACTGTTAGCATCATCATCTGATTGTTTTGCCAAAAGCTTGAATATTATGCGGCGCCCCTTCTTTGCATCATAGTAATCCACCTACAATCACCAAAAATAATTTGAGTTAAAACTCTGTGTGTGTGTGTGTTTGTGCATACCAGGCCAAGTCAAATATAAGGAGAAAAAAGGATCTGCTAATGGTCTACAAACACATAGCTCTTTTGCACACATTCTATTGCAATTAACAGACTATAATCTCCTTAAGCTCATACATAATGTATTTTAAGCCTGGAAGAGCAATATCAATAAATTAAGTTGCTTGAGAATTTACAGTTGAGAAACTGGAGATAAGAGCTGGCACAGAATTGCAGAACAATATTGACACATTAATTGTTCACCAGCCTTGTGGCCATGCTTTCATACCCATCCATGGAATTGAGAATACATGGAAGTGGCATTACAAAGCAATGTGAAGATACCTCTTTTGGGTCAAGGGTGAGAACACAAAAATTATCAAGTGGCCCCTGGGAAGAATCTAATTTAGGTAGTAGAATCTCTGAGGTCTTTGGGTGGCCTGGATAAGGAGATCCAAAGGTTGCCCTTAACCTCAGTGAACTGTCAAACCATGCTTTCTCCCTCAACTGAACATGTGCCACCATCCAACTTTTGTAAGACCTCATTAGAAACCAAGTTTAGACATGCATATCTGATGATATCACCATTTTGCCTTGAACTATACATAGCCATATCCTCTTGCAAAAGTCTTAAATTCTCTATTGAAGTTGGTGGATGGTTGAAGTTGAAGGGAAAACTGACTGCTTTTTTTAAAGGATCTGATTCTGTGCTGCTGATAAGCTCCAAGATGCCATTAATCCGGAACTGCTCCCATGACTCACTGAAGTAGTAACAAACCTGCAGACCATCTCCAACTTGTAATCAGTGCAGTCTTTCTTAGATGAGATGTCTATTGTTTCATAGCAACAAGTAAACAGCACTGAAACAAGGTGATGGTTGAATGCTCACAGAGAATTTCCAAGATAATTTCCTAAGGTAGTGGTGGAATTGGGATATAGAAGACAATGATCAACTGTGCTCACAAAGGGCATTAGGAAACAAGGCCCTCAACATCAAAATACCTCACCAAATGGACAGTGCTTCATTTCTTCAACCTGCACTACACAAGAGGACAACCAATCAAGCTTCCCATCCTCCAAATGGTCTTTCCCAATGCAAAATGTCACATGCACTAGACTCTATAGAGCAACAATGCAGCAAACATACAAAAGGGTGCAGTCACCTGCCTTTTGGGAGCGGAAATCTGTGGTGAATTGCACCTTGTCAGCGCCATCTACAAATCCTCTGCATTGCAAACCTAAGCACATCACAACATATTCACAAAGAATAATAGTCCTCAACGACAAAGAAGAAGACAATGAACCAGCTACTTATGGAACTTCTCTAGTGAAATACAGTTTCTCCTCCACCCTCTAATAGGCCTAAAGCTTCCTCCTCAGAAACTTCAGACATTGATGATGGAATAACAGACTATACAAGAAATCCATGCTGGGATTCGTTGCCTAGGAATGCAAAGCAAATAGGGTGAAGCAGGGATCACAGAGAATTAATTCTTTCCATGATATTGATATATATTGTGATGCATTTCTGTTTGTGTACATGATGCACTTTTAACACCTGAAAACAAGAGTCCGGTTGGCTGGCCTGCCATCAGCTCTCACAGTTGCCTGAACACACCATGACCATGGTCTCAGATGTTCCCACATTCATGATCATGACTGTGGACACTGTGAGACATTTGCCTCACTACATATAGCTGGAGAAAAAACACATCAAGCATGCAATGAGCATTTGGGTTTCGAGTACACAAAACCCATTGCAAGAAGGTAGCAGCAGCTGCCACATGCAGATGGAATTGGAGATCCATATGAAGCTCATATATATTGATGGATCAATTTTGCAGGGTTTGAGGAGATGGACAGCAAGAGTAGTACCAGCTGCAGGTGCTGTGTATGTTTCAAGTGCTTATGACTCTGAAGTGCACTTTGCAAAATCTCCCTCCATGATCCAAGACTTGCCATGACTCTTCTTTCCTTTCCTTCAGTCGTTAATCTTCTGTGAAAACTCCAATCTGAACAACAACAACAACAAAACAAGACAAACAAATCAAACAAACAATCCAGCCTCAAATTGAGTTTGCATGATCTAGAAATCCTGAAAACACATGTGCTTTACAGAAGAAGAAACTGCTGCATGTAAAAAACAACCATGAGGAGAGACAAAGGATTGCAAACTGGGTAAGGACTTGCACACCTCTCAAAGTTTAAGGTAGTCGTGAGTTGGGAGTCGGGCAACAGATCGAGTCTACGTGTTGAGAATTCAGATTTTCCGAGATAGGCGAAAAAAGTCGCTAGCAAAGGAACGAGTCTTCCTTCCTCCGCAGATCAGAACAACTTTCTCCAGTTTTTCTCGCAAGAGAGAAAAAAAACACGCCAGATCTCTCTTCTTCGAACTGCAACTGTGCTATTACCGGACGAGAGACCAGGTCTTCTTTGTGTCAAACTGAGAAAACTCCTACCCTACTTCACAATCGCAGCAGCTCTGAAGACCTTTGGAGACGATGCATTTGCATGCAATGCTTTCTTCATCCAAGGGGGACACGAGGACGGCGAACAGGTGATCTGAGGGGAAACGCGGCAAAGACGAACACGAGATCAGATCGAACGCGACAAAGAGAGACGACACGGAGAGACAGAAACGAGCGAGCGAGCGAGCGAGAGAGAGAGAGAGAGAGAGAGAGAGAGAGGGAGAGAGAGTTGTACTTAGCGCTGCTGCTCTACAGCTGCAATGGCACTCTCCCGTTTGCAATCCGCAAGCATGGTGGCAGGCTTCTCAGCTCTCTCTGGCTGGTGAGCACTCCTCTCTACCTTTCCCACTCTTGTTTTCCCGTGCAGACTCGGCAGCAGCAGCAGCAGCATCATGATGATCATCACTTCCCTTATGTTTGTGTCTGCATCATTCTCACCCGTCTTGCACTTTCTGGGATTCCTGTGCTGCGTCATCAGATTTCGCCCTTCAACTTCTTCCTCTTCAATTTCGTTTTCTTCTCTCTCTCTCTCTCTCTCGCTAGGGTTTTGATTGACTGTGTGTAGTCAGATCAATCATTTGGCAAACTACTGAGCTCAAGGAGGTCCTCATTGACTGGTGTGTATTTCAGCAGAATTCTTTGGCAAAGGAATTTTCTGTTAGTATGAGCACTGATTATTGAAGAAATTTTTTCTGGATTTTGTTGTTGCGGTTGGGGGAAGAAGGTATGGGTTCATGTTTGGGAAGGAAGCAGCAAGGAAGGAGCTTGTAGACAAGATCAATGAGCTGAAGGACACCGTTCACAAGCTTCAGAGTGGCAACTGATGATTCAACAGACCATATACCCTCATGTAAGCACATCTTTCATGCTACAGGATTTTGGGTCTAGGGTTTAGGGTTTGGGGTGCAATGAAGTGAGAAAGAAAAACTTCATCTGATCCTGTCCTTCTGTGCTCCCTGACCATGCTTGTTGTGACAGCAGGGTTTGAGTTTTGCTGTCAAGATTAGGAGATGGAGATATTTGGATTGTTGGTTGCAGTTTGGAAACCTCCCAATTCCTTTTTGAATATGTAGTTGTGGATCCTCTTGGTTTGAGAAGCAAGCACAATTGAAAGACAGAATATGTGTAAATCTCTTGCCTGCTGAGCTACTGTGTTATAAATTCAGTACACTCTCCTATCTGTTATCTTGTGAAACTTTTTTTTCCAATGGACTGTAAGAGTGAATTGTCTTCTCTACAACTACTTTCTCTGAACATCCTTCCAATGGACAAGAAGAGCTTTGGTTATGAATGGAAAGAGGGAGGCAGCAACAGTTATGCGGGATACAGTGGTTTACATTGCTTCACATGTTTAGTCTAGTGGTGCTTGCAGTAACAATTTGGACTCATGAACTCAATGGGACACATCCTGCAGCAATGCCCCTTTTTCCTGACACCTTGAATTTGCCCTGATGCTTCCTCACACTCGTCTTGATGGTTCAATGTGTTTTCTCAGTTTGGTTTTTTTCACACAACTTGGTAAGAACTGCATCCTCTTTCTAAGTGTGGTGTATGTTTCAGTGCCCGTGTTTCAAACCCCCAGATGCTCCATAGGGTCTGACTCTGTTTGGGTTTTTGCACTTGTGCTTTTCTCAAAGTTCTTTATCTTGTTCCCATTAGTAAAACACAATATGCAGCACTGATCTGTCAAGGTTCACTTCGGGTTTTCTTGCACACTTATTATCTTCACAATGAGGCTTCTATTTCCTCTGAATCACCTTGCATTTGTGCTCTTTGTCACTGACGTTGTATTCGTAACATCCATTTGTTGCTCTTGGCCTGTCTGAATCCAAGGGTATAGGTTTGAAATCAATGGGTCTTGTGAGGAGGCCAAGTTTTGTTTTGATCTTGAATGACAGGCTACAGAATATGTCCTTGACTATGCTTCCCTCCTGCCTGCCTCTCTCTCTTTCTCTTCTCCCTGTTTCTGTTTCTTCATCCTTCTGGCCATGGTTGTGTATAGCCACTATGTTAGCATGATATGACTACAATTGGGGCCAATTCTTTACACTTGAATATCAATCCATTTGACAGTATTTCTCCATAAATTTTACTGGCAGTACTTGTTAGTTTATGTTATTGTTTTGATTGTGATTCTGCGTACACGAAGATTGATAAACTGGAATTGAACATTTAAAATAGTGCAACTTATTGCTTTGGCTTATGACAACTTCATACTTGCTCTTGGTTTTTCTAGTTTAGAGTATTCCATGGCTATTCAATTAAATTGTATTTAAATTGTCTCTCTACTTGTCTGATATGCAACTCGTTTCCTCTTGGTGTTTAGGCAGGATTTTGTACTTCGTATTTTCCAGCACAGAATGTTTCAACTATGCACTGCAGGTCTTGGTGGTGCTTCTGTGAGCAAATTGTAAAGTGATTCTAACATCATGCACTTGCCAAAATTTTCAGCTTCAGAGGGTGAAAATTCTGTGCTTGAAGGGGGCAAGATTGTAGACTAGATCTCAGGCCTGCATATATTAGATTTTGATATTACTAGCAGATTGAAGTATTTAGAAGAAAATGGTTTTGTCATTCAGACACCCCTCAAAGATGAAGCAGCTCAATCACATGTATGTTCAGTTATGTATGTTAAGTGAGAAGATTTGACATGAGATGTGCAAGTTGAGTCAAGTTGCCAATATCTGTATACAGAACTCTTCACCATCGACTTCTGTAAAGATTTCGGTGACCCTGAAAAATATGCTGATTTGGCTCAGCAAAATGGTTTTGGCACAGCATTTTTGCAGAGCTTGCAGAGGCTGATAAAAGGTGTAGTGAAGTGTAACATCTTCCTGAGAAGAGTAATAAATATGATCTGATTGCTGCCCTGCACTTCTGATTGACCAATAATGATGATTGGTCCAAGCGGTTTGCTTTTTGTAGTCTCTCACCTTTTTGCAGTCCCGATTTTGGTTTTATAAGCAAGGTGGAGAAAATGTAAATAATCATACAGAGTCACATACTGAGTGAGCACTGGTTGAGATTCTCTTAGAGCAGGTCCCAGGTAGTAGCAAATGCTCTGTACATTGCAGTGCTGAAGTGCAGCCTTCAAAGTGAATGAAAATGAGTTTGAACCTCTACATTTGCACACAATATGGTGCTGAAGTGGAGCCTTCAAAGTGAGTGAAAATGAGTTTGAACCTCTATATGTGCACACAATACAGTGGTCTCCACAAGGGTCGGTAAACAAAATGACACTTCTAATTGGTCCAAGTGGTAGCATTACACAACCTCCCCTTATACTGTCTAATTGTGCATGCACATGGGTGGAGCTGGGGAAACAATTCACACTCTATGCTAGATGTGAAACAATGGTAGAGGCCCAAATATGGGGCTGTGGGTGGACCTGTGCTTGGCAAATTGTGAACCCTAGAAATCAATGTGGAAACATCTCCAAGTCTATCCAAAGTGTTACACTTGAAAAAGCTTACATCTGGGGAAACTTCGGTGAAAACAAGTGTGTTGCATTTCATTTAGGTTTTCTAGAACCATGCAAGATGAAATCTCTGACAGCAAAACTCAACCATAATGTTGTATAGTACTCAAGAGAGGCATAACTAATCCAAAAATTCCTCTAGATCATACTTTGATGCTGTAAAAAGGTTTTGAGGACAAGCTTCATGTAGTTTTAGTTTATTGCTGTCCAAGCAAGCATCTAAGTAGTTGTGACCTTGTGCACTCTGGAATGTTGCACCATCAGTGCAAGCAATCTACAATGCATTCATAAACTAGGAAAATGCAATGCAAACTGTCAAATCTGCTACAAGATTTCCAATAGTAACCTGACAGCCAGAAAAATTATGTACAGAGACTTGCTGAGAAATGTGAAAAGGTTAGCTAGATCTCAAAACAAACTATTATTCTTCCAAATGCTTGTCCTACTCTTCAAGGGAGGTCCCACATTTCTAGCTTTGAAAAATGGAAGATTTCCCACTTGGGTTAGATCCACATGCACCACTAAGGGCAGAAAAAAACAGCATCTCTTCAATTTGCAAGTAACACAAGGTAGATAGCCCCACTTTCTACCCAAGATGATCAATTTACAAACCTCTAATCTGGAGGCAAAGAATTTCTGCAGCTCCATTTGTACACTCAGTGTCAGCGTCTTCGACTAACAAAAAACTCATAGTCTAGATGCTTTGATCCTGGGTTTGTGGTTGACAGCCCCTGTGCCATTGCAGCTGCCCCAGCCTACATACAGAGAAATATCATGAAAGAGTTTGGGTCACTACTTGATTGTTGTTAACACATCCACTGTGAGTGCAATTCAGGCAAAAAAGAGGGGGGGAAAGGCAGGCAAAGTTTTAAAGGCACGAAAATTCACCTGCAGAGATTGCAAGCGCTGCTTTAAAATCAGAGTAGAGTCCAAAATTGCATTCCCCTCAGTCCTACTCTGGTCACTTTGTGACCTTGCAATAGGTCCAAGTGATAACCATCCTTCAAACTGCCAAACATGGAAAAAACATAAGCATCAATACACTTCTGATGCACAAAATACTCACTGCTTCAGATGCGCTTCAGATGTCCACATATGGGATATTGACGAGGAAATAGTGAAGTTCATAATTCCTTGTCTTGTTGACCAATTTAGAAACCCAACACATGATCTTTCACAATCAACAGCAAGTGTTCAAAGAAAGAGATAATAAAAACCTGTGTATTGTAGGACTCCAACCCAACTACAGGGAAGGAGAGGCCTTCCTGAAGAAGACCAGCATATTGACCCAGCTTCTTGTCACTAGGGATACAATGGCCCAATGAATGATATGTCAAGAAGACAGATCTTAATGGACCATCAGATATCCTGTAAATAGGGTACCAGGCGACTGCAAACCTGTCCATGTCGGTGATAATATCAGCAATGTGAAGGCAACATGATATGGTTAGCGAAAGTGACGGGCTTAGGAATCACAATCTACTTAGAACCTACTGTCACTGTTAAAGGTTCCAGCCAATTTGGGCTGGTTCAGACAAAATGGCATGAAACAGGGATAATGAAAGTGCAAATGAAGTTAAATTGTGCTCTTTCAGATGTAGCAGAATGCCCTTAGTTGTGGGGATGGCATACCAGGAGGCAGGATGCAGGTCATGAATGAAGGCACTACCCAGAATGCTGGGATCACCATAACTCAATCCACTAGTGCTAGCCCCACCTTCTATTAGCTCCTGTACCCTGCATTCAAAGACTCTGTCACACAAACATGCCAAGGTTGCATACAAGAGCAACTTGGAATATCTCCTTGCAGTAATGTCAATCATGTCTTTGAAATTACATCACAACTCTAATAGTCAGAGAACTTCATTTAAAGAACTTACTTTTGAAGCAACGGCAGCCGCTGGGAAGGTGGATCCTGCTCGAAGAACTCATAGACAAGGTGGGCACTTGTCTCTTGATCAGTATGTCTACTTTGCATTGGAGGCAAATCACTTGTTTCTGGGAACTCATTCTTCCCCAGTTTTGGGCTTGGTGTAGCCAGTTCCTCCTTTCCAACCATACCAACCTTTTTAAGCCTGCAGCCTTTCAAGGTGAAGAGCTGTACTCCAGAGAGGTAGGGCACAAAATAAGCCAGGAAATTCTTTTCCTCATCCCTGTTACGTAACAAGTCACGAGCCTTTACTTCAACCCCATAGTTACTGGGCTCTAAATACCACTGCCAAACAGCACTCAAGGGAACACTAGGAACCCTACATTGACATTCCTGGCTGGAACCAGGGGCTCTGCAACACCAGCCTGTTGTAAAATCACATGAGCTACTTGGCGGACCAGAGGGTATCTCTTTTGCCTGTTGTGGAACTGTTGGAGCTACAGCATGCAAAACCCTCTCAAATTCAGCTATTGGGGCCCCAATTTTGGTAGCAGCTTCTTCCGAAGCCTGCCTCCCTTGGCTTGAAACCTGAATGGCATCCCTCAGTAAGGAAATCAGTTGCTCAGTCCTGAAGTCAACAATCCTTTCTATCACAGGTGATGATGATCCTGAGCCCACTGTTTCAGTTGAGCCTAGCCTCTCATTGTCATAGCCTTGCTTGGTAAGCCTATGCAACTGCAATGGCTCAAGAGGCACTCTGTGGAGCGGTACTGACTTCAACTTGACTTTTCCTGACTCACCTAGATTTTCACCTAGATTTGCAATTCCTTCAGCACTTGATAGCTTAACTTGTGCAAGGGCTTGGGGCTTTGGCAATTCTAAGTCTACAATCTCATGGAGACTATTCCCTTCTCTCTGAGGTCCTTTGCATGAGGAGGCTCCCTTCATCTTAGTCTCTCCCTGGGATGTGGTTTTCTCTGTATCCTTCACATTGTTACAGCTACTTGCATGCACAACCAGAGCTGGAGTTCCACCCATTGATCTTTGCTCACTACTGCCCTGCAATTTCCGAGCCCCTGCAGCACCCTTATCTACTGGGACCCATTTTTGGGTAGGGGACATCACAGCTGCACATTCTTTATCTCCCCCACATTTCTCAAAGACTTTCCTATCCTGTTCAGTAATAATCTGCCTCCCTCCTCTCCATCGCTGAGTACTCTCCTCCAAGCTTGATTGGCTACTAGCAGCTACTCCATTTCGATGCCTTGGTATAGCTGATGCTGCTGAGGAATCTAGATATGCAGTAGAAGAAGATTCAGCCAGATTGGAAACCTCAGCCTTGCTTGGGTGGCTGCAAGGTGTGTTGTGATGAGCAGATAGGGCGACATTTGGAGGTGGGATGTGGAGGGTATTTGAATCCTTGTTGGTAACAGGATTGTGCTGAAGTAAGTGATCATTCAAGGGAGGTACTGCCACATTCTTACCTCCCCTAACATGATCAGAAGGAAAAGGTACTTCAGGTGTGCCCTTTAGTGCAAACAGTTGCTGCTTGTTGTTTCCAGAAAGAAACAAGTTTTCCTTCTTCACCCAAGTTGCTTTCCCTGATTCTTGGCTGTGATTGATTGCTCCACCTGGAAGAGACGATTCCCTTAATCTCTGTTGTGAAGGGATACCTCCATTACTGGTAGCAAAATCTGAAGCTACAATTCCAATGTTCTGTTCAGATTTTGGACTAGAATCACTTGAAGCAACAGCTTTACAGTTGGAGGCTTCCAGAGGGTGTGAGTTCTCCTTCCTTCTGGGATTCTGATGAGAATGCGTAGATGTGGTTTCTTTGCTTACAGGACTCTCAGATGTAAGACTCCCATTGCTGTAGACTGCAGTTGCAACAGGCTTTGAGGGAAGGGTAACCTCAAAATTACCTCCAGTAGTTGCAGTACTGTGGCACTGTGCTTGATGGTGAGATTCTTCACATGTGTTTGCTTCACTAGACACACCAGTTGGCAGATGGATTGGCTCATCAACAAGTGCTTCATCCTCATGAAGATTTTGCTTGACCTTCCAGACTGTATGTTTGTTCTCTTTGCCAATGGGACTGATATTTGGTGTAGATGCCACAGCACCATAGCCATGACCATTCAGCAGTATGTTACCAACTCCATTGTTAGCAATTTGCCACACTCTGTGGTCTGAAGAACTACTACTGGCTTTCCTTCTCTGAGAGTAAAGCTCACTACCAAACACATTGATGTTCTTTGGGTGCCCATCCACCTCTCCTGGTCCCATCCTCTCTTTATTTCCCATCCCTGTTCTACCCTCACAATGCTCCTCTCTTTGGTAATCCCTATCAACCCCAACATCACTGCCAGAACTTCTACCCCCTTTCCCATTACCACAATTGCCACCCCCAAAGCAAAACCCTACACTGTTGTCAGGTTCACTTCCTTGGCTACTACTGACATTCAGCTGAGTGCAACCTCCTCTGTGATCATCAGAGACTCTTGTACATACTTTGCTCCCATTGCTCTTAGGGGTGGCAGCATCACTGGCTCCAGTGTTATGATGACCACAAACACTTACTTTCATGTCCTGGAGATATTCAGAACTCCTTTGTAACTCTGTACACATCAGAGTTTCAGAGGCTTTGCCAGACCTTGAGGAGCTGAGCAAAGCTACAGAACCCTCATTCCTTCCCACCCTGCTTACACAATCCTTTCCTGCTGCCAGATCATGCTGATAACTGTCAATACACACGAGAGCTGGAAATTTTTCCAGCATTCCAGTAGATGAATAAACCTCCTTCAGAAACTCATAAGGTGCAAGCCTGCCAGACTTCACACAGTAGGCAGCTGCTTTCAAGAGTCCATTGTGTAACTCCTTTTCAGCTTTTGCTTTACCACTACGTGTGTAACAGGTGTGGCCTCTTGTGCCATCATAATCAGAACAGGCTCCTGGAGATTCAATTGCTCCATCAAGGAGCTTTCTCTTCCAGTATGCATAGCGTGCTCCCCAGCACCTTTGCTGAGAACATAATTTGGTGTCTACCTCTTCAGCACAATCAGTGTTTGTCTCCACTAAGCTACAATCCTTATCCGTGAATTGTGAACTAGTATGAATGTTCCTGCTTGAAGGCAATCCCTTTCCAATGTTAGATACATGGTACATATCCTTGATGTCCTCATTCATGCTTGCTTCACTACATGAGGGATCAGCTGGTTGCATCCTTGTGATAGCCTCATTCTTGGTGATGGTAGGCAAAGCATTTGCACAGGTTGGATCTGGAAGGACAGGCTCCTCTGCAGGTTTTGGGACCAAGCTTTCACCATCCTCCACTGTAGCTGTGTTATTCTTTCTCCTTCCCCTTTTCTTCTTCTTCTTCTTCTTCTTCGAGAGCTTGGTGGAAGAACCTTTTCTTGAAGGCAATCGTGGACCTGCTGCCTCTGATTCACATACAAACTCCACCCCTGCAGCAGAGAGTAAAAAACAATTAAGAGGCTGTTGCCAACTTACATGCTGAAAACAAACCAACAATGTCCTCACCTGTCAACAAGATCACGATGAGCAAATTATGCTAAAGTCAAGGATGGAACCAACCTGTCGCAGGGCCTAATGAAGATGTCTCCAGCTCCTGAGAGGTTGCAACGGGATGTTGCTGTTCTGTAAGTTGGAACTCTCGTACTCGTTTTGCAGATTGAGCTCCAACAGTTTGATCTTTCAAACCCCTTTGCACACGAGACTGGTTCAAAGATGTCTTCTGACTACTGCGATGAGCTTGTTCTGCACATTTGTCCAAGTCTAAATGGGAGGGGGAGAGGCAAAAGAGTTCAGAGTGATTTTCAGGTGAATTTGGGCTTCCAGACTTTCTTTCCTGTTCTAGTTGGCATGCTGATACTGGTGACACCAGCTGTTCAAACTTTTTTCGAGTGTCCACAGGAACACTTATCACTTTAACCACTACACATCTGCAACACACAGACAATTCAAGGAATGGTTGAGTGAATGACGTAGTTTAAAGACAAAGGCATCTTGAAGTCTTTAAATTACATAGACAATGTAACAATGCAGTGTCACAGGCTACTTACTTGAGACGAGCTGCTTCATTTGAAACAACAGCTGTGATCTCATCCTGGGGAAACAGGGCCATCCAGTCAGTCTTGAGAATCAGAATGTGTTGCAGTCACACTAGACAGAAGCTAACAACAAATACTCAATGGTCCTTAGGTATTTCATATCTAGCTTATCCATCACATGAAAATATGTTATGTATAAAACAACTGAAGAGCTTGTCTCTCAAGTAGTGAAATGAAGGAAAGAGAACCTTGCCACAGGGAATGAAGTGATCTTGCTGCTCACGGGTCAGGAAAATTGAATGAGAGCGCCCATTATGGTCAGCTAAAAACTCATCGTCTCTTCCCACCAATCCCTTCCCAACAGTCTGGCTTCTAAGTCCCCGGCGGTGGTGCACTTGTTGGCTTTGTCTATACTGTTCCTGTTTCCAGAGGTCCTCATGATTGGAAGAACACTTGAAGAAGATACTCATGAATACTCCTAATGCTCAATACATGGTACAAAGGTAGTGCTACTGTCAAGGTCCAACTTGTCTCTGCCCAAATATAATTAGAATATCTTCTTCACAAAAATGACAGTAGTGTGAGCTTGGATTGTCTTGAGCCCAAAAGTAAAAGTTAGGAAGCTCACTTTCTGTTGAAGCATGGATAGCTGGGCATGAACTTCTGTCCCATTCATTTGATAGCCAAAAAGAAGGGCCTCCCTGATTCCTTCCAAGTGACCTATTAAATCAATGCGGTAGTTGCTGTATTTCTCAATCTGCCAGATGAATGGAAAGTTCAGCAGCCAGGAAATCAGTTCAGCATAGCAGGGCAGATAAACTGAGAAAAGTTCCTACTTGTGAGAACCCACCTGTGACCCTACACTCACACAGATACTACTTGGGGCATCATGAGTTGTAAGCAGTTTAACTCTGAAAGATCAAAATGCTGACCTCAAGAAGAAGCTTAATTGGGTTCTTGTTGCTTTTGCTGGTAACCTTTGGTGTAGTCCCCAATTGACTGACTGCTGGGATCCACTTGTCAAATGACAAGTAAAAGACGTCACATGGGACTGCACACCACATTCATCACAACAGAATGAATGTTAGACATCACTTGAGATGAAGAAGAGACACATATTTACAAAAATGCCACTCTAATTCTACTCAATGTGGTCATTTTGAGGTGCCACTTGATCTGGGAAATCCCTCAAAAGGATTTACACCTCAAAAGGACCACATTGAATGGAATTACTTGAACCCCCAATCTGCAAGGTGCTAGCACATGGGGAACTCATCTTTTCTATTCTGACTGGCAAACTACTCTGACCATTTACTAGATGAACTAGCAACCACCTGCTAAACACCTGCAACAACATTGAGCATGCATATTTTCAATCCTTTCTTCAGCAATGACAAAGACACAATGTGCTCACAGCAGTCACTCTTCAAGATGCCACATTGAATGGCAGGTCATTGTAAGATGCTGCATATACAGATCTCTAACGCTGAACAATTCTCTCATCTCAAGATTTTCCCAAGACACCACATATACAAGTAAAGGACAGAAAAAGGGCTAAAGGACTTACTTCCTATATCACGAAGCTCATGAGCTGTCTGGCAGTAAAGCCTGGAATCTGACTGTTCACTTTCAGCAACCACCTATGTCCCACACACAGAACCTTTTCAATGGAATTTTGAAGAACTTTGTCTGAACTACACGTCAACATCAGATCCAATGTAACTGATCAAGCAAACACAAACTTGCTTATTTGATACTTTGCACCCTTGATAAGATGTGAAAAATTGCAAGAACCTAATTCAAAACTCAAACTCACCGAAGGATTCTTCAAGCTCCCCACTATTTTATTGTTACACCTCAAAATTGCTTGCCAAGTCTTCAAGTCCTTGATTAGATCTGCTGCTGCTGCTGCCTGGTGTTCAAGCCTGTCTCCGCAAGTGCCTCCCTTTGACCTCAACAATGGGCCTTCTTCCAATTCTTGGTGTGTTACTGGACATGCAAATGTGAGACGCTGCTGTGCTATAGGTAATCCGTCTTTGCCCTGTGATGTGCAGATGCACTAATATCACTGATTTCTCATGCTGAATTTCAATATTTTTCACTATAGAACCCCTGTTTCTCTCTAAGACTTTGATTAGCTTCCCCTCTTCAAAAAGTTAGAGTTGAAGCAAGAAGGCAACCCTATAACCATGTCTACAAAAGAAGGGAAACAAAAAAGAGAGAAATTGGACCTGAATCTGTCGTTTCCAGGTCTCAACAAATGCTGCTGGATCCAACAAAACCTGCCAAAAAAACCAGACAATCTCAATTTCTCTCACTGTACAGACACTTTCTGAATGAAGAAAAGACATGAAAGACAAACAGGATAGACAAGAATGCACCTATTCATTGATAACAGAGTCACAAGATCCCAATGTGGGTTCTTTACAGAGTATAGAGCTGCAGCTCTACTCTAAAGTTCTATGGGCAAGCTCACAGTGCTGGCCTTTTGACCACAAAAATAAAGAATAGCACCAATTGCACCTTACTGTACAACCCTTAGTAAGAGCTGGACTCTAAAGTGCAGTTGTCAAAGTGCCAAACCTGGATCAGGAACAAACCCTAAAACACAGTTCCAGAAATCGATGCTTTCCAGATGGTAGCAATGGATGACTAGCAGTGCTCTCCAAATAAGGTTACATCATCATCCAAGACCAAGGATTGTATCTGGTTTGGAGTTCTATGCTTATTAGCAGCAGCAATTAGGGGACAAAAATGGAAAAATCTTCTTAACACCATAACTCTTCATTTCCATCTGCCTTCTTTCCACAGAAACAAATGTTGAGGCCTGCCATAACAGGAGGTAAAATAGCTGCCAAAACCTTCCCTTGAAAATTTGGAAGCTGCATTTCTGAGCAACTAGTCAACCTAGTTGTAGCTTGGTTGACAACAAGAATTCATCAACAGTATAATCCACCTGCCTGGCAGGAATTGAATCCATGGCTAGTTACATTTGCAAGATCACCAGGAGCCCTGAAGTATCACTGTGTGCTCAGAGTGATACTTGGATATGCCCAAAAATCCAAAAAGCAGACAAAGAGGAAAACCCTAGTTTTCTTTTACTGTTCTCACTGCCATCCAGTTGTAGGCTGAGAGCATGTGCTGTGCTCTCAATTTCTGGTTGAATTCTGTTCCAGTGCAGTGCACAATCTCATACCTAGCCGATGACAAAGGACGGAGTCAAAAAGCTCCAACAAAGACCCAAGCTCGAGTACAAACAGATTGAATGTGGTTACAGGGACGATGATCCAAAACCCTCGTGCAGAGAGGTAGGAGTACATCAGATAAAGACTTCTTCACAGGACAGTGAACACCGCCATCCCAAAGGCATGCTCCAGACACCTCAAAGCTCAAGTTAGCATAATAACGCATTGTGGCTAACGGCGATGGATGGATTATATAAGAGCTCATGCAAAGAGTATGCAAGCTTCCCCAGGAAATGCTGCCAAAACCGATTGAAAAGGGGGTGTAAAAAAGGTGCAAAACATGGGAGAGGCAATGGGAGACAATACTCACTGTAGACGACTTGGAGTGTGCCCACCACCTTGACTCCCCTTCCTGCTTGCCCATCTACTAAACTGTCTACCAGACTCCCATTCCCTCTCCCTCTCTGTGGCCGATTCCGCTGCTCACAGATCGGTTCCCTCGCTGCTCCCTTCACCTTCCTGCTTGCACCCAGCTTCAAACCTAGAAAATGTAACCAGGCACGCACAACCGCCTCCCTCCGGACGCAAAGAAACGTCCGCAACTTCGCAGCATAGAAATCAGGAACAAAAGAACACAACTACAGAGAGACAACTCGATGCAGAAACAGAACCCGGGAGAAAGATGAAAAAGAGAAAGCACCCGGGAGGGAGGAACAAGAGAAATGGTTTCCGGAGGCCAAATAGACCTCCAATTATTTTCAGAAAAATCGAGAAAAAGGATGAATCGGGCGCGGATGTCAGTGGTGGAACAGAGCAACAATCCTCACGCATAGGAAAAATCAGGGTAAAGATTCACGATGCAACAAGTCCGATCGAGGAAGACGAAGAAGAGTTGTGATGCGGCAACGGCGTACACGAACGCTCGGGGGCTGGGTAGGTTACGCAGCGAGAGAGAGAGAGGGGGGGAGAGAGAAGGGGTCACTGTCGCCACTTTCTGGCAATTTATTTTCCTTAATTTTTTTCAATATTGGCGAAACCCTTGAGCAGCAATAAGAGATCTGTGTGACTCGTGTCAAAACTTCTTCCTTTGAAGCTGCTTCTTCTTCTTCATCATTTTTGTTGGCCTCTCTACCGAGAGAGACCCCCTTTTCAAGTGGTCCCACAATTTGCAAAATGTTCACCAGTTTTTGTTGTTATAAGTTGCCTTTCCATCCATTAGGTTGGTGTGATCACACAATCCACCTCAAGTTCCAACATTTTAGCTTTACATTTGTTCCATTAGTTCTGCTCAGAAATTGGCTCACAACTTTTCTTTGTTATGGTTGATTGTCATTTGTCATTTCATAGCCACGAGTCCTCTTTGCATAAAGGTCTTTACCTGATTTTTGGTAATTTTTTGCTTTGTTTTTTTTGGGTTGTGTCTATTTGTTTTCTCATTTGTCTTGTACTTTTGATTGCAGGGTTTTTCTATTTTTTTACCTATTTTTAATTTTTTTCCTTTATTGATAAAATTTCTACAAAAAAAAATCAAAATTCAAAAATTAAGTGACTTTGAAGGTTTTCTATCACCATAAGTGAGAAAAAAGAGTAAAAATTTTCAGATTTTTATTCTTGGATTTCAATGTGGAGCCAAAATATAGATAGAAAGGATGATTAAAAATTTGCATTTCATACTTGATTAATAGCCAGGTTTGGTTAAATCTTCTTAAGAATGATTGTCACTTTGTCTCCATCTTCCTATGGATGATAGTCACTTTGGCAACAAACAAAATTTCTTAAAAAAAATACTAAACTTTAGTCTACCAATCAAGTAGGGATGTAAAAAGTTGTGAGTCAAACTATGAATCATTTAAAGTACAATGAACCCAAGTACAATTACCATTTGGTAGTCACATTATGACCCTTGCCATTACAATTTGCCCATAGTTGTTGAAGCAATCAGTATTGCTGCAATTTTTTCCCCTTCAGTCTGCCCCTTTGCTCTCTTTTTTTTTCACCTTGTCATGTTGTCAACCCATAACCTCCCATGTTAGGAGTTTACACCAAGTGGCACCTAACATGCTTAGGTAGCATGTGCCAAAGGTCTCCCTAGCATGTTTACCCTAGCACCCATAACATGGACCCAAAACATGTCAAAAAATGCCAAAAAAAAAAAAAGAAAAAATAGAAAAAAGAAGAAGAAAGTAGGGCAAAGGGCAGACTAAGGGAAAAAGATTTGCAATAGTACTCTTGTTAACAATTGATGGGCATAAGTAATGTTAGGGCATTATGATCATATTTTCTTTTCAAATTCTCTAGAAAGTTCCTTACATATGAGATGTTCCCAATGTTCCTTCCTTTTGATTGCCTTTAGATTTTCAAAAGCTTAGTCACAGCTCTCCAATGGAAAGTGCTTTCCGTGAGCAGCAAGAAGAAACAGAGCTCCATTTTAGTGGGCTTTCCATTAGATATTTTCTCATGTAGTTTTCACTCGGTCCCACATTTTTTAAAGAATGTTCACAGTTTGTAATTGTTGTTGTGTGAACCCTGACTTTCTTTGAACTTCACACGAACATTTTCTGATGCAATTTTCACTTGTTCTCAGATTTTGGGGAATACCGTAGTAGTAGTAGTAGTAGGTTGGCCATTTCAACACGTGTTCATCAAATGAATAATTAATTAATTTTGAAATGTTCATTTTAACAAATGGAATATTCTTAAATATTCATTATTTTCTTTCACAATATATTTTTTTTGGAAAAGATAATTTTTGAAAATTTCGACATTTCTGAAATTAATATAATTAGTGTCAAATTGGCCAAGGTACTAGGGTAATAATATATGTTTTTGGTCATCTAATTTCAACAATAAAAATGATAGTATTTTACAATTAGGCACTACCATAGTAGTACCGTTACCATTCCTTCATTTTCTTGTGGAATATTTATTTATTTTTTGTTTTTTCACTCCTGCAATAACAAAAATAATTTCATAAAATTTTGGCACTTTCAAAGGCGTGGCCATTTAGACTTGCAATGAACAAAATAACCATGTACAATGAATGACAATATAATTTCTAGAATTTCCGGGCATTGTGGACAGCTAATTTTGAAAATTGTTTAATTGCTGGAATGGAAAAGGAATTAGGGTTTACTAAATAATGAACATTTTGTTTGGATTAGTTGAATTTTGAATATTTGTATGCTTTGTTTCTTTAAAGAATTAATGTGTTCCGGGATTCATAGATTTTGATCTGGATGGTTGTAATTGCTTCTTTATTTGAATTGCACATTTACTTGTTGGCTTCCTAACTTCAAAGGTGTGTTCCGAGTCCTTGTTATTATTATTGCTTGTTTTACAATCAATTCTTTCTTAATGGGTTTCCTCAGGTTTTGGGGTAATTCTTTGTAATTGCTTCTTTAAGACAAGATCATCTATTGGATGATTTTCAACATGTCAACTTCACATTTTCACAAAATATCATGTAATTATTTTGAGGAATACTTAAACGAAACTGACCTTAGGGTAAGGTATAGTAATCAACTCGGATCGAGGATTTTGGGGAGTGACTTTCAATTGCTTTGTTTTTAGAATTGATCCTTTTGTTAGGTTTTAGGGGTCTTTGCACTTTCTCCTTTTAGAGCATGCTCAACAGCAGCCCTCAATTGGTATTTACCACATCCAGTGTGCGCTGTTTAGTTTCTCCCTCATCTCCACCCATGAACCCCAAAAAATGAACTGTACGAAGTGAGAGATTATTTGAACTCGAACCACCTGGGCTGATCATTGTAGTTGGCCAATGAGAAACAGTCATTTTCTGGGCTACTGGTGCTCTAGGGGGGCCCTGGTAACATTTGCACGTTTCGAGGCCAGGAAGCAGTTTCACAATGCTTTTCTGCAAATCTTATCCAAAAGTACTGTGCAAGAGGCTTTTTACTGCTGCCGTTGGGCATGCTTGCAGGGTTGATTATCTCTCTGCCCTTGAAGATATTTGGAGTCTGAGGCACAATCTCTTGTATGTCAAGCAATGATTACTACCTTAAGGAACACTTAGCTTTTAGTGGTTTCAACTAAGTTTTTTCTAACTTTCATGTGGAAAAACTATTGCTATATTCTATTGGATGAAGAAAGTAACTTTTCTAAAGTGAGAGACCCTAAGTGTAGGGTTCAAACCCTAGGGTGAGGGGAGGGCTTTCACACTTATAAGGTTTTGGATGAGGCGGTTGTCAAGCACAGCTCCCTCCCCTCTCTTGGGAATACAACCCATTTACCCATTGTAAAACACAAGGCAAACCTTATAATAAACCAGAAAAACTTGCTCGGATTCTTTTTAGTGTGATTAGAGTGCATGTTATTGAGCCTATTTTTTTCTCTACTCTTTGGGTTTGGGGGGTGTTTGAATTGAACAAAATGCTTGCTCTGGTTTGGTCATTATGCCCCCTAACACCTTCAGCTGCAGGCATTATGGGGGTTGGGTGTGTGCGTGCTCGGTACTGTTACTCCCCCATAAGGCCTGCAACTGAGGGGTTGAGTGGAGTTCCTAAGTTTGCTTTGTTTTTTCTTTCTTTCTTGTTTTTCCTGTGTTTTCTGGTTGAACTGAAAGTCCATTAGGTATAGCTTCTTCTACAGTAACAAGGTGTTTTTTTTTCATTGACGAAAATTTGCCAAATTTTGACTAGAAAAATTTATGATTTCGCATGGAAAAACATGACCCAAATTCGCCAGATTTTGAAGGAAAAAAAATTCCAAATCTACCAGATTTAGTGTGATAAGTTCCATTAGCTAGCCAAAATTAAAGAGGATTCTCTTTTTTCCCCCCTAATTTCATATATAACATGTAGCCAAATTTGGCTAAATTATTTTCTGGATGATCACCAATTTGGTTACATCACAAAATCCTTAAAAGAAACCTCTGCTTCTATTGTGACTAGAGGCACTTATTTTTGTGCGCACCACCAGATTTACACTTTTCATAAAGCTCTCCCCAGATTTCAGTAAGGCTCAACTTCCCAAACAATGGATATATTGTGGTTCCCTTCCTTTGTGACTATTTTCATAAGGCCCAACTTCCCAAACAATGGATATATTGTGGTTCCCTACCTTTGTGACTATTTCATGACAAAAAAAATCTCCAAGGCTTTTTTATGTGGGGTCAAAGCCGTGGAACAAGGGCATTATCATGAACCAGGCCTATGCTTGGCCCCACTTCACATGATGAGTTCTTGTTTTGGTAGTGCCCTTTGTCTTCAGGCTTTACTCTAAATTTACACTTGCAAACTCTGCATTTGATAGTGAAAACAAGGCATCACAAACACGCCAGCCCTGCCACTAAATACGATGTTGGTACATCTACTTATTGTGTACACACTCTAAATACCAAAAAAATCCATTCATAATATCATGTAATTAAAAAAAAGACCTATTTTAATCAGCACGAACGTAAAAGCTAGTTTTCTTTTAAAAACAAAAAATTACACATTCATACCAAGGAAAAACATATTTTTAATTTTATATTGAATTGAAACCCCATTTTATGGACTAACACGTAAAATTGTGTTTTTATTTCAAGATCTATGATTTTGGAAATTTTAATGTTTTAAAGCTAACACTCACTTAACATTGGTTGTCATCTAAGATTTCACCTAAGATTTGATGGTAGCTAATATTATGGATTTGAATGCAACATGAAAATGGTCTCTCTTAATATTAACTTTCCACTAAGGTGTATGAACTTTACATCCTCAACTTAGCACTAGGTGTGATTGTCACATTAGAGAATATCCTATGGACCATTCTAGTTTTCATTTGGACCCACGGTTTGAGGAATATTTACCAAGTGTGATTGTGAATTCTCAACTCATTTTTAAAGGAAACTCATTGAACATTTGTCATTTTGATTGTTGCTGATTTTGAACTTGCCATGTTGTGATGAGCAATGTGCACGTGTGCTCATTTAGTGATGAAAAAGCTGGAAGAAGGTAGAAAAGACAGCAATTTCTCATGAAGCAGCGTCCTGATTTTATGGGAAATTGCCTTCTTTTCTACTTGCTGCAGGATGGACCAATTCTGCCAGGACCTACATGAATTTCTTCAAGTGGGTGAGTTCTGTTTGGTGAAGGAATGCTTTTCTTTTTACATGCCAGTTCAAATGTGCAGGAAGAAATTCAAATGTTGGTGAAAAAAAACTCTAAAAACCCATTCTTAATTGACCAGAATTACACTTGAGGGATTCAAAAGCAATGGGAAACTTGATGACTCTGTGTCAGATTGTGCTGTTGAATCTTGAACCTGGCACCTGTTTCAAGGTTCAAAATATCAAGAGTTTTTTTGGTTTGGTTTGGTTTGTTATTGTTGAAATGAGCACTTCAACAATTGGGACCAAACTCCCAGAACAAGCTAAGTGGACCAAGACCAACCCAATCTCCAACGCACAAATTACAATGTAGGTATGCACAGTAGTAGAACCAGGAATACATGGCATTCCACAAGATCAAAGGTGTTATCTTCATCACAGATGGTACGAGTGTGGTAAACCAATGTGTATTTAGTTCTCTCAACTGAAGGGTTGATGAACCCTAAGTCCTCTTGTGCAGAGTGCAACAAAAAAATGTATATATTTTTATATTCGTCAAGGATTTATGAACCTGAGTCTTCTGCACGATTGCATTACATACATTCAGCATTTATCCTTTAACACTAGTTGTAGTCATTCCTAATCTGGATTCAGAAACAAAAGTTCAAAGTCCCCTGGATTACAGCCTCAATTCTTTCTTGAGTTTCAGGTTCAAAACTGTGATTGATGAGCAATTGAAGCTTGGGAGGCTCACAAGTGTGATGCTGAATTCAACTACTTGTTGTTGGTAATCATCCTCATACTTTTAGCCTCATATTTTCCTCACATTTAGTCCATTTTGAGTGATTTAAAACTTGATGGGTGCAACAACTAAGGCTTTACAAAACTTCTTTGTATTTCAGAGGCAAAGATGCAATGATCAAAGATTTTAAGCTTGAAATCCTAATTTGTTTAATTGACCCATCACCAAACATTGAACCCCATTACACCAAACATGCGCTATCTTCCCCATTCCTTTACAGAATTGATCAATTTTTGGCATTGGAAGAACGAGGTGGAGGCTACAAATGTTCTTTCAGCTTCAGAAGGAGAGGAACAATGTGTGAGGATGTGACCTCCTTTGAGTTTCTAAGCGTTCACTCATCGGCCTATCTACAACACTGGCAATCATCCATGAGAGGAATTAGCCAAGTTTGGCTACAGGTCAGAGAGGAAAGTAGAAAAGTTTAAGAATCCTGCTATATTTTTGCAACCTGCTGGAATCTGTTGTATAAATATGGTGACTTTGGCACTTTTTTTTTCACCAGAATCCTTTGTGGCAACTTATTGCGTAATGACTTTGTCCTTGAACATGGGTTCAAAAAGGCCACATTGTGTAAAGGCTCATGAGTGGCTTTACCATTCTGCAATATAAATAAATATTCGTCAAGAAGGTGCAGGAATCGTAAAGGTACTACCATAGTCTGTCCTTTACATGATGATTCATGAGTGTATAAAACTTCCAAGCTGAGAAGAGCGATTTTTGTTTGTCCATGTTCCAACTGTGAAGCTCCCCAATGTTGCAGAGACTACTGAGTATTCAAACAAGAGGCTCAATAAATAGTCTGTGTTTTCCAATGCGTTCACTTATTTATTAGTTGGGGTACTCAATGTTCTCATATTAAAGAAATTTCTTTTGTATCCATGAAGCTCCAAGATTGTGTTCCAAGATTGTGTTGTTGGAGAGAGATGTGGTGTATTATGTTTGCATGTCAATAGAACATTGCTTGGCCATACCCATTTTCTGGTGATGCGGTTGCTCCTTGTCACTAAGTCATAGATGCCACCGGTCCCCTTCTGATCTGTTTGCAAAGCTGAACATGTGTTGAACCCAGAGTTTGTGGTCAGCTGACATGTTCTACAATGACATTTTTGGGGACTGGCCAGCAGGGGGCACAAAACAGTATGTGATCTGAATGCTCTGAATCTGCTCATCTCCTGCCTACATTTCTGCATTACCAAAGTTTCTGTCTTCATCAAATCTCTGAATGAAGTTAGTGTAAAAAATTAATCTAAGCCTCTGTGGTCTGTGGAGAACACTGGGAGCCAAGCTTTCTGCGTGTGAACTTGAGTGGAAAATATGTTTGAAGATATTGAAAATGGAACCAAGCTTTGGATCTTTCGAAACTAAATTGAAAAGGAACACAGCTGAAGTCTCCATTGAGATGAAGATGTCATTCATTGATCTGCTTGACATTGTTGGATGCTTGTGTATTTTAGGCTACACTAGTTGAGGAGCAGATGTGAATATGTACAGAGAAGTTACCTCAACCTTTTAATTCATTGCTTTACTTGGTTGAAGCGTACGGACAATTCCAGTCCAGATATTGGAATGAAAACATGGTTTGGAACAGTCACAAAGGTATGATCTTTTGCAGTTGACAGACCTTTCAATTGGGTGCAAATGTGGCAGTTGTCTGCATTGCAATTGTGAAAGAGGGGGATGATCCTATTGAATTTGGGCATGATATCAAGTTCATTCCATTTGATGCAACATGGACACTGTAAAAACTTGTGCAACAAGCAGTGTGTTGCTCTTTTGATTTCTTTTGCTGGATCTTGCCTTTACCTGGCCTTCAATCGAGGAGCTGAAAATTGGTCAGTTTGTAGCAACAGTATTCAGTCTCTAGAAATAGCACAAAAACACAAACTACCATACATGTGAGGTTCATACAGGCTTTCTGATATATCAATGAGCTCAACATTTGTGACCTAAAATGTACCTACATCTGCGTTATAACCAGTGGTGAAGAATATTTTCTGTTTACAGGAGGCCCCATTCTTTAGCTCTCCATTCCTTTGATTAACATGTTTCTCACACAGGGGAAAGCTAGAATGAAATACTTTAGTAACTGTCACAAGCTTGGCTTGTTGCAGTAGTTGAATGAGAATACTACTGACTTTTATTTTAGCCAACATCAAAGACTTAGACTTCCCTGTGTCTAGGAATGTGACAGACACTGCTAGGATGCAAATTTTTGTATATTATTTTGCTCTTTGTCATTCATGAGGACATTCTGATGTACACTCATCTACACCCACTGTTAGGAACAAGAAGGTTTTATGGGTGATGAGCAATTTGCATGGAATTCTGGGTGAGTTCTTCCATCAAAACTCCTTCAGTACCGACAGGTCCAAGTAAGGTTTTTCTGCAACTAAAACAGTGGGTCAGTATGATTTTGAGTCTAGAGCAGAAAGACTTGTGTATTTTCCTTTGCTGTTTGCAGGTCCAGTGAACCAGTCCTTATATTTCCATTGCCAAGAGAATTACAATGTTTCAATGGGGTTGGGTTGAGCCCCAAGAAGTTAGACAACATGGATCACTTGCAATACTTTGGTGTCAAAGTAAGAGAGGTTTTATGATGATTGGCAATTGTAAGCATTTTTTTCCCAAAGACTTTCTTTGTAACTAACTATTTGATGGGGTGTAGTCAATTTCTGTTTGCCACAGAATTTGGAAGATCTGAACCCAAGAGGAAAGCTGGTTTCCCAAGGGGGTCAGCAAGAGTGCATGCATGCCCTTGCACATTTGGTAAAGCGGCTTTAGTGTTCATCTTCATTCCTGGACCCACCAAAAATTATATTACTTGGGCTTCAACTTGCTCTGCATTAAATGGAGTGAGATGATCAACCTTTTTTTTTTCCCTCTCTTCTTATGTTCTAATATGATTATCAATATTCATCATTGTTTATGTCAATGTCAAATCTAATTTGAATTAACATAAAATATTATGGACATGTTAATTTGTCTTTTTCATATCCATGTTGGTGGGTAGGGAAAACGAGAGAGATAATTATTAAGAAAGTTAGTAGGAAAGGAAATAATTACTAGAAAAAGGTGAAATAGTTACACTTGAAAATAAGACAATCATTTTTAGAATTATTTTTGGATTTGTTCAGGGATGACCATACCAAAAATTATGCAAAATCAATTGTCCAAGAATAATCATACTACAAATTATGCAAAATTTCCTAGATTCATCGATTTTTTGATATTTTCTACCCTTGTCAATTATATGAGCACATTTTCGGGTTGATAACTGATGAGTATCTATAGTCAATTCTAATACCCACACAATAATGATTACCACAACTAACATTTTTCAATAGGAAATAATGTTGCTACAACCAGTTTTTAAATTTTTTGCACCCTTGCTATGTGCTTCTACAATTTTACATCTCTCTCCTTACAATATTAAATTGTTACAATTCACATTCTTAAAGTGAAGAGTACTCATAAATATTCTATCTTGCCTTTGTGGGGGTCAATGTGTCATTTGAAAGACTTAACATAATGTTCATGAGAGATCTTTTATAATTTCCATTCGTCACCAATACACCATTATTTCAATAAATATTCAACCAACTTTAACAATCATATAAATTTGACTAAAAAAAAAATCATAAATAAAAATACAAGAAAATTACATTCACTGAAGTAACATCATCTTAATAGAACAAATGCAACAAAACAATGACATCCAATAATATGCAACTCTTTTACAAAACCTTTGAAATGAATTACAAAATGTAATTAATAATCATATGATACACATTAACCATATATATATATATATATATGGACACTGATATTTCCTAAATTTTTTTTGATATGTAATGATATCCAATACTTCATAAAACAAATTATTTCGACTAGTGAAACTCCAAATTTACCATTTTTTAAAAGAATATACAAAAAAAAGAAAGTTATAATCATCAAAAATCTAAATTTTAAATTAAGAAGTGTCAATAAAATTGTTGGTTATATTCAAAATATTTCAATAAAAAAATCCCAATGGATTCACTAAGATCATTTGATGCACCCAACTACAAATGTTTTTGTTGATTTAAACAAATTCATTCAAAAACACAACACCTTACAAGACATAACATTACAAGGTCTATCCAAAAAAACTCACATCAATAATACTCATATCAAGAACCTTTTGATATCATCATTACTAGAATCAAAGATCTCCAAAACATTTAACATCAATAAATATCAATTACTACTTGCCTCTACTTTTTATCTCATGGACTTCAAAACTTAAAAACAAACATTTGACCGCTTGATCATAATTTTGAAGCAACCACTCAACGATGTATGTATTAAATGCACAACAGATGTAATGTAATCATATTTCTTAGATGGACTCATAATTTTAAGGGATATTTCTATCCAACAAATATGTAAAACTAAATTAAAAAAAGAATCATTAGAAATGACCAACCCCTTTCAAACAAAATGCCAATAAACATGATACACCCATCTAATATAACAAAAGTCAAACTAAGTTACCTCACATCAAAATCAACAAAAAGATTTAAATATCTATTACCTCATATAATGAGTTTGGTGAATATAATACCATTGATTATTGGTATGAAGATCTCCAATTAATTAAAATAGAAGAAAATTTCCTTCTTGACATGAACAAATGGCTATTTACAACCAACATCTAAAAAATACTATGTAAATATTGTATGTTGAAATTTACAAACGTTATGATATGAACAACATATGCAGGTAAATAAAAGAAACACATGTAATCATTGTATTGTAAAACCTTTTAGTAAAAAGACACATGTCCATTCCTTATTTGCATTGTACAATTATATTATTGCATATGATTCATCATATGATGTTTTCACAATAGCATATGCAATAGATATTGCATTTGGATTTGACCCCAAAACAATCTCATTATGTTTTACCACAAATGCGAGCACATTTAAAAAACTCCACAAATAATAGATACATCTTTCCATTCTCAAAAGATGTGTAAATATGTAACACATCTTGCTAAAACAACTATATAATTAGATGACAATGGAAATACAACTATTGTTGACTTGTTTTTTAACTTGATCATAATGATGTCAATGGTCTCATTGATGAAAAATGATTTCGTTTTGGATAGACATTTTTTTTTCTTATCATTTGATTGGTAATCGCAATGTGAAGTAACTTAGAGCCCAAGTTTGACAAAGAAAAAAGAAAAAAAACCTTTAGAACATCGCCTAGTCACTAGCTGTCAATTGTAAATTGGTTTCCAATTCAATTGAAAGGGATACCTTCCTACATAGTTAGTGCATGTTTAATTTGGATCATCATTTTGCCATGCTTTGACACTTGCATGATGCACAAAGAGGGAATCACCCACTACCATGCATAGTGTAGAGAATCTTGACTAGTGTTTTTTTAAGGAGTCTTTAGGATCATCCATAGGAAGATGTAGAAAAAATGCCTATCATCCCTAGGAAGATTTAGCCAAATTTTGCTATAAACCAAATTTGAACTATGAATCTTTAATCAATCTGTTAGGTGGAGGATGCCTTCGACTCTTAAAGGACTTGGCATGAGAACTCTTCCCCTCCTACTTGTGATCTATGTATGTTTAGGTTGAGAGAAAGTGTATGTTGAGGAACCAGTGCAACTTTTATTGCCATAATTTCTTTCTTAAGCCTACATGTAGGTTTCCAAATCAATTGCTTAGAACCCATATCTCCATTCCATTCTCAGATCTAACTCGAGAAGTAGAAATCAGAGGACACACTAGTTCTGCAAGGATGTAGGTGTGTAGATAAATCCACACTCATGTCTAGAGATAAACTCATTCCAAGAGCAAACCCAAGAGCCAAATCCAAAAGAGGATGGCAACTAGATCTCAAGAAATAAGGACACATCAAGCACCACCAGAAAATTCTAGTATATCTGGAGGGCCCGCTAGTAATTCCTGGCCCTCTTGAAAACCAGGGATTCCTGAAGGTCTGTCTGGCTGCACAACAGGCTCATCTTGCACAGTTGCATTTTAAATCCTCTCCCTGAAGGCTAATGCCTTGACACTTTCAGATCATTGCTTAGAGGAAAACCTTTGGCTTCAGAATAATTGCTGCAATACAAAAGCTTGGAATGGTGGCCAGCGGGACACCAGGCTCCAAGGAAATATGTCACACAATTTTCTTTGGAATATCTTTTGCCAACCACCTATCCTTGAGAGACATTGGGTTCACCCTAGTCTCAAATGTGATCTGCAGATGTGGTTGTTACAGGGGAGATGACAAGTTTAGAGCAAGAAGAAAAAGAATTATTACATCTAGTAGACATCAAATCTTGTCAGCTTCTTCCTCCAGCAAAGATATTTGAAGGCTTCAAGAGCAGCCTTTTGTGCAACATGGTTCAAGTAAGTGTACTCCTCTGCTCTTGTTCGCACAAAGATAGATCAATGGTGCTCTATGTGACAGGCAAATAGCCTAGTATATATGATGGATCATCATATCATATATGGGAGTTAAGTAACCAGATGATTTTTCACAAAAAGAAAATTGCAAGAGGTTATTGCTTCCAATAAAAGCACAGGACAAATGATCTCAAGGAATAGCTACCACAAGCCTACAATCATCTCGCAAATGTCAGCTTAACCTCAGAATCATGTCCAGCACCTGGAAGACCTTGGACAAACAATTTGACGCTGCGAAAAGGAAA
>Ga0116231_10002413_pt1 | contig 39073 bp, 27 predicted proteins | sample S1TSphgellanicum_2_FD_89695 | JGI IMG/M metagenome (GOLD analysis project Ga0116231, IMG submission 89695) | Host-associated microbial communities from peat moss isolated from Minnesota, USA - S1T2_Fd - Sphagnum magellanicum MG | ecosystem: Host-associated > Plants > Peat moss > Unclassified...
AATAGATGTAGGGGAAGCACATAGAATCAAATAATGGAAAAAGTAAAGTAAGCAAGCGTAATGTAGCATTAATAAGGTGGAAAGGGGAACGATGGGAGGGGAGGAGAATTATTGAAACCTAACGAGGCAAAAAAGAAAAAGAAAAAGGACGATGCAAAAGGTACAAAGGGGTTTTTTTCCTTGAAAAAATGGGTCCAAGTGGACTCATCATGAGGGGGAAAAAAAATAAAATCTAAATTCACCATATTTAGAGAATAGGTTCCCACAAATAGCCAAATTATAGGAGGAATCCTAAACTTATCTACTTCCCTCTCTGACCTGTAGCCAAATTTGGCTAAGTCCTCGTGCCCACCACGATCCTGAACCCACCACATACTTCACAAATGGGGGAAAAAGAAAAGACACGGAATCATGGTCCTCCCAAAATAATAATATTCAGTTAAATAATAATGTCTTTAAAATTTCCCTATTAGTTGTGCCCTACGAGATTATCCTCATAGGATAGATAAATGGCATGTTAAGATTGGTGGAATGATAAGATGGCAAAACCCTATACATGAAGGACGAGTGACTCGACTAGAATTTGTCGGATTGGTGGAATGATAAGATGGCAAAACCCTATACATGAAGGACGAGTGACTTGACTAGAATTTGTTGGATTGGTGGAATGATAAGATGGCAAAACCCTATACATGAAGGACCGAGTAACTTGACTAGAATTTGTCATCACATCCGGGCTTCTAACCAAAGAAAGAGGGTTCCAATAGGTTAAAGTTTGGGGTAGCCTAGGAAAGGACACTTTTTTCATTTGTTGTTGTGGTGTCCTTGATGGGTTCAGCACTTTGCAGTCGGATAAGACTCTAAAATTATAAATGATCAAAGAATACATTTCTAAAAGCTAAATTTGTTGGGGGGAGGTGGGTCGGTTGGGAGTGAGTTGGTGCGGGGTCATATGCATACCAACACCACTCCACCCCCCTCTCCCCCCAGACCCCCCCAGACTTCTACATACCAGTTTGTTGGCCTTATTGGCCTACCAAAGGCAAGGATATTTGTGTTTAGATTCATTATAGAGTATAGTAGCTTAATGGATTTTGGCCCCTACTAGCTAATAATAATATAATAGGTCTATTTTTATATGAGGATTTTTGAAAGATGATATATTTTGGCTTGTGTTGAAACTTGAGAATAGTTACAGAGGTATAAATATCTTGAAGGATTTTGGTTCCTTTTAGAGGATTTTTTTGAAGATTACCTTTTACCCTAAGGTCAGTTCCGTCATTAAATAATCCTCAAAATAACGAAATGAAATTTTTGTGAAAATATGAAGTTGAAAGGTTGAAAATCATTCTAATTATCTTAGACTACACTCTGAATAATTTCATTACTCATATCACAATATTATAGTAGAGGATGAAAATAATAATATTTTTTTCAAAATCAATAAACGGATTCATTTTTTGAAAATAAATAATTATTCGTTTTTATCAATTTGGAAACTGACCCTAGGCTACAGTATATTTATTTTTGCATGGTGAAATATTTCACTTTCATTTAGAAGGCACGGAGCCCACTTAGGGCAAGTTGGTGGTGGTCTGTTGAGCCCAAATTTTTGTGTGTGGAAATTTGGCATTTATGCAACAAATTTTTCTTTTATTGTGGCAAGATTTTTTTTATAAGATGCCTTTTATTTCTATTCTGAGGAGAGAAACTCAAAAAGTTGCCATATTTACACACAAGGTTCTGGGAGGTTGCATAACAGGATTGTAGAAAATGTCTACTACGGTCCGCCTCTCTGACCCCTAATTAAATTTGGCTCTTTCTTCCTCTTGTGGACGGTTGTCACTGGGACTACTAACTACTACATGACAAAATTGGAAAAAAAAAAAAAAAAAACCCCCCTGGTTCAGTCTTATCATAGTGGGTTCTACCGAGGTGTGATCCTTACCATTGATTAACACAAGAAGAGTGTTCTCCACCGTTGATTTACATTACAATTGGAACTAAAAAAAACAAAAAAGGGAAAACCCGGAGATGTCTGCCTGTCCCACCATCGAAAACAAAATCCGGAAAAAGTACTCTAACAGAACACCACCAAAACCAAAATTGAAATCAGTTATGAAACGGAACTGGAGACCTAAATTTTCCGTATAAGGAGAGAAAAAAATATTCATCAAGAAATGTAAGTCAAGCTAAGATTTCGTTCACTAGGATTCACAATCCGTTAATAAACAAACGAACCAAAGACCAAAGGTTGATGGATGCCCTTAGCAATATGGAACCCTCGATTATGTGTAGAAGTTTAATGTTTTTAAAAAGTAAAATATTTACTTATTCTCTATATGCTTAAATTCCTCAACACAAGCGACAAACAAGGGGCGTGTCACACTGTGACCTTACCATTTACATTGAAAAGTATCTGAAGGCAAAAGAAGAATTATGGAAACTCAAATATTTCATCATGCAAAAATATAATCTTCAAAAAATCCTCTAAAAGAAACCAAAATCCTTTAAGATATATATATAACTCTATAACTAATCTCAAGTTTCAACACAAGTCAAAATACCGTCGTTCAAAAATCCTCATATAAAAATAGACCTATTACTTGCGGGCCAAAATCCCTTAAGTTATTATACTCTATAATGAATCTAAACAAAATATCTTTGCCTTCGTAGGCAAGGCCAATAAAATATTTACTTCCTCTATCAACTTAAAGGCTTCAACATTAGTGACAAGGGGGACCCCAACCGACAAGCTAACCCAAATCCTATAAGGTACCAATAGGAATTGACCCTTGACCATAGCAACACGGACCCCTCAATCTTGTGTAGAAATATAGTGAGTTGAAAAATGAAAAATTTACTTCCCTATAGACAAAAGACCTATGAAAGAATTCGTAGTGTATTTGGAGGTAGCCTTACAAAGCATAATTTTGTGGCGACAGAAGGTAGGTGTTTGAAGAATCTATTAGAGTTATCTGTAATGTCACCCTGTATTCACCCTGTCTTTGGGCCTCCTTTCATTCCCTATCCCCTCCTTCAGTGGTATCCGCAAAGCAATGAAATTTTATTAAATCTCAGTATGAACTGCTCAAACTCGGCATTCAATGCACAGAGACTAATTATAGTAGGTGTACAGTGAAGAGTAGTGAAAATATATGTAGCAGCAGTGGAGGCGGTCAGGAAAAAGTAAAGACAGGATGAAACTCAGTTTACCACCAAATTAGATGTTTTTTTTTTTGAGTTTCACCCTCATTGAATGCTAATGTATTTTTTGCAGGTTTTAAAAATCTCACCCCCTGTATGACCAAACTCAGGGTTGTGATGCCATGTTTTCCTTACTTCACGGATAAATCTAATGTTCACCCTCTTTTTTCACTTTTTAATACCTATCGAATATCATGAGGGAAAATAAAATAAAATTGCATGGCCTTAACTCTCGGTAAAGCCCATTGACTGGGGCTTTATTCAAGTATGGGACACACACTCTTGAGGTGCTTTCACCTTGAAATTCTGTTATTTTGTTAAAGCCTCAATCTGGAAGGAAAAGAAGTCAAATAAAAAAAATCAATGGCCAGAACCATCACAGGGGAGACAAAAAGAGGACCCAAGCCTCAATCTTGGGGTTTTACGGCACACAATTCATGGCAATTTAAATGCCTAAATTATATATATATATATATGATGTATAGATAGAGTTTTTAAAAATAAAACTTGGGCTCTGCATTGTTGTGCACTATTAGTGATTCAAATTCAATCGAGAAGATATGGAATACAAATTGGTGGAGAAAGTATTGAAAATGTGCTTATGAATATGGTGTTGAAAAAAAATCTTAAAAAGACAGATTTGAAAAGATAATTTCTCAATGCTTCTTTACTTGGAAATGGGCTAAAAAAATTCAAGGCTAAAATTTAATAGGATGAATACTATGAAACCCTATAATCATCCTACCTAAACAAGGTCCAATATTCATCATCAATGAAATAAATATATTTATATTTAGTTATGCATAGACTTTAAAGTTTTGGTGGGGGGTCATAGACTCAAAGTTTTGGTTTCTTTTTGGAAGGAGGAGGGAGAGGGGGGGAGGGGCACCTAGGGGGTGGTGGGGGTTGGGAGAATTGTTTTTGTAAAAAAAGACTCGGTCAGTGGGAACGTCGCCTGCTCCCATTCGCACGGACATTCGTTTGTAGCGACCACCTTCGTTGCTCGGTCGCTCGGTCGCTCAGAAGTTTGTGGATTGCGGTGTTTTCTCGTGTCCCCTCTCTCGCTCGCAAAGCAAAATTTCTCGTTCCGACGCATTCTTCGGAGTCTTCTTTGCGTCCTTATTAGTTCTCCTGCACCGCACTGTCATTCGAGAATTAAAAAAAAAGTTTTACTTGTTTCTAGGTTTTTTTTTTTTCTTGGGGGAAGGATTTGAATCTCTGCGAAGTTTTTGTACTGTTCTTTTTTCTTTTCTCTCTTGTGATGCTTGCTTTGTACCTTTTGTTGTGACGGTTTGCTTTCGGCGTTTTCTTGAAGGTTTTTCTCGGACAGACACAGAGGAGTGGCGTTGTTGTTTTGCAAGTTGTGGTGAGTGGATCTGTGTGTGCATGCGGCCTCAAAGGATTTGCTCTTTTCTCCCGTCTTTGGCTTTTTGTTTTGTCTGAAGACTTGTTGTTGTTATTCTTCTTAGCGCCCGGAGACAAAAGAAGTGCTGTGTTCAGAAAGACTTTTGCCTTGCGCTGATTGAAGTGTCGCTGGCGGTTGTGTATCTCTGGTGTAAACTTTTGGCATTTCGGAAGCAGAAAGTGTTGCAAAATTTGGAGTGTATGCACTAGGTTTTTGCTGCTCAGGTACCTAAGTTGCATCAAAGAAAAAAGTTGGGATTAGTGTGATTTTCCGGATTTTGCGTGGTGTGTGTGTGTGTGTGTGTGTGTTTTCCAAGTGCCGCCCTGTGTGTGCCGGCTGATATGTGTCAGTGGTAACGGAGGAGGATTACGTTCTTGTGTGTTTTGACATGCAAGGTTCTCTCTGATCGACAACCACAATATCGTTGGTCACAGGCACGAGACTGAAAACAAAGAGTCCTAGGACGTTTTTCAGTTGCTGCAGCAGCAGCTATGTAATTCCTTCTTACTAGTTTCTTCTCGAAGCAGCCCGTGGAATCGTTTTTTTGTCGGAGATCATGTCGACGGCCTTCCAATTACTGTAGCGCCGGAGTCTGGATGTGTGTGTTCTGTTACGGTCGCTTGCTACACAATCGGGTCGAGGATGTAACGATGCAGCCGCACACCTAAGCAATACTAGTGAAGATCGCCACTTCTACTGCAGCAGTGTCATTGCTCATTTCATAGTCACGCGGCGTTCTTGTTCCCTCGTCTTGATCTGTGTGTGAAAGACGGGATTGCTCGTTGCTGTTTGGCTTCTCTGTGATCTAGAATGTAGAGGAATCCTCATTTCTCGCCGCCTTGTCGACCGTGCATCCGGCTGTAGTTTTGAGATCGCGCCATAGCCCGATCACAAATGCCAGCAGTGGAGGCGAATCTCTTGGATATGAAGAGATGGACAGCAAATTCTTCTGTGGACGCTGCCGCTGCTACTTATAGGGCGGCGAGCAGCTCTCCTCCTCCCATGACGCTCCTTAGTTTCACCAAGAAACTGAAGCGTATGCCGCATCTGTTCGACAGAGTGTTGGAGCTTCCCTTCCATGCGGACACTGTCGTTGAGGTGCGAGAATCTAGAAATGCCTTCACGTTTGTGGTAAGTGATATTCAGCCAGGATTGATTGTCGAGGAAGTGAAGGCAGAGCTGGTGGAAATAGTCCCCGGTGCTATCAAGGTGGTGGTGGTCGGCAGGGGTGAACGACTGATGTCCGATCTGGAGTCATCAGAGGTACTACTAGGTCGATGTGCTGCTGCATCTTTGAAGTTCACTCTGATTGCAACTGAGATGCGTTGTGTGCAATATCGATCTTCTTCTTTTGGCCAGTGATAATATGTGATACTGTTAGAAAATCTGTTGTTGTCCATCAAATGAGTTTCTTGGCAGCTAAGTTGCACTTTTGTTCTGGCCTTTTTTCTTTCCTACAGGTAGAGCTCTGGCGATTTCGATTACCTGCGTCGACTGTACCAGAAGACACAGTTGCAAAATATGAGAATGAGGTACTAGAAGTCACCATACCCAAGAATCCAGTCTCTTGTGCTGCTGAAGAGGTTTTAAAGAAAGACAATGATGCTGAAAGTTATGTTTCAGTCAAAGATGATGGCGACCCCCATACAAGACGACAAGCTGGTTTTGAACCCTCAGATGATTGCATACAACACCCGGTCATGCCATTGAGTGACAATATGAAGGAATTGGATTACTCATCAAACAGGGAATTAGATGACTCATTAAGGAGTGGCCAGGAGTCTCTTGACACAGAAGAGCTTCAGTGGCAAAGAGATTTGTTTGAAGATCTGGAATCATTTGGTAGTCCTCGAAGAGTGAGAGACAGGTCCAGTTGCATGAAAGCTGCTGGACACCAAGATGCACCCAGATCACCTGAGTTTCTTCATAATCTAGGTTCCTGGGTGCAGGGTTTTGCCATCTTTGTATAGTGCTGTGGACAAGCGACCCACCTGTGACAGATCTGTAGAGGTTGTACAGGGACTAACAGGACCAACTGGATTTTGCTGGCACAGAACTGGAGTGCAAGGAAGCAACTTCAGAAGTTCTGTCAGGTATCTTAGGTTTTGTGAAAACCGAACTTAGATCTGATGGAGGATTCAGTGCTGCAATTGGGTACTAACTCTTTGATGTCGTGGGTCATGACCACTTGTACATATTGGTGCTAGATCAACCAAAAAGGGTGCTTAGTCTACACCCACATAGATAGTTCTTCTTTGCCATTTCAGAAAGTCATCTGTGGATCTTGGCAATGCTCAGGAGCAGTCTTCTTCTTCTTCAGCTTGGACTCCTCACTTGAAGTGTTAATGAAAGATGCACTCTTTTTTTCCTTTCTTTATTTTTAAAAAACTTTTGGGTTGTGGCAAGGACTTGGATGGGTAATGCAGTGCAGAAGACTTTCATATTTCTTTCCTGTTGAATTGCAACCCCAGATTTTGTACCCATTTTCAGAAAGCCCATAAGTACTCTATGTGAAATACAAGCCTGGAACCAATAGTATATCAATTTCTTCCACTGTCCTGTTGTCGTTTCTATGGTATTAGTGCTTCTATTGGAGAAGTTGAAGCAATAATGTGCACATTTTGTACTCACTATTCTTCAAGGGGAATCATTCATTAGCACATTGAATTGAAGTGCCTGGTAGAAATATTCATATATTCACTTCGCAAACACTTTGAATAAAGTTTCTTTAGTTTGCTACTACATGATAGATACACATATGAGATAAGCATGATGGAGTTATTATACCCACTGGTTTTATTTATTTATTTTTAAAATTTAAATTTGTAGTTATAATTCTTAAAATTAAAAAATTTGGAGGTAGGAGAAGGTGTCATTGCAAGGTAGATTTAACATATTTTTTCTAAAGTTTTTTTTCCAAACAGCAGCAAAGTCATGACAAACTTTTGGGGAGCAATCCAAAAGTGGCAACATTTCTTCAAAACCAAAATTTCTCTTTCTATCTCTTTTTAATGATTTTTTTGCAGAAAAAGATGAGCATCTGCGACAGGATATTCTTATTTAATTGTATTTTTTCCTCATTGTGTTGTGAAATTTACCAACAAAAAGGATAACTTTCAAGACACTCTAAAATATTAAAATATTCTAGATGGTGGGAAAAGCCTTTGGTTTTTTTGGGGATGCATTACTAACTTAGTTGTGAACAAAAATGTAAGCAGTGTCAAATGTTGCCTTAGCTTAACACCCAGGGTTAAACCCAATCCTAACCCTAATAGGCTATACTTGACAATTCTATCATATGGAGGGGAAGGAATTTTATGGAGCACAAAACAGCTTCATGGGCAAGAGAAAGAAGATCAAATTTATTTTTTCCTTTTTTGATTTTTTTTCTTAAAGACAAAAAGAAAATCTTAAAATTAATGTTCTCCCCTACTATTGAGAAGATTTTTTTTTTTTCATTTTTCTCTGGTTCCCAATGTGTTCTCACTATGTTCCCTTTAAGTTCCCATCAGGTTCCCAATATGTTCCCCAACATGTTCTACATAGCAACTCACTTTTATCCCATATGCTTTGGCAAATTTTGAAATTTAGAGTTTCACCCCTTTGGCCCAACTATATTGTAAGAGACCTTTTTTCAGGTTCATGAATAATTACATTACTTTTGAATGCCAATTTTTTTCGAAATTACCTGGCTGCTGAAGTGTCAAGGAAATTAGGGTTATCTATAAAGTACCCCTGACAAGGATGAAATCACTCATTAAGGCTCCAAAACAATGGTTAGGTAAAAAATCAATTGTTTAATTAATTTGCATTGAATGCCATAGTTAGGATTAAATTTATTTTTTTGTATTTTCATAAGTGCTAAAAAAAAGTTTGGTTTTAAATGAGGTTCCTAGTGCAAATCTTGAGATAGTGAACCAAAGAAAGAATATCTGTTAGCATAGTTGCATTAAATGAAAATCATAGCAAAATTCAGCAATCTCATGATATTGTTGTTGTTTGATCAATTTTTTAAAAAATTTATGAATAACAACAAAGAGAGGATGAAAAAATGAATATGGTATTTTAAAAAAAAGGGTTGGACTGGGTACACTTTAAAAATAACTTTATTATTTATGTGTTGATCTCAAAATTTTGAGAACTTGAGATAATTGTGTAAGTTATATCTACAGGACTCTATTATTTTCTTTGTATTCATTACTCAATATCTACTAAGTAGGTGATTTACTGGTCACCATTAATTATTTATGCTCATCAACAACTCCAATGTGTACCATGGCTCACTTAAGTTGTTGATAAAAGTGTAAACCTTGCTAGGCTACTTGCAACCAAGAAATATGATGAAGAGACGAATTCATGCAATGATTTTCTTTTGATGAGATCTTTTCATGGACATTAAGTGCAATTGCTGAATAAATAAATTTTTATTTTTACATAATATCAAGCCAAAAGTTCCATAAATTATCATTTTTATTGTCAAACTTCATTTTTAAAAAGTATTATTATTATTATTATTAATATGAAATATTCGACAAAATCGGTCAACTAACTAACTAACTAACTAACTATAGTTAGTACCTTGGTAAAGCTTCAACACTAATTATATTATTTATAGAAGGGTTGAAATTTTAACCAATCATTTTCATCCAAGAACAAGATTTTGTGAATGAAAATTGAGCATCTTTTGAAATATTCAGGAATATTTTTTGGGGTTGAATTAATTTGAGAGGCTTGTATTGAAGCTGCCTCTGTAGTATGGTATCAGCGGAAGGTATGGTATATATCATAGTCCATTGAAGGACCTTTTGTTGCTAGTATGGGGGATTAATGGGCAGCTGAAATTTCTAATTCAAGCCCACTAGAGAAAAAAAAAAAACTATTTCCAATACCTAAATAGTACCTATATAGAATTTTTTTTCATTAAGGGAAAGAAAACTCAAATCCACACTCCACACCCAAATGAAGGTCTTCTCTGGTGGCCAGGGTGAACCAGCCACCCATGTTGGTAGGGTCACCTTTTTTATCTAGGCATCTTAATAGTGGCTATATTAAGCCACTATTAAGCTATTATTATTTCAAAAATGTTAGATTTGAAACGAAACTCAGAGACCCTGATTTAGTCTATACATAGGATATTTGCAATATTTTAGAAATAATTTAAATGAATTTTGGGATTTTTACCATGGTACCAACATGGCACCCAAGGCCTACATAATTACGTTAACCCCTAAATGTCAGAGAATTCAGAAAATCATCGAAAAAGCCGACCAAATTGGTTTTGTGGGGATGATTAGGGGTTAACGGTGTGTGATGTATAAAGAACATCAGGGGCAGACTTCTATAGAAAATATGTTTTAAAAAAATAAATTGCATTAAAAAGTATCTTAAGGCAAAAGAAGAATTATTGAAACTCAAATATTTCACCATGCAAAAATTATATAATCTTCAAAAAAATCCTCTAAATGAAACCAAAATCTTTCAAAATATCATAACTTTATAAGTAATCTCAAGTTTCAACACAAGCCAAAATATCATCTTTCAAAAATCCTCCTATAAAAATAGACCTCTTACCTATGGGCCAAAATCCCTTAAGCTACTATATTCTATAATGAATCTAAACACAATAAAGTTATTAAAGAGGTAAGACATTGGACGAGAACCTTGGGTTTGGGCAAAATTGATGATGTAACAAAAAAAAGTCATGACAAGCTCACAAAAAGGAAAATAACACAAGATTAAACACATTTTCTTCCTAAACCTACGATGAAACTAGTTTCATCTTAGATCTTGTGTTTTGCGTGGCGTGAACACTTGTTGAACATTAACTTTTTTCGTGTGTTGAAGACGTGTAGGCTCTCTTTCTACAATGTTTGTGTGAGCTTTTGCCAAAAAAACTTAGGTTCCTAGCATGTTGAACCCACTTTAGATGATAAAAACAAAGCTATGGGAAGCAAACGAGTTACAAAGATTTGAGTGTCTTGCTTTAGGTCAAGAGAGTGTGCAGAGGAGTAGTAAAGGCATTATTGGCCTTTGTGTTTGGAAAGAAAACAGAGACTAACACATCAACCCAGGTGTGTGTTAAGTGAAGAGACTAAGATAACACAAGTTGTGGATTTGGAGAGGAGACAACAACAAAGGTTGTCGCTTTGGACAAAGATAAATGTCACTTCAAGTTTGGAGGCTTTAGGTTTGGAAAGGAGATGAAGATGGCAACGCAGATTTGCGTCGGTTGTGCCAAAGCTTGGAATTTCATCTCATGGAAATGATGGCAACCAATCCTTGTTTGAACCAGAAACATCAAAGGCCTCTAGGATCAGAATAAGGTGAGGTTTTCAATAGGTGAGTGTTCATAAAATTTAGGGTTTTTTTTTCAAAACAATAGAATATTGATGGTGCTTATGTAGTCAATGTGGGAACATGAGGATGCTTTTTTGGATTATCAATCCCATGACCTCACATTGTGGGGGTCCTTGCTTTCAATTGGTCTCTTTCCATTCTTTGCCAAAAAGTGTTTGAGCTAATGCAATTGGTGGCTTGTCAATTTTTAGCACAATACCTAAAGCGACTTGAATTATAACCAAGCCCAAAATCCTAATTTTTTGAAAACTTGCACTTTCAATTATGAAATTGTATCCTGTAAACAAAAATCTCAAATGCATTTAATGTTCTTTTGATGCCTCTCCTAGATTTTATGGTGATTGAACACATTTTGTCACACTTGCCATTAGCCAACCCTTCCATGTTTTGGCGCCTTTGTCGAGTAAGCGAAGAATGGTCTAATGTTGTGAGGAAAACAACAACATGGAATGCACTTCAAATTGTTCAAACTACCAATTTCAATTAACAAGAACTGATATCCGAGAGAGGCCTCCATATATCTTCTCTTAAAGACCATGTAGAGTTTGAAATGTGGTGTTTGAAAAGATTTTTGGCCATGTTTGATTATTAGTTTTTTTAACTAATGAAAATGAGGTTTTGGAAAGTGAACAATAGAAGGTTTAAGGTCCTTAGGGTTTTAATAACTATGAAACATGAAAAATTCCCAACATCTACATTTGGAACAAGGATGTATTTTTTGCTTCTAAAATTTTGGAAATGTTAATGTACCTTGTTATGTGCTTTAACATGTAGGCCTAATTCCATTGTTATTAACAAAATCAACCATTTCATTCAAATTGTGTGTTGACTTTACAATTATTCCAATTCTATAAACACCCATGCATCTTGATGCTTTTGGTGATAAATTTTATACACTTGCTATTGAGTAAACAAGTTTTCGATGCTTGTCAAATCATGTTGGTCTGGTCTAGTTCTTGTTCATCTTATCCAAACCCTAACCAATGTTCCATTCAAACCAAAGATGTGGATTTTGTTGTTTAGTAGGTATGGTCCAACTCATATGTTACTTCTCACTAATAGTTTACATTTGAATTAAGGTGTTGGTCTAATGGTCCTTCTTCATCCCATTTAAATTATACATGATCAACACCCTAACCTAAATCTTGGATGAGGATATTTTTTCATCAAATTTGATCCAAAACCCAATTGTTTTTCTTCAACAATTTTCCTAAGTGTTTTCATGCTAGCCTGATCCACTTTCTACTCATCTCATCCAAACCCTAATTAATGATCCCTTTAGACCAAAGATGTGGGTTTTGTTATTCAAGTCCAGTCCAACCCATATGTTATTTCTCATGAAGAACTCACATATGAGTTGAAGTGTTGGTTTAATGGTCTTTCTTCATCCCACCTAAATTAAACTTGATCGACACCATAACCTAGATCCCATGTTCATCAAATTCAAATTCTTCATCAAATTTGATCCAACACTATTATTGTTGCTTTTCAACAATTTTGATGAATGTTTTCAAAGTTTTCAAGCAAGTTGTTATTGGTTTTGTTTTTTAGTTCAAATGATTGCCTTCATGTAGTTTTGGTAGGGTTTATGCTCATCCCATCTATATCCATGGATTGTAATATCTTAACTATAATCAAATGTGGGGATTGTGTTGTTCATGATTAAATTTGATCACCTATGCTACTTGGAAAGGGTTGGATAGAATTTACAGTATGGTAGAGAAAGAGATAGAAAGGAAATATGGTAGAGATAGACATAGAAAGGAAATATGGCAAAGATAAAAAAGGAATATAGGGAAGACATGAGATTGGGACATAAACCCACATAGATAACTAGTGTGGTAGGTGTGAGAGTGAAATTGTGTGGATGTTTGTGTGTGAAATACAAGAATGGATGGATTTGATTATACTAGAGTGGAAGGGTCTCAACACGATGAAAACTTATTGCATATTCATGTGGCAAAGGCACCAAGGCGAGATAAAGGAGCTAGCTAGATTGCTGAATTCGTTTAATTGAACATCATGTGTGAGGCTTATATTCAACATTTTGTTATCTATAGCAAGGATAAGACCAAGGTAACATAGTTGATTCCTTCCATGGTGTGGAAAGTTGTGTATACAACATATAAAAATGATTATCCAGATTTTGAGTTGCAAGAAAAAAAAACCCTAAATTTTTTTTACTAGAAACATTAAGGGAATTGAAAATAAGGACATCAAATCAAGAAGGTTTGAAGAGAGTTGTATTACAAAATGAAGAAGTGAAATTCGATTTTTAAAATCTCTAAGACAACAACTATAAATGACAAGTTTGGTCAATCAATAAAAAATTGATTCTTGGATTCATGGGTTTGAAAGATAGGGTTAGAAAAGGGGTTTCCAATGTGCAATTTTCACACATGGAATTATGAACCTTGGTTCTTTGAGAAGAGAATTGAGAACCAAGAAACTCTCATCAAAAAATGAAACCCCATTGGAAACAAAAGCTAAGACCCAATAATATAGAGTGCAAGCTTTTGCTACACCAATAATTAGAGAGTGAATTTCTCCTATTATTTAGGGCTCTTGAAAAGTGCATTCACAATCACACAGATAACAAAAGCTAGGGTTGCTTAGATCTCAAATGGTATGACAAAATCCAGAATTGAATTCTTGGAATCTAATGCTAGGGCAATCAAGAGATAGAGAATCAATTCTTTGAGAAACAAAATTTAACACATATGGCTTTCAACATCATTTTACAACAAAAAGCTGCACACGTGGTTTCCAAGATGTAACAAAGGCTCATCTAACACTAGACCCCTCTTTTACATGTCAATAAGAATAGTCTTAGGAGCTCATGTGATTCACACCTCTCATTGCTGTTTTATGAAGAAATTTGCAGGGTTTCAAAACCCAAACACAACATTGTTAGCGAGAAGACAATGTTTAAATTTCCCCATTTGTTCTCATGTTTTTGGAGTTCTTTCCAAACCAACAAGGGTTGGTTGAAGGAGTTTAGATCTCCAAGAAGGACTGATGTATGAGGTTTCACTCTATTAGTATGTGTACAAATACATAACGAGCAAATTTTCCAAAATCCTGTATGGGGACTCTCACCATATGCAATGCTTGCAAACATCAAAGGATGCTCAAATCCAATCTGCTGCACCTTACCAATACCAAAGTACCTGAAGGTCCTTGCAAGACAAATCTCCAAGACAAATAGCAGTGACAAGCTGCCATGACTACCCACTGGCTTCACTTCACCAGCTGCCAATAGAATAGTGGGTGCAGAATAAGTATATATAATCATCAGCCAAAAATTTCAGGCAAACCAATATGCAGACATCTGTTTCAGTTTCAGTCAGAATTCTGGAAGCAATAGGAAGACATGGTCATGATGTTGGGCTAGCAATCAAGAGACATAGCTATGATTGATTCCCAATAGCTTTGGCATGGTGGCTAATAGGAATGTGTATGCTCTTGCAGCATGGTTTATTAGAACACAGCATACTCCTCAACAAAAAATCAAATTTGACCTTTCTAAACTGTTACACCATGAATCTCCAACAAACTTGACTCTAAAACCTGTCAAGTCCCAACAAAGAGGTTTTGAGCTTGGTCAAAAGCTCAATTGCTGGTTCACTTTTCACCTTTCTAATTTCAAACTTCAACTATTCAGTCCAAAGCATTCCAAAACTAAAATGCAAATCAGTCATTTGGCAGATATTTACCAGCCGGATTGAGCTGTTTCAACAGGCCCCCATAAGTGGAGTACAGAACTCGATCTTTTGCCCCTGTGCGGTGCTTGTCATTGTGCTTGCAAAAGAATTTGAGCTGGTCAAGAGTACACAGACCAAGAGTCTGTGTCAGCAGGAGAAAAAGCCAGTTGATCTCCCTCTTCTTTTCTGCAACAATGGGTTTCACACAATCACTTTGATGGCACAATGTACAATCAAGCAGTCGGGGAACCATCCAATGCTTAGGGGCACGATCATGTAAGGAATGCTTATTCTCCATGAAGTATCTGTCCAGTTGCGCAAATGTTGCCTGCAGGGCAAAAAAAACATGGGAATCAAATCATGGCTCCACAGTATCCATAGCAGACACCATGAGAAAACAAAACCCTTAAACCCTGATGCATGAGCAGTTCAAAGTATGCAGGAAGACATCAATGTGGTGATCTATGGGAAGACAACTATGGACCAGACCAGGGGTGCCAATTGTCACCATTTGTTTGCATTGTCTCCAGCTGTCTGTGAGATTCCTTCAAGGAAGTCTTCACCCCAATGAGAGCTTTTGCGGTGATCAATCATTGCCCGACTGGCCAACCACACCCATGTTGACGAAGTCAAAGTCAATGTCCTGAAAGAGGACTTCAAATAGTCACTTTTGACCAATTTGGATCGAACTGTACTAGATTGTGGAAGTTTTGAGTTCTCTCACCACAAACAACAAATTTCATGGAAGCAAAAATCCAGTTGCTACATATGAAGTTTGTTTTTTTTTTGGGGGTAAATTCCAAGAGCAAGCTTACAATATCATGGGTTACCAACTTCGTGATCAAGAATAGTGAAAAAACCACCATTCTTTTCCAAGTGCATGTGCCCACCACAGACAAATTTGTCTGTACAAAGTGTGAACAGAAATTATTTCACAGTACCTACCTCTAAGCTGACTTCGACTGTTGTCATTCCATCACAACGTTTGCACTGAACCTCTCCTCTGATGCTGGTAATTCCAAGGTGCAAAATCCATTCAAGACTGTAATTTTTGGCTCGGTACTCAGTTGACCATGGAAATGGAGGTTGAATGTGCAAGCCTTTCTTCTTCAAGGGAGCAGCACTTCGCTCGCCTGAAATATTCACACAACAACAAACAAATGTCTATCAAATTGCAGAGAAAATCTCCACAACAAGAATAATTTCAGAAGTTACACAGTCGTAACCTTATGAGCAGCCTTGCTCACAAAGTGTGGTCAGACCATCCACCATCATAAACAGCAGTGACAAGCTGCCACAATTACCCACTGCTGACTTCATCAGCTCCTGATGGTGGGTGGGTGGGTGAGTGGGTGGGTGTAGATAAGTGTGTATAACCAATCCACCAACAATCTCAAGGAAACAATATAAAACATCTGCATCCTGAGTTTCTGTCTCGTTTCCAGAAGAGCAACAGGAAGAAGACTCAGAAGTCATGATGTTGGCTTGGCATTCAAGGGACGTAGCTCATAAAAAACAAACACAACAACAACAACAGTCCAAGGCCAAAATTTGAAGACGCGAAGATCCACCAATTTCTGCACTAAGATGGCTGTGAGATGGTAATCTGGTGTCAGCGAGATAGCATCCATTCCTATATCTACCCTAACGAGAAAACTAAACCTTAAGTAGAAATCCCAGGGGAATTGCAAAGAAATCAGAGTGGAGGGGAATTTGCAGAACTGTGTGAGAGAAAGAGAGAGTGGACTGACTTGAGGAGGAAGGCGGTGGTGTGCGCACTGGTGTGCGGCGAGGTCGATACCGTTCCTCTTCTTTAGATTGCGAGAGTTGTTGATGCTGTCGTAGATGATGGTATTGTGATGATTGCGAGGATCGAGAGGAGCCGGGAGGTCCGAGAGTGAGCCTCAAGCTATCCTCCTCGTCCTCTGGGTCGTCGCTCATGGAGGAAGTTCGGGAATGGTCGAGCTTGGCTCTCTTCATGGGCGGTGGTTCGGCCACCGTGCCTGACTACGTTCAAGAGCCCGTGTCAGACTCCGATTCCTGACCTCTCCAACATCTACTGCCAATCTCCTCCTCAATTGCTTCCCCGATCCTCCTACTTCCCTGCTGCCGAATTCCCTTTTGACGCCAATCCCTCCCTTGTATATGTCCTATGCTGCAGCAACTGCACCATTCACTGCTTGCTGCTGCTGCGGAATCCTCACTTCCCACAGGATTCAGCCGCCCCAAACCAGCAGCAACAAAGCATTGCACGTGAAAACAAGAGCCAGAGATTCAACCACCACCACCCTCTGCTCAAGACGGAAAAACACGAAAGAAAAAAATGAACCCAAGATTCTTCAACGCCCACAACGCAACTTGTGACCGAAAACAAATGACCCAAGAAGAAGAAGAAGATGATGATGGTGATGAAAGTTTTTGGCAGTGCAGTGGCAGAGAAGGAACAAAAAACAAGCCAAGAATCTTAGGAATGTGTTGCAGATTCACAGTTTGTGGATGGAAGAAAGGAGTGAGCAAAAAAGCAAGAGCAAGAAGTCTCAATGAATGAAAAAAGTCGGAAAAGCAAGCAAGGGAGCTGTTGCTGCGGCTGTATTTCTAGAAGACTGAAGAAGAAGAAGCAAATGATGAAACAGAAAAAGTCGTGCAAGAAATCTTCAAACCATGACTACTACTCCTGACAACGACGACAAACCCAACTCCCTAATTCTACGGATCTGACGCACCTCTCCAAAGAGAAAAAAGAGGAACACAACCAAAGCGCCATGATTGCAGTATTATCTGAAGAAGTCTCGCATGACGCAAGACAGAAAAGCCAGCAGCGAGGAGCGCATCATGACCTAGGTAGGTATGCACCTCGACGACCACCCAAAAATTGCAAAAAACAAAACCGGGAGGAAAAAGCGGCAAGAGAAACCCCAAAACAAAACCCTAGGTCAACAGCAACGGCAGTGAAGGACAAGTGCCGCGCGTGGAAGAAGCGAATTAATCACGCCACCGTTTTGAAGAAGCTTTGTGTGTTTTATTGTTCGTATTTCTCGCTCTCTTTGCGAAAATTTAGCACTTGGGTCGTGAAGCTAAGGAAGGAAGGAATCGATGATGTCGATGAGAGGAGGATGACGGAGAAAGACTCTCTCTCTCTCTCTCTCTCTCTCGATCTGTGGTGAGCTTTGAAATGGGTTTCTTCATCGAGGGGGGTGTGGACTCTGGAGGGGAATCGTCGTGGACTTTGATTTTTGGGGAAGCAATTCTTGGGCAATTTTTTTCTGGGGGTTTTTTCTCCCCCCTTGTTTGTTCTCGGATCTTCCCGAGTTTCAGAAGAGATGTTTGTTTCTCTTGGGTTTGCATAGTGATATCTGGTATGTGCTTTTCCTACATTGGAGGTTGGAAGAGTTATTAGGGTTTAGGGTCCAACGAGTCTGTCTGTGCAATCCGAGCTTTGTGCTTGTTTGGGTTTGGATTTTTTCTGGGTCTTTAAAGTATTGACGCTTTTGCTCGTGATGCAATCGACTTTGAAAACAGTGGATTTTTCATTACTTGAACATCTGAAATTGTTGAAGGGTGGTACCTAGTTTAGAATTCTTCTCTTCATCTTTTTATCATCAAAACAATTCATACTCTGTCCTCAAAGCTCTTCAAAGCTTTACTGTCTTGGTTTCTCTCTTAAAGATTGAATTCTCCGTTAACACTCATGGTCTTCTTCCAAATCACCTTAAGTCCTCCATCACTAAAGCTCTTTCCAAAATGGGTTGTTGAATTGGTTGAAGCGTGGTTAGTGTTTTAGAATTCTTCTCTTGATCTTTTTATCATCAAGGAATTCATACTCTGTCCTCAATGCTCTTCATCCTCTTCAAAGCTTGTTTCTCTTTTCGACATTGAATTATCCATTTACTCAAAGCATCTGAAATTGGTTAAATTAACATGTGTATTAATTTGTTTTTTCGTATCCATGTTGGTGGATAGGGAAAAAGAGTGAGGTAATTATAAAATGGAGGTAGTTATTAGGAAAGGTGGGAGATAGTTATTAAGAAAGTTAATAGGAAAAGTCAGTAGTAGTTATTAAGAAAGAAATGAAGCTTGAAAATGAGGTAGTTATTTCTGAAATTGTCTTTGGAATGATCCATGGACGACCATCCCAAGGATTTCAAAAACTCCTGAAGGATTCCCAAAAATCCCTCACATACCAGTTCCGATTACTTGTCACCGGAATTATAACAGTTCTTTCCGCTAGGTAATGACCTCGAATGGCCGTTCTGGGAATTTTGGGTAAGAACTTGACACAGCAGCTCTGGAAATTTGGGTAAGGACCTCGGACAGGTGTTATTGAAACTCGGGTCCTGAGAGCCTAGCATACGACCGCTTTCCCAGAACAGCCATAGTATCAGTTATTACCCTAGATCCCCATGCCTAAAAGAGCCCCATTGACAGTCCTGACCCTACACAAAAACATCCCTACCCTCAGCGTTCATTCCTAGAATGTCCTGGCTATAGACTTCAGGGGCAAACCCAATCATTCCTTTTCCTTGTTGAGGCTTCTTTGTGTGGTCCGAGCCTACGGCAGACCTTCCAGAAATTCTCAGATGCTCTTGCGAGCACCAGAGGGGGGTTGGAAATAGTTTTCAACCAGCAATTGACGCGTCTCGGATTCACCTCACTAACTGCGTCATTGCCCCAAGCGCAAAGATACTGGACACTACGAACAGAGGAGTATTTGTACTGAGTCACGAGAAAAAAATTTGTCAATTGATATGGGACTAAAACAAACGTGGTTGTGTTGCTCCTGTTGAGGAGAATTTTTTTTCACTTTTGGGTTCTCATTTCAGTCTTCATTTGCAAGCTGCATCTTCTGTACAAACTTTAGCAACCTCATTGCACGAAGAGGAGGTTTGTGACTTAGCTTGCATCTTCTGTCAGTAGTCTTTTAAACAATCTCATTGCACCAAGAGGAGGTTTGTGGCTTAGCTTGCATCTTCTGTACAGAGTCTTGGACACAAGGACCGTGATCATCTGTCTGTGGCAATGATCCCTGGAACCCAAAAACTCCCCTTGGCACACATGACATGATCATCAGTTAGTGATCCCTGGAACTCAAAACTCTCCCTTGGGGCACATGACATATGTGAAATCCATTTCCTGTACAGTGTTTGTTGCCACAGGGAGGTGATAACCTAAACAAAAGAAAATTTGTCAATGTGAAAGAATAGCTCAATGGTCTCCTCAAACATGTTCATCAACACCCTTGATAGGGTTTGTTACTGACAGAAAAGTGTGACTTGACCACTGCAAATATGGAAATAGAAGCCAACATGAGTTTTTAGTCAAGGTTTTTAAGCCTGTTCTGGTTTGGAAGCTGAGAACATGATAAAGTTATTGCGGCGGATGGATTTGTAGTCCACAAATCCACATATTTGGCACAGCTCCTCAAGCTCTGCTGCATCCCAAGATCTAAGTGTGGAGCTTGATGATGCTTGCTTCAATATCTGCAAAGCACATAAGAGTTCAAAGAAAACATTTGATTGAGATGTATGAGTTGAATCCAAGGAAGGACATGCAGACATGCAGATAGTGAATGTTGGCTGGTACCCAAAGGAAACTCAACCTTAAGAGATGTGCAGAGAACATGGAAGATGCATAAGAAGACACAAGTAATATGAAATTTCTAATTGACAATGTCCATCACCATCCTCACAGTTGACATTCTTCGGGGACTAGCTACTGTGCTCAGAACTATCTTGGCTACCAATGAAAACACTTAATATGAGGACAGAGAGATAAGAGAGAGAACAGAGACAGAGGAGCTCTTCTTAAGATGGAGACTTGTGCAAACGCACCTTGCGGAGTTCCTTATTACCAAAGTCTATGAGTTGTGGGGTGAGAAAGGTAGTAGCCACAAAAACACCACCAGGTTTCAAGATGCGGCTGATCTCTGAGACCTGTACAGAAGAGCTGCGTGAGGTGTCAACTGGAAAAGACAACATGGCAACTTGATGCCAGAGCTATGTATGCCATGAAAAGACCAAGTCTGAAAAGACAAGATCCACATGCATGTCTATTGTCACACTGCAAGAAATTCATAAAAGAGAAGTGAATGGAACTTGTGAATCAGTTCTCACCCCAGCAGCTGGAGAAGGCCAGCAATGAATGGCCGCTCCAGCATGCACTGCATCAACTGAACCTGTTGCAAAAGGCAGCCTTGCCACATCTGCCCTGACCAGTGCTATGTTCCTGATAATTTACATACAACCATGTAACCATCACAATTGGAAATCCTAACTAACACCAACTATTTCTAAATAGTCAGAGGGCATACAGAGTTTCCTGTTTCAGTTTTGCAACTTGAATCTGTGGTTGTTTTCAGCAAGTAAAGGTGAGAGACAGTTAGGTGCATACATTGTAGACAGAGATCTGTCTTGCTTAATAAACTCATAAGTCTGCCGAAGCATATTCTCTGAAAAATCAAGTGCAATTACTGCTTTAAAGTCTCCACTTTGAGCAAATCGTCGAGTAAACAGGCCACTGCCACAGCTGACATCCAGCAGAACCCCTCCTACAGTTGGTTTCAAGAAGTCTTGAGCCATCTTCAACTGCCAAAGTCATCCATGCATTGCTGTTAGAGACAAAGTTTAAAGCAACAACAGAATGTGCAGATTGACCAGGTGAATTGGGAGCAAGAAACAGCAAGACCCATAAGAATGACAAGAAGAAGAGCTGGCACCTCTTCATCAGGACCTGGAAATCCAGATCTCCTGAAGTTTTGACGCCATCCCCGCTCGTATACAAATGAAACCCAGGGACTCCTGCATCCATCATTAGTACTCTCAAATTATTTTCTTCACTCCCAGGCATGCATAGCTCACGAAAATGTCTACCAAAACAATAGCAACACACACTGGGTTTTTTCTGTCCAGAAAACATAAGAACAACAAAAAGAGAAAACCTCTCAATGTTCAATACTCAGACCTTCTCCAAACCTGACATCTTGGTACATCAGAAGCCAGATTTGCATGCTTGGAATTTGTTTGTATAACCAGCTCTTCTACAAGCCTGACATGATATCTGTTGCTCAGGCACATTACCATAAGCCACCGTAGACCCTAAACCCTGAGGCTTGGAGATGCCAAGCCAGCAATCTTACAGATGAGAGTATACTGACCACTGCACTTGACGAAGCAAAATCCATTTAGCATTCAGTCTCTTTACTTGGATTCTGCCCTTTTCCATGTATCTGAATTGCAGCCAAGGAATAGTACCTGAAGAGCTCTGTTCCAGATGCTTGAATTTCCTGATACTCCCGGGCCCTAGCCAGCAAAGTGAGGTCCAAATAGACATCTCTAGTTGAATAACTTCTTCTGCACCTTGCACAAGAGAAAGCTGACCTCGATACTGCTGCCCTGCAAGCAATTGTAAAAACTACATCATCACACTCTTGCTAAACTGGTTGTTTGCTTTGAAAGAGAGTTCTTGCATAATCGGTGGAGGACCTGATTTTTACAGTAGCAAACTTAAGATTTCCACTCTTGATGAGTAAAAGGGGCTACAAGCCAAAGAAGATTTAGGGAAGTATAAGCATCGCGAGTACGTACATGTTCAAGCCTGCAGGACCCTTCCTTATGAGAGGCTCGAAGCAGATCGGGCAACACAGTAGCTCACTGGTTGATAAGTCCTCCTTGTTCACCGCCACGCTTGGCTCCTGGCACGAAGAAGAAATCGTGAAATGCGATTCACGAAGAAATTCAATACACTACTTACACGAAGAAAATGTGGTCGTAGGAGCGAATTAGATTGCAAATTAGATCGCTCTTCATCACCACGACATCATGACTTGCAAAGAATTCAAAAGATTGCAGAGAGAGATGGATGGTCCCATACGGAATCGTCAACCACTGACGTAGTAGCCATTGCTCTTGAAACTGCTGCTTTTCGTGACCTCCAACGAGTCTGCTGCAATTTTGTTGTAGACCTAGGGCAGCAACTTGCAGCTCCATAGCTGACAAAACGCAAACGCTCTTGGATGGGCAAGGTGACAACCCGAAACTGGACAGTGCCCGAGGAATGGAGAACGAAACGCCGCTGCACCACCGCTGCAGGAACGGTCGTCGCTGTTCTCATCCTGATTGTCATCTTCAACGCTACTACTACAGCTGCCTCAAAATCCCTCCCGAATAACAATAACAATTCGCGGGGGATGCTCAAACTGAAGCTCTTTCAATTTCAAGCCAAATCTACAGTGCTATTCGAACTGAAATTCCTCTTCTGCAAAAAGAAAAGATGTCAGATCAATCGCCGAATCCGTCATCCATCATCACTTCGCTTGAATCGCAGACGCAACCTGACATCATCAAGCTCCTATAATTGAACTTCTTCCTGTTTATTTGTTTTTTCTTTTTTTTCTTGAAAACAAAAAACACTCTATTACTCCAGAATACTCTTCCATAACGTCCGATCTTTCGCAACCAAAAGACAGACACACTCTGCACAACCTGAAGTTCTTTTTCCAAATAAAATCTCTTCAAAGCACAATCCACAGTGACTCAAACCAGACAAAATTGACTACAATTATCCACTAACCACCCAAAAAAAACTCCGAAAATAGCAATTTCATCTCAAACTTGCAAAGCCAAGACTAACCTGCAATCGTAGGAAACTCCAGTACAAGCTTGCAAGTAGTATCAGGTGCAGAGTAAGTCCAAATCATTTGAGCACAAAAGCGCAGAAACTCGGCCTACGATGTTACAAACGGTTCTAAAAACTTCACAATCTTGGAACAATTCTTGAGAAGTGAAGCTAATCTGTAGCAATCGGAGAATCCACTGTTTCGAAAAATTTCTGCGCTAAGTACATTTTTTCTATTCACTAAATTCTCTCGCGCGCTCCTTGATGGCTCGCGCACCAAAAGAGTTGTGTTGTGGCGCCTGGTGCAACCAGAGCTAATATGACAACGACGCCGTCGTGCGTTTGGCGACAGCGTCGCAGAGGTAGGGAGTCAGCGACGGGAACGTCGGCGACCGCGGGAGCGTGTCGACGTGGAGCTATGTGAGACAGAGAACCCACGCCTCCTTTTTCGTAGAGGGCGGGGGTGGTCTTACACCTACTCCTCAAGCATGGGAGGGATCTTACACCTATAAGTAGGTATACAAACCCTAAGGTCACAAACATTAACAAAATAAGGGCATGCGCAAGGTGAAATTGAGCACAAGCTCAATTTCAATAAAGCTCATGGCTAAAGGTTTTATCGAGTTTAAAGATTTTTTTTTTTGTTTGTGATACTCAACAAATAGCATAAGAAAAAATACCATGGAGCATTTCCAAAGAAGAATGCCCATGCCTATGGGCATTCTTCTTTTGAAATGCCCTAAAAGTTTTTACACTCTAAACCTCACTCTTTAAATACACTATAAATTTTTGAGGTCTTTACACCCTCTAAAACATATACTAGATTGCTTTCCAATTGACAACCATAAGATATTTTACAAACTCGGCAACATTGGAAATTGAGCAATGGAATTTCAACTTTTTAAAATGTGTCTATTAAAACTAATTATCATTGAAGTTTATGAAGCATGAATGGCTAATGTAAACTACATGTTGATGTTCAAGGTACAATGCTACAAAAAGAAAACAAGAACTTACAAAAAAGGAAAGAAGCCACGAAAAAAAATTCATAATTATAAATAGTTTCTATGCACCTCTTAGCAAGCCATCATTCACAATAGGATCTTGACCAACATTAATGCCAAGAAACCAAACTACACCTTTTAGCTTGCCAAACTTATAACACAATTCCCACTAATGAATTGACAACCAAATGGATTCCTTGTGGAATGAAATTTATCTTAATGATTATTTATGAAAACTTCCAATTAGTGAATAGTTATTAATGAACAAAGTATATAGCAATTAGGTTGTTTTAAAATTGATATGCTAATGGTATGTTTGCTTGCAATGACTAGGGTAACAAAAAATTCAACAATGTCTATTACATCTTCAACTCCCAACCAAATAAAAGTATTCACTGAACATTTAATAACCAAAAGCCTTTCTCTTTCAAAAACTACTTTAATCTTCTACTATGGCATGTTGACAAATCTAAAAGATTCATTATTGTAAACAAGGTTTTGTTTGTGGATGAGGCCAAAAACAAATGTGAAAACATACAGTTTCATGGAAACATACTCATTTGTGGTGCTTGACTTTTTTACTTACTTTAGACATCTATGAATAATGTTGCGATTTTTTAAGAAGCTTCTTCTTCTTGTCCATCTTGATCCAAAAAGAAAACTAATGTCTTCCTTGTTGGAAAAGACATGGCAAGAACATACAAAAAGACAAACACACACTAGAATGAAATTTCAAATTTATGGCAATATGGCACAAAAGAATTGTTACTATTACAAAGAAGTTCCTTTCATTTACAAATTGAAAAAATAAAGAGTCAAAGATTTGCTTGAGGAAAAATTTGCCTTGGAAATCAAGCAACAATTTCTTTCAATGTGTCTAGTGAGAAGCAAACAAGCCGAAGAAAGCAACTCATAGCTTTTTGCACATCGAAGACTTCATTTTCTTCCCTAGTATTATACCTTTTTTTGACATGGAAAGAAAATGAGAGAGGGGGGGGAATCGCATTCAACCAATAGTTTATAACTTCTCTCTTTTTAAACAAAAGAGACACAAAAATTGTGAAAAAATATGTATGATATTTCTTTTAGACTCAACTAAGGTGTGTTTGTGCAAGATCATCATGAACAACTTGCAACATTAACATTCAACCATTAAGGAGTTGCAACTTGTTGCTACAATGATAATGTTAAAAGTAAGTAGGTGTTCTACTAGGGTTATAGTTGGGTCAAGTATGAATAGTAGTAGTAGGTTGGGTAAGTAAAGGATATATTGTCATATTCATTTTGTCATAACTAGTTATATTCAAGATAAATATAAAGTTATTGAAGAATAGGTTTACCCCTATTTGTGTGTTGTCCATTACTATTCCAATCATGGCAATTCAACAAAACCTATATGAGATTGACGACAACCCATGATTAGTGATTACAAATGCCCAACCAACAATGGCAACATGCAAAGTTGACTACCATAATCCACATGAACATCACCATATTTTTTAACTTAAATGAAAATTGAGATCCAAATGATGCCAACTCTTATATGTATACACAATTAAGCTCAAAAGCTTATGGAAAACAAATTTGAATTGAAACACTTGCAAAAGTGTTTTTTTATAATGTTCAATGTTTTCTTCACTTTGGCCACCACTCTAATCACCACCTACTCTAGATAACCATTTTTAACCAAAATGTAATGACTTTTTAGTGCAATGGAAAGTTTCTTAGTTTTAGTTTAAAAGGAAAGTCAACTTACATTCAATTGTTCTTACATTTTCTTTCTAAGCTTTATAAAAGTCCAACTACCTAATTTTGCTACATGTATTCATGGAGGTGGTGATGAATGATTTGGAAAGGGAGGCTAGTTTTAGACATATTTGATGTTGTGATGTGCTTGTGAAGAATTCTCAAATTGCAATCAAATTCATTTAATAAGTAAGTCATTTGTGAATGTTTTCTCATGCTCATATTATTATTATTTTGAAGATTGTTTAGTGTTATAAAAAATTCTTTTGTTCTTTGATTTTATTTATTCAATTGTTAACGAGTCCTATGCATTCCTTTACAAATGTGATGGATGTGCACTATGTTATAATATCATTTGTAAATGGTCAATAGGTTCAATAGATTGTGGTCCTTATAAGTAATAAAGGAATATTAATTGTGACACCAATTTCAAATTAATTTTCATTAGATGATGCACACACAAGCTTTCCAACCTTTGTTTTTCCAAATGCAGGTCCACACATTACAATCATGGGAATTGAAAATTATTGCACTTAATTCCAAGATGGATATGGGTACCAAAATCCAACTAAGATATGTAAATGGAAACTTTGTTCAAGAATCTTTCTTTTTTTCATTTTCAACAAGCATGTAAATGTCGTTCCATGAGGTTTGGAGTTTATCCTTAGCCTTGTATACAAGAAGGGTGGTTCATAACACTCATGTCAAGTATTTATTACAAAGCATTACGGGTCTATTTGTTGTTTGAATCCAATTCAATGTGAATAAAGTTCTAACTCTCTTTTTTTGTTTGAGGATTTATCTTTAGAGTGTGGCTTTGGAGTTTCATCTTTCATGTTTTGAAATCCCAAAGCACCAAAAGAAGTTGATCTAATAATGAACCACATTTTTCCTTGTTTTAAGATGCAATATGGAAACAAAGGTGGGAATCTCATTGAAGTGGAAACATGAGTTCACAAAAAACATTGAAATGCAAAGAAGGGCCAAAGGGCCCACCCCCTTCTATATTGTGTGGCATCTTTAGGCTTTATGGTTAATTTTGTTACCCTTGCCATATTTTTCACCATCCTTTTAAAAAACAATACAATTTTTATGTATCTTCCTAAATTTCCCTTCATATACATCATCCTTCATTGAAGATAACTTTCTTGAATACAATCGAGATAATATACATCTAGTGAAGGAAACAAAAAGTTCACTATCTAAATTGGTATCTAAATAGCCCTTGGCATTTTATATCATTATATTTACATGGAATGATGTCCAATAATTTATTTTTAGTGGTGCTTCCCCCTCTCCATCATGTTTGTATTTTTTTACACCATTTATTTTTTTATTACATTTCCTTCCCAATCTTAGGTCATATCTTAGACCTAGGGTCTTAATTAAATAGTCCACATGAGGTTAAGGTTGCAAATGTCCTTTTTTCATATCTTTATGTAACATGTTTATCTTATTTTTAATTTATTACTTATCCATTTCCATCATTTCAACAGTCTCTTAAATCTTTTGATGTATCTTATATCTCAACATTTTTGGTTAGTTTTAAATAGGCCTATGGTGTCTCAATAGTCCACATAGGGCTTTAGCTTGTTGCAAGTGTTTGTTGTTTCTTCCCATCTTTTTCCATAACATTGAATCATTTCAACTATATGATGAACTTGAATGTATTTAAAAGTTGAGCATATGTAATCACATTCCTTACTTATAGGTGTTGCATGAGCAACCATTTTGTTTAGAAAACCTTGACTAATGTTGGCAATGACACTTTCCCTTATGTCATTTTGCACCTCTAACTTGTTCTTGTCTTCTCCCATTCAAAAGCTCATTGGAAAAGGTTAAATAAATGAGGAACAAAATTTCAAAACGACTATAACAACACAACTCTTATACCATTTTTTTTTACGAGGTGGTTTATGGATTTTGCCCCCAAAAAAAACCTCTAGTGAGTCCATGTCACTTCATATGCATTTGAGATCTTAAATGAAATCTTGGTCAAATTTGAAACATTGTAGTTAGGGGGTGCTTCGAGGCTTGCATGACAAAGTTGGAGTTTTCAACATTAAATTTAATTCAAAATTTCCTTTAGGAGTTGAACCCAAATAAGGCATGGGTACATTGGAATTTGAGTTGTAAAAAAAGATTCAGAAAAGAAAGAGGGCCCTATTTTTATCATAAAGGCCCTTGTTTCTTTTTTGAAAGCATTTTTTTCCTTTTTTTTTTCCCTCCCTTTCTCTTTTTGTTGTTGGCAAGGGAGTACCCAAATGTTGTTTTGGTGTGTGGGAAACATCCTCAAGCATGAAAATTATAGTTGCAACAAAGGAGGTGAGGTATGGGTGTGAAGAAGGAGGCACAATGGTGGGCGGAGCTTGGAGCTTTATCGCCATTACAAGCAGGAGTCTACGTGCACCTGAACTTGGGGTAAGACTGTTAAGTTTGGCATGTTTGCAAGCTTTGAGTTTTTCAAAAGATGTTTGGATTAATAAGGGGCCAAAGGGGGGGGGGGTCCAATTTGGACTTTTTTCTCTTTTTTTTTCCAAAAATCCCAAACCTACAATTCAAAAAGAAACATGTTCGACACCAATTTAAACCTACATTTATTTTATTTTATTATTACTATTATTTTCTTCCATTGCACATGGAGATAGTTTTCATCCATCTATTTTTCATCCACCAAACAAGGATAAAAAATCCTTAATTTCTTTTTGATGGTTCATGGCCTATGACTGGACAATTAAAAAAAATTAAACAATTTCCAAATTAATTCTAAAATAATCAGGCATTTTTTTTCCAAATTTCATATCTTTGGTGTACAAGGTTGGATTTGGGTGTCATGTGCACCATCAAAGTCTTGGAAAGGAAGCCTATGCATGTGGAAAATTTTAATTTAATTTGAAATGCAAATTTTTGAAAGCTTTATGTGTGGAACCATTTTTTGTTGGATTTTTGACATCTCGACACTTGGATTTATGAACACCCATTCCTATGATCAATAGGTGGTGGAATGTTGCACCATTAACAAATAGGGAAAGCCATGCCATCAAATTTTTAATTTCTACACATTTGAACATGAATTACAAAAATGGGAATTCATGTTGTATGAAACATTCATTCCATTTTGTGTTTTTTGGGGTTACACCTATGTTTTAGCCTTGTTTGTGGGAAATGTTGACATTAGATGGGCTTGTTATTTCATGACAAGTTCTTGAAACATAAATTTCAAATACCACATGGATAGTTTGTCATTATGTGACAAGTTCTTGGGACACAAGTTACCATGTTGAAGGTTGCCAATCAAAATCCAATTTATGCATTTTCCACTAAACAAGGTTGGATGTTAATGTGAAAGGGTTAGGTTGTAAATTTTAACATTGTTGTGGACATTCTTAAATTTGATCACAAAATTGTTCCATTGATTATTTATGATGATGGGATCAAGTTGATGGTTAATAGATCACAATTGTTGTGTTCAAAATGAACCTCGTGTTTGTTTGGCCCTATGAAAAACATTATTGGTGGGTGTAAATGGTTTGGATTAAGGTTAGATTACACCAAAAGTTCAACATGCCTTGCAAATTAAAGTTGGAAAACATGATTTAAGGATAGGGTTGACCACAAAAATGTCACAAATTTCCAAAACAAGGGATATTTCAAGTGGCACTAGTGGGGTTACAAGGTAAAGGATGTGGTTTAAACCACTAACATTGCATCATTAACATCTAAAGGAGATTCTTCAGATTCCTTAGATATAGTTTTGATTGAACCCATCACATCCTTATTGTGGGACATGGACAAAATGTATGGAATTGCCACAAGGGCATGTCCATATTTGGAGGTGGTTGGTACTGTCAAACATGATGATTTCATCCAAGAATTTCAAAGTTGGTGTGATTTGTAACAAATATGCAATCCCCAACTATTCATGTGTTTCATGGCATGGAAGGGGTTGTTTTAACATCTTGAGGGGCCGCCAATGGATGACTACCATGAATTTAAGTGTAACCATGATGTGAAAATTAAAAAGTGGTAATTATATTCATTGCCCAATTATGTTTCGATCACTAAGGGAATTATGGCCCCCAGTGCTACCTCAACTTCATGTACAATTATAATAACTCCCAATAATCATTTAGTTAACATAAGAAAGAAATGTAAATGGAAGTAGGAACATTAGTGGTGCAACCATTGAAAATGGTGGTGCTAGCCATCCCACTAATGACGAGGTCATGTGTTGGGATTTAACTTTGTTGTGGAGTTCTTCCAATAGTTACAAAGAAAATACCAAAAGATTTGAATGAATAAATTATGAAATTTATAGGAATTTAGACACAGACCACATGAAACTTGCTTACATGAAACAGATGCTTGAATGGGGTGATTGATTAATGTGACTTAGAGAGTCACAAAAACATAAGATGTCCAATTTTGGTATAAAATTTTAAACAATGAATTTATGTGAAAGGTGAAAAATGTTATATTCCTTTTAACTTTTGCAAATGTGTTCCTTTTGTTAGAATGTATCAAGTTTAATATGACAAAGGAGCATATGATAACATTGGGTTTCAACATGGACACCCCAAGGAGTTTTTCATTTCATACACAATTGTCTACCCCACAATAACATGGTCAATCAAATAAGGTTGCATCACAAAAGGGTAAATGCTAGAAATAAGGTCCTAACAGAATTGTCGTGTAGCACGATGCGGACACAAAAGGATGGACAAGGGTTTTCCTTTCACCCATTTTTTTAGGGTAGCAATAATTAAATCTGATTTGTTAGAATTATGGAGGGAATCATTCCAAAGATTGTCCACAAAAATGCAAAAGACATTATTTATTTTCATCTAAACAACTACATTGTGGTCATTGTGGCAAGGATGGTTAAATGATGCTAATCATTTTTTCCAATTCCACCCAAAATTGCTCCTAGACAAATCCCAATCCAACAATGGAAATCAAAGGGTGTGATCATAGTCAAATAAGCCAAAAACCATGTTGGACGACCAAAAAACCATCAATTTTTTTTCAAAGATATTTATGTAATGCCACTTTAATGTCATGTTGATCAAGGAAATTTGTGCAAAATGATTTATATGAATATTGAGGAATTCAAAAATATATATTTAATTTAATAAATTGAGTTTTGGTTTAATAAAAGACTTTTGAACTTTAACGCCTCAAAATTAGTTTTATAAAGCATTGGGTTAAGGATTCTTTTAATACATGAATTTTGATGGAAAATATTGAAATGATGATAACCTACCATCCACATACGAAAAACATTCATAATTTTAAAATTGTGATACATGAAATTTTTTTAAATTCAAAATATAATTTCAAAATGTTCAAATTTCAAGAGTCATTTGTTAGATTAAATGGGTCATAATGTATATGACATTTGGACAAAATTGTGGCTTATGATACAAAAAAAACTTAAGCTTAAAGTAGTTATCATATTTTAACATGATTTGAAATTATGATCAATTTTCAAGGTGAAATGTAAAATCTCATAAAATTTGTACACTTAAAAAATCATATTTATTAAAAAATAATTAACACAAGTAATGTAATTTATTGGGGGAATTTTAAATATTTTTAAGAACATGTTACAAAAAAATCCTTCAAAAATTCCTTTCTATGAAAAAATCAAATTGTTCAAAAAAGGCCCATTTGTGGTTGAGTCCTTTGTCATTATTGGCTCATTTGATTATGATTGCACCCCAAATGCAAAATGGTGGCAAAAGTATTTAAAGAAAAATTGCTTCAAGCAAAGGTGCAATTACTAAATCAAATTAAGGACAAAATAATACCATTGAAGCTATATTTGCATGTTTGTTAGCACTAATGATAAGTTTGGTTGCCCATTAAGTTTGAATAATCCTAGGGGGCAAGATGAGCCGAAATCCTCTTTTAATTCTTATACAAGTTTGGGATTTTTTTATCGAACAAAATATGTGGGAAATTTAATGTCAAGGTGAAAACACACTAGAGTGACTAGAAAATGTTCACAAATATTGTTTTTCAAAATTGTGTAACTTTCAATTTCCACCAAGCCAATGATAAAAGGGGTTTTCATAAAATACATTCAAAATAAGGTATTTCACATTACCAAATAATGTAATTATCAAAGGAACTTGGACATGTTTTTATTAATATTGAACAATTAAAAAATATATTTATGGGGAAATAGGACACGTACAAATGTACTACAAAGTGAAAATATAGTTTTAAAAAAATTTAAATAATTGTAAAACTTGATGAAGTACTTAATTATATATTGAATATGAGTTCATTGTACCATTCAATTACAATTGAAAAGTTCAATTGATATGATTAATACACCAAAATGTATCCTAATTCATTCTAGGTTTCATTAGATTTTGAGTGAATTTGAACATTTTTACCATGGTGAAACTAGTCAACCCCTTAGTGAACAAGGACTAGTTACTACAAATAGTGAATTGATCCAATAGTACCTAGTGAAATACAAATTTACCAAGCCATTTCATTTGCTAATTAATTAATTCGGCATCATGAAAATCGATTAAATTTAGATTATTTAATAATATTGATAATTTCATGATTTTTAGCTTATGAATTATTGACATGTGTCACTACTTATGTTAAGTTAAAAACCTAGCTTAAGTACATAGGCCATGTAGTAAACCTAAGTAGACACCTATTCTAGGAACTACATAAAAAAATATTTGGTCAACTTACCATTGTTGACCACAGACACACCATTTGTGAGGTTTGATCCATCGACCTTTAGGATGGAAACAAATACCCTTACCATCAAACCACCACACTTGTTGTGATGTGTTACATTGCATTATATTTATCAAATACTTCATTTTAAACATTATAAAAACATAAACTTTGAAAATTCATATATTATTAAAATTTTGTCCAAATGAAATGATTAAAGTTTAATTTAATTTTTTTTCAATAATGTACATAACTGCATTTATTTCCTTTTGAAAGTGCAAAATCATTTGAACAATTTTTTTAAAAATATCACTATTCAATAACATTTCAATGACTAGTTTTTTGAAAAAAAAGTTTAATAAATGGATAATATTTTTATTAATATAATAAAACTACCTACGTTAAATTACTTTCAGCTATTTTAAGGTTATTTTTTGTTATTTTAAGTTATTTCACCTTACATTATTTACGGTTATTTATGGTTATTTTTAATTTTTTTGGCTATTGTAAACTATTTCATTTTAGGTTATTTGCGACTATTATAAGTTATTTTTGGCTATTAAAAATTATTTCATCTTAGGCTACTTTTAGCTATGTGAAACTATTATTGGTTATTTTTGGCTATTGAAGGTTATTTCACCTTATGTTATTATTAATTATTATAAATTATATTACCATAGGCTACTTGTGGTTATTCTATTGGTGGTTATTGTTGGTTATTCTATTGATGATTATTGGTGTTTATATGTTTTATTAATGGCTATTATTAGTTAATCTATTGATGGCTATTCGTGTCTATTTTATTAGTGCCTATTAGTGGTTATTTTATTAGTGTTTGTTAATGGTTATTCTATTAATGGATATTGGTAGCTATTATATTAGTGGTTATTAATGGTTATTTTATTAATTATTATTGGTAACTATTTGGTTATTGGTGGTTATTTTATTAATGGCCATTAATGGTTATTATTGGTTATTTTATTGTAGGCCATTAGTGGTTATCTTATTGGTGGCTATTATATTATAAATTATTGTTGGATATTCAAAGTTATATTATCATAGGTTATTGGTAATGATTTTATTGTAGGTTATTTAACATTTTTTTTCATAGTTTATTATTTATTATTTTATGTTATTTTACCTTGGGTCATTATATTATATTTTAGATTATTTTAAATTGTTATACTTAAGATAAAATAACTTATAATAACTTAAAATATAATTTGAAATAACATATATTAACTTAAAATAAATTATAGCCTAAGGTTAGTTGAATAATTTAATTTTAAATAACTTAAAGTAAAAAATCAATAATAAGTTAGTTGGGATACCTTAAGGTATAATAACATATAATAGTTTAAAGTATAATCATTTATAATAATTTAAGGTATAAGTTAAAATAACTAATGTAACCTAAAATCATATAAGGTATATCATAAAATAACATAAGGTATTTAAAACAACAACATAAAAATAAACCTATTTATCACAATAAATTATAATAGTGAAATAATTAGTAGTCAAACACAATGTTTACATAATGATATTATAATGAAATAACTTTAACCATGATGAAATCACTAAAGTGTAGTGAACTTACTTCACTTTTAAAATCCCATAGTGATTTAGGCTAGTGAACTACACTTGACTTTTGTACTAATGGATTTCACAAAACATGTACATACAAGTTTTTCATTCAAATGAACATTTGAGTGTTGAAAAAAACATTTTATTGAAAAATTGCTTTCATTTGAAAAATAACAAGAATTATGTTGGAGGCCTTTGTATCAAATTTTATTTTATATGTGTATCAAAATGTTAGATGAAATCAAATAAAAAATCCCCCAAAATATACAAAATGTATTTTAAAAAAACATTTTCTTGCACAAAGTGGCCCCTTTTCATGTGTTTTCACCTATTAGACAAAAATATGTATAATGTGCAAAGAAATCAAGATTCCCAAGCAAACAATGGGCAAAACCATATGTGGTTTTTAATGATTACACTAATGATGAAAACAAATGTTCAAGTGTTGAAACCATGAGGTGTTCACAAAGGTTGGACCTTCAATGTGGGGAGGTTCAACATCAAATGTGTAATGCCCCAATCATTTGTGTTAACAAACACGATTCCCAATCTTTGGGGGTTCTAATAGTGTACAAATGATGCCAAGGAGTATGCCTAATTCCATTCTAGAACAAGGGCACCAAGTAGTTTGTTGGGGGAAACAACAATGGTGTATCAAATGCCATTATATTTGATTGAAACATTGATATTATTTGGAATTTAATTGGTTACAATTTTTTTCCTAGTTATTACATTATATGAGAATGGGGGAACATTAGGGATGGTAGCCATGTTGATTGGAAAATAGTTATAAGTTAAAAGTGGACCAATTTTTAACACAAGAGGTGTCCACAATAATACTTTTTAATTATGTATTTTGATTGGGACAATAATTTGACATTGTTGAATGTTCATCTTTGAGGTTTAAAAACTCACCTTTTTCAAAATTAATTAATGGGTTTTTAATACATTTCAAAATATAATTTTTGTGAAAAAAATTCGAAATTTTCACAAAATTCATGTTGTAATGGACTTTATTGTTTTCTTTTAATTATAGCATTAAGATTTTCATGTCATCTTGAAATGGTTTAGATACCCCTATTTTGAATAATTCATGACATTTATCAATTTTGGAAATTGATAATTAGACTTGTCACTACAAACCATGATTATGGTGAATCCATTTAAAATTGTTTGTGTATTGTTACACATTAAAATGTCCCCCATTTGGTGTAAAAAATTAATTTGTGAATAATACAAATATTCCACCTAATTAAATGACATAAAAATCATATATTTGGGTCCCTTTTCATAAAATTCAAAAAGGATTGGACATTGGACACTTTATCATGTAAAGGGTGTAGAAAAAATTGCCATATATTACATTAAAAATGGATATTTTAATTTATAATTACCCTAAAGACTCATTGACTACTATTCCTTTTAGTTTGATGGAAATGAATCAACCAAGTTCTTCAAAAGCCCCATCTTGGCATGTAGTTATAACTAAACTTCATAAACTTCCAACACATTGAACCATCAATCAAGCATAAGTTATTCCTAGTACCACAATGAGGATGGGGTTGTCATATTGAAGGGGTGTTGGCATGATATATTAACCTTCAAAGATTTTAGTAAACTTTGGTGTTCAACCTTTGATGTTGGGCAAAGTGTCAATGAGGGTTTTGGATTGACCAATGTTGATTTAGAACCATGTCCATATTAGAATGTGACATCAATGGGTGAATCAAAGAAGGCATGGGGGTTAACCAAACAAGACATTGTGATCCAAGTTAATCCCAACCCACCAATTTAGATTATACCACAATGCAAGCTCAAACTATGGTTACACATTCAACATTTTATGATGTATTGGTTGAAGGATCATTGGTATATCCCCTAGCTAGGAGTTATTGTCAATTTCTAGGAGGAAATTACACACTATTGACTAGGAAGGTAGACATGAAATAACCATAAGGCTTTGCTACCAATGAAGTTTGTTGAGGGGCATCTAATAAAATCAAGCAAGCCAATCATGTTGGTTGGATTTTCAAGCCTTCCCCATGGTTTTGAATCATTGAAGGGTAACATCCATGATTAGGATGAACCCCCAATAATGGATTGGTGATGTTAATGGTAGGTGGAACATTGTTCATTCAAGAGTTAGCATTGCATCCTATGCCACTATGGGGCACATTGTTGGAGTTGCATGTATTGGCCAATCATAACACCTATCAAACTTGGTGTACTTTGCCATCAATAAGTCCACATGTGTATTCATGGATGCTGGTAATGGGCCATTAGGACTGCACCCATATTTATATATAAGGACTATGGAAGAAATATCCATTTTGGAGTTATTTAAATACATTAATTTAGGGCTAATCATTATGTTGTGATCTAGAATTTCAATGTGATGATATTTGGAATAGAATCCACAAACTAAGCAAGCTTCCATGCACCATGTTATGATGTTGTGACAACATCTTGATTTGTTACTCACATAGTGATACAAGGGTATTAGTTCACCGTACCAAACAATATCACATTGTTGGGGGTATCATATTTGCAAGCTAATAGATTTGGTCATTTAAAAATGGCCATGTTAAGGTCATTCACAGTTTGGCACTAACCATGACCTTTTAAACCTTAAGTGATATTTTTTGGGAATTAATTGACATTCTACAATATTTATAGACAACACAAATGGGATAATTTGCATATTGGATGGAAAACATTTCACCATTAAAAGATTCTCAACCAATGGTGTTAGCAACATGGCAATAGATTTAAGCTTAAGCCTTGGATTGACAAGCTGATGCAAATGGATGTTGAAGTAATCAATTAACACATTATAAGATTATGGAACTAGCAACCTAGCAGCTACTATCCTAAGAAAATGGTTGTAAGTAAAAAATGAATAAAAACAATGAAAACCAAAATCAACATGACTTGGGGTTGGAAGGCAATTGCCTTTTAGTTTTTCAATAATATTTCAGTGAAATATAACTTCATTTTAAACCTACTACCTTCACGTTTGTAGTTGTTGCCTTTGTGTTTGTAATTGTTGCCTTCCACTAATTGTTTTGATACAATAACTACCATCCTACTATAGCTACCTTCCTATTTAACCACTTTCATGCTACAATGACCTTCTTGTCGTAGTTAACTTCCTATTGTAATTATCATCATATTGCAACTACCATCTAGTGATTGATTTCCAACAAGTATGTTTTAAAAAGTGAAATGAATAAAAATTTAACTAAAGTGAAAATTATTGCCTTCAAGTTGCTTACTTTCCTACTATAGTTACCTTCTTGTTACAACTACCTCATTCTACATTAAACAAAAATATGAACTTTTTTTTTGCATCCAAGAAACCAAGGCAAAACACAAAAGAAAATATGTGACACAACTTTCAACCAAAATTCATTGTATTTTTTCTTAATATGAGTATAACCTTCTTCTCCCACTTCACACACCAATTTCCCTATAAACACACATAGAATGATAGGTTGAAAAGGAATGAGAATGAGGGAATGAAGGAATGAACCCAAAATAATAAGGGACCAAAAGTGGTTCCCCACCGCACATGAGTTTCCTTTATACTACTAGATTTCCTCTTTATCATAATATTTTCCATGTATCCTAATCAATGATAAATTACCCTTATCTTTTATAAACAAACTATTTTAGTGGTTTCATTCCATAATAAATAAAGGTTAATAAGTATAAAACTACCACTAGTGATTAAAGAATTATAAAAAGCATTATAAACTAGTTAGATTAAGATATTTACTCATTAACAAAAAAAATTATATTGGAATTCTACTTTAAAATTCACTAAACTAATTATTTTGCTCTAAAGGTAATTCATTGACGATACTACTATCAAGTAACATTTCCAGGTAAACATCATTGTGTAGGTTGTCATGATGACCAACCACCGTTGGTGGTGGTCAATAGGGTTAAATTCCCATAAACAACCCTACCAACATTTGTAAGTTTTTCACACTTTTATGCATTTTAGGTTGAAACATAGGGATGATTTGGGATTCCAATTCATTGAGTATGGAAGAACCAAATGTAGATCAATGAAAGTGAGCCATGAACTTCCAAATTGACACCACTATAATGTTAGGCATTTATTAAGGTGCTCAAAAACAAATTTTGGGGTAGGTCATGGACCTTAATTGCTTCACATGGGTATTTAATTTGGTTTTGGTTGATTATTCCTTCCTCTTTATTTTCAATTATTAGGGGTTTATTGGATTGGCAACTAGGTAGGTAGGTGTAGCCATGTAGGTGGGTTTTAGTAGGTACTTGCCTAAAGTGTTGGTAGGTAAGAAGGTGGAAGGGTAGGTAGGTAGAAAAATAGATGGGTGGAGATGAAAGTAGCACATTCTAGATTTATAAGTCAATAGGTAGATTGGGGAAGAATTTATTTAAGTTTAAATATATAGGTGAGTAGGTTGGTGGGGGATAGTGGGGGGTAGTAGGTGGGTGCAGGGGAAAAGTTTCAAAAGTTTAAAAAAAAAAATAAAAAAAAAACTAGGTGGTGAACAAGGAGAAAATAAAGTTCCAAAAAAAAAATTGAAATAAGGGGAAAAAATTGGGAAGGGGGTGGGGAAAAAATAAAGTTGCAAAAATAAATTGAGATCATGGTTAAGGAAAGGCTTTAAAAAAAAAACCATGTAAATAAAAGATGGGGACCCATCTAGCAAAAGTACAAGGCAAATGAGAACACAAGTAAACATAACAAAAAA
>Ga0116231_10002416_pt1 | contig 39065 bp, 33 predicted proteins | sample S1TSphgellanicum_2_FD_89695 | JGI IMG/M metagenome (GOLD analysis project Ga0116231, IMG submission 89695) | Host-associated microbial communities from peat moss isolated from Minnesota, USA - S1T2_Fd - Sphagnum magellanicum MG | ecosystem: Host-associated > Plants > Peat moss > Unclassified...
GACAACTCTATTGTTTATACACGAAATTTGAAATGTAATGATTAGTGATACTACCCCCCCCCCCCCCCCCCCCCCCCCCCCCCAACTTCAAATTTTTTTCTGTTTTTTTTTTCCTCATGAAAAATTTTCTTTTTTTCTTTTTCTTTTTTTTCAACAAAAAAAACAAGAAAAACAAGGCAAGGTGGGGGGGGGGGGGGGGGGGGGGGGGGGGGGGTAGTATCACTAATCATTACATTTCAAATTTCGTGTATAAACAATAGAGTTGTCTGTAAAGTCAAGAAAGAACAGCACCAGAACCCTGAGTTTGGTCCAAAACTGGGTGAGATTGCAAAAAAAAAAACCTGCAAAAAAGTACATTAGCATTCAAGAGGGGGTGAAACTCAGAAATGCACCCTTTTTGGCGGTAAACTGAGTTTCATCCTGTTTTTGACCCACTTATTCCTAACAACTTTCACTCCTGCTACGGAAGACATTATTCTAGCCAAGGGTCTTAACTGCAGGCCAGTACCAAAAGTACTGCTGCTGCATATATTTTCACTGCTACTACCTGTAGGACTACTATAATTACTCTCGACCCTTGTGCATTAATGCTGAGTTGCAGCAAGCAATCATACCCATATTTAATAAAAATTTCTTTACTTTGCAGACCACACTCAAAGAGAGAGGATAAGGGGGGGGGGGGCAAGGAGGCCCCAAAGATAGAGTGACTTTAAGGAAAATTTTAATAAATATAAAATATTATATAACCATAGAGCATTTAAATGCCTAACTAGCCAATCAATAATAGTCAATGGCTAACCAATATTATGACCAACCAATCAATAGAAACAATCATTTTGTTCCAAGATCTTTTCACACTAACGGTAGTATCAAAGTTGAGTCCCTTTTCACACTTGAGTTCATACAAAATTTGTAATAGACGCCATTTTATTGTAACCATTGGAGTTGCTTTTAATATCCAACACTGAAAAAGGAATGGCATAATATCGAAAAAAATCGAATGTACTGAATCTTAAAGTGTGAATTAAATCAATAACTAAACATTGATTTCAACTATTTTTGGCAATCATATTTTGTTCATTTTTGGCCTTTGAATAGTCTAAGTTGGCAATGAGTGTGCCAAATCAAGCTTTAAAATAATCTTTTTGCTCTTGAGATGCAAATGAGCCATTTTTGAGGATTCAAAATTCTCTTAGAGCTTCAATGTTCACTCACCGGCCTACCTATTATCCACATTGGATCCAAGATTGATTTATGGCTAGTATGAAGCAAGTATATGCGTGATATTGAGACTAGCACAAAAGTGGTACAAGGTTAGGCACCTAGCATGCTAATAATATTGCCTCAACTCACGTTATAGAGTATAATCGCTTAAGGGATTTTGGCCCCTAGGTAATAATAGGTCTATTTTTATATGAGGATTTTTGAAAGATGATATTTTGGGCTTGTGTTGAAACTTGAGATTAGTTATATAGTTATGATATCTTTGAAGGATTTTGGTTTCTTTTAGAGGATTTTTTTTTGGAAGATTATATAACCACAACAACTTGAATTGGATGGTTTAGGATTATAGGGTTTATTTACCTCCAATGTGGGGGAATTCTAAAACCAATTTCCACACTTCACCAAACAAGGGGTGTGTCACACTATGGCTTTGCCATTTTGCATTAAAAAAGTATCTTAAGGCAAATAGAAGAATTATGGAAACTCAAATATTTCACCATATTTGCAAAAATATAATCTTTAAAAAAAAAAACCTCTAAAAGAAACCAAAATCCTTCAAGATATGATAACTCTATAACTAATCTCTCAAGTTTCAACACAAGCCAAAAGATCATCTTTCAAAAATCCTCATATAAAACTAGACCTATTAATTATTACCTAGGGGCCAAATTCCCGTAAGCTACTACATATACTCTATAATGAATGTAAACACAATATCCTTTGCCTTGGTAGGCAAGGCCAAACAAATGAACATTGTGAATAGCAAGCAAGGGGTGTGGTGGTGACACAACTATAGGTAGGTAAGTAGGTAGGTAGTTAGTTACTTGCTTGGAACATACATCATTGTTCTCCTCTTGTGAGGAGGTGAAGTGATAGACAAAACTTTACCTAGTACTCAACCCATGATTGGTGACCAAATGAATCATGAGTTATCATTGCCTATGTGTGCATGTATGTTGGTATGCCTATATGTGTGTGTGTGTGTGTGTGTGTGTATTTTGGATACTATGACCAAATACACCGAATATAAAAACATGTAGTTATGTGATAGGGGGTGCTTTGGGTTGTCAAACAAATCGGTAGGTATGATGGGTTTAGGGTTTTTGCAATCCACACATCAAATATGATGATGACCCATTAGGTAGATGTGGATGAATTTCAATCAATCAATTACCCTCCCAAAAAAATAGTGTGAATTTTTCTTTTTGTGCTTGGAATGTAGCATCCAATAAAATTCCATTGACAATGTTGAATGTTTGTAAGGCTTGCAAAAATGACTACCTAGTACCTACCAAGTAGGTGTGCAAAAAGCCTTTGAATGTTTTTGTAGCTTTGTCTACTAGCCTAATAATGCCTATTGAAAAATGGAAGAAAATTGAAGAAAAAATTGGAAGGGTGGGTGGGTTAGGTTATTTTTCATGGACCCTAGGGTCCCTAACAATATTGTAGGCACTTGTCGATTTCATTATAGAATAAATTCATAAAGTTGAGAAGCAAAAGAGTTGAAATTTATGTGAAATTTGAAATTCATTGCATGAATTGGTGTGAAAAGGTGTAAGAAGTACTAACATTTGATAAAAGAAAATATATTTATTTTTCTCAAAAATAATTTGTCAAAATATTAAATTTTTTATCACCCTACAAATTCACCATTTATTTAACTAACACATTTAAAAATATTTTCCAAGAAACAATCATCCAAGTCAAGGTTTTTTCTTTTCTTTTTTCAATTTTGTGACATAGCCAAATTGGTGATCATCCTCATGAAGATTTAGCCAAATTTGGTTGTAAACCACATATGAAAGTGAAAAATTTAATAATGATCATTTTATATTGTGGTTACTTGCATATCCTATTGTATAAATATGACAATTAGAAATTGAAATTTGGCGAAATAAAGCCCCTTTTTTTTCGTAAAAATCATTTGTATGTGTTGAAATCACATTTTTCACATTTAAAAAATGCAAAAATTCTCCCCAAAAAGAAAACATCAATCCAAGTAAAAAGAAAAGAGAAGTAAAAACCCTAATACTAAGCGATCTCAAGAGTAAAACATTTTTTAATAAAACCTAAAGCATGCAAAAAAAAAATCCCTATTGTATTTGGATGGCACCCCATGTCAATGAATATTGCCCTTATAAAAAGTAAGCCTACTTCTTAAGAGTGGGAGGGATCTTATGTCTAGTCTTAAGGGGTGATCTTATGCCTATCTAGTAAAATAGGCATAAGCTCTCTCCCCCCACCCCCGCCCACTCTTAAGGAGAGGGCACAAAAAACTCTTCCCCTCTCAAGGAGTAGGCATAAGAATTCTCCTCAACCAACATTTCTTTTATTAACAAATTTTCCCCAAAAAATTTGACTTGAAAAATATGATTTCAACCTCTACAAATGATTTTTCATAGAAAAAAATGAACCAAATTCGCCAGATTGTGAAGGGAAAAAAAAAAAAAATCCAAATTGCCAGATTTTTTATGATAATTTCCAGTAGGTAGCCAAGAATATCAAAGGTGTTTTTGTTTTTAGGGGGGGGGGTGTCTATTTTCATATCTAGTATGTAGCCAAATTTGGCTAAATTAATTTCTGGATGATTGCCACTTTGACTACATCACAAAATCCTTAAAAAGAAACCCTATAACTGGCATGTTGAGCTGCGGTTATCAACTGGGTATTTGAAAACCTAACCCTTAAATGTATAACCGATGGTTATTATCCCAGAATACTGCTACCCTAACTGGCACCCAATTTTTTAGATATTGATAACCTGAATGACACCCACTATTTATATATGTATATATAAAGAAATAACCTAGCCGGGTTTCGGCAGCTATGAAAACAATCCAATAACCGGCCAAAATGGCACCAAACCCGCTGTCCGGTTAGCAGGGCGGTTCTTTGATGAAGACCCCAGGTTCTCTGAGTTTTTGAAATAACTGGAACCAGAGTGTTTTATTATTATTACTATTATTATTTATAATTTAAAAATTTGAATTGTTTTCCCAGAAAATTGAAACTGGCAGTTTCTTTGATTTAAAAATTTCCAGAACGAGGGGTTATCAACAAATAACTAGGGATTATTAACAAATCAAATACCCACATAAGCAGTGGTTTTTTTTATGGTGGTGAATTTTCACACTATGTTGACCACCCAAAAGAAAACCCTTAGAATTTTTTTAAAGTGTAAAATTATTTTAAAAAATTGCTAAAAATTTTTGGAAAATTTCACCAAACTTTCAAAACCTTGAAATTTTTTTTAAATAAAAAAATAAAAAAATCCCTACACACAACACCAGTTTATAGTTTATAGCAAGTTAGCTAGATTCCAATTTGCATTGTGTTGTCCAGAACTTTTCTTTCCTTCCCCCACCAAAAAAATTTGTCTCACAAAAATCATGTCTGTTTCATGATCCTCTTCAGACTTTGGAAAGTACTTTTACACCGATTGATTGCGTTTTAGGGCAATTTCAAAAAACTTGTCAACAAGTAAAGAAGCGCATGTTTACGCTACACATTTGATGATGATGTGCCGTTAATGATGCGCTGCGCTGCACCACACCAGCCAACATGGGTTGTGCGATTTACGTTTTCTTAACAACAACAACAACTACAACAACACTAGTAGAGTAGCTAACTTAGGATTGGGGGATTGTTAAGAATCTTGATCTCCCAGAACAGAACAGAACACTGCAAAAGCTGCAACAAAAAACATGAGTCCGGGAACAACTTTTTTTGTTAACAACTTTCGTTTCTATTTGCTTTACACATTGTGACATTCTCGTTGACTTCATTCATTCTTCTTACTTCTTACATACATTGCGTAAGTGTATATGCGCATTTTCTTCATTGTTTCTCCCTCTCCCCTGATTGGTGTCAGCACTCAACATGTTGTGTTATAATGTGAGCAACTTTGTGTGTAAGAGCTATTTTTTTTGCATTCGGTGAAAAATGTTTTGCCACACTCATCATCTAAACAATCGGTTGTCTTCCAGTTTTTTTATAATTATTATTTATGATTTATTATTTTTTAAATTTAGGCTCTAGGCTAGATTTGTGTGTTTGTCACATGATATGATGAATATGCTGTGGCTGGATCGGTGGAAGGTGGTATTTTTTTTTAAAATTTAATTTTCTAATATATAATTTTCCTTTAAAATAATTTTAATAATAATTTATTAAAAAATTATTTGGTGGTTGTGTGTGTGTGTGTGTGTGTGTGTTTTTTTTTAAAAAATAAAAATAAATTTATGTCTAAAGTTTTTCCATTTTTTTCCAACAAAATAGCAAAATTAATTTATTATACCTGAGTTCTTTTTGTATCATCATTCTGATTGCACAAAAGTGGCTAATTTCTAACAAAACACATTTCACATTGGGGAAAAAAATAATAAAATTCAGGTTTCTCTCAACTTTTTGAAAAATAGCAGAAAATCACCCCTCAAAAATCACTGGATATATATATTAGCCACTTTCATGTAATCAGAATTATGAGAATAAAAGAACTCAGGTATAATACATTAATTTTTCTATTTTTTTGGAAAAAAACGGCCAAATTTAAGATATCACAAAATTGGGGAAAAAAACCCAAATAGAAAAATATATAAAAACATATCATTTTTTTAATATATGATAGTAAACTTGGCTATTTTCCACCACCACCACCCACCAATCCCTTTGGGGACAAATGCTCTACTTATGAGAATGGCCAAGCACCTTTGGCCTCTCTCTTAGGTAGAAGATGCTCTCTTTTCTTCCCAATTACAAAATCTAGTAATGATAGCCTACTTCTACCACTCACATGCATCACAAAACTCCCTTTCCTAACTCCTCTCCTTCTTTCTAGTAGGTACTAGGTGCCGTAATGCAAGCTAGTAGGTACCCTTAGTTCTTCTCCTTTTAGTTTTCTCGAAGGCAAGAAAAAAGTCCGACAACCTTATAATTCCTCACCCCACCCAACCCAACCCAACCCTCATGCACCAAACAAATGGGTGAATGTATCTTTTGATATGGACAATGTAAAACCGTTACACCAAACACCCCATATCTTCTTCTTCCCCCCCATTCCTCTATCAAATTAAGCAATTTCTAAGGCATTGCAAGCTCCAAAAGCAAAGGAACAATGTGTGAGGATTCGTCGAGTTTTTGCATGTTCACTCATTAGACTATTTACAAATGTGAGACTAGATACATTGAAGGAGAGGGTTAAATATCATATGTGGACCAATCATTGTGACCAGCCACTCAATAGCATTTGAGTTGCAACCAATCACTGTGGGCGAGAAATTCATTTAAATTTTAATTTTGATTTAATTTATAGATTTTTTTCCTTATGAGCACAATAATATATTTTTTTGTATTTACACCAATCCAAACTCATTTTCATTGAGTTTAACACTAATTATTAATGGATGTTCCTCATTTAAAATATTGTGATGAAGTTTATACTCTTCGAGCAAGTCCACCCCCCCTCTTTGCCATATATAGGCCTCTACCCGTGTTTATCATATCTAATATGCTAAACCCTAAACCCCAGCCCTGGTGAACACTAAACAATCACAGCCAGACCTCACCAACATTGGATTGCACCTTATTCAAATAGCATGTCAAAGCTTAACAGCATCCCCCACCAGTGCTTAGTATGTGACCTTGCCAAAATATTTCTTACATCCAAGTTTAGTTCTTTACTATTTTTCACAACCCCACCCATAAAACTGAAACTGCAACTGCAAATATGTGGGAACCACTACTAGTGGGAAACCACCTGGACCAATCATTATCTATTATGGAACGGGCAAGCAGCTGCCCATTATGCTGGGTAAGCCACCTTGGCAAGACAAGTGGCAACACCCAGCATAGCGGGCAGCCATGAGCCTATTCCATAAGGCTAACATTGGTGTGGTGAATGATTGAGAGACATGCCAATCATGATATTATACTCTAGTAGCCTAATCTTCTACCCTGAAAGATTATGATGTCATATGCGAGTGATGTGACACAAGCAAGAGCGACAAACATCACATCAGCCTACTATGCTTTTTAACATGAACAGAAAAATGGCATAATCATTTACCACAAATGTTAATGTTTGGCCAATCAAAAACAGGGAGCAGCAGTCAGATCATATTTATTACACTCTTCTCGAGCAGCTGCACAGCTTTGCTGCGCCTTTTTCAGCCTCAGAAAACAAAGCACATATGCAAGAGCAAAACCATTTTCCTAAGCTAAACTGGCATATTTTGTGTAGGGTAAAGCCCTAGGGTGTGGGACATTCCCAAAATGCAGGGCCAGACCAGGCTATCCTCTGGCCCCACATTTTGGTAATGTTCCTCACCCATGGCCATCATCTTTCTTAAAGCACAAGGCAAAATTTATCATGAACCAAACCTATGTAGATCACAAGGAGTATGAATGGGAGGGTTCTTATGCCTACTCCTCAATAGTGGGAGGATTCTTACCCCTACAATTAGGCATAATTTCCCTCCCATCCTTGAGGAGTAGGCATAATAACCATCCCAATGTCTAGGAGTGAAATTGATGGATCAAAGGTGCCCTCCACATACACTACAAATGTTCTCCAAGTGCCCTATGACTTTTCTTCATCTGATTTTAATGTGCAGGGTCACATACTGAGCACTAGTGGGGATGTTCTAAGCACCCAATAAGTTGGCCTACAACAGGTACTGAACAGGTAGGCATGTGTTTGATCAGATTTAATTGATGAAAAATAATAAGTAGCACATGTAGCTTCCATAGATTATTACACACAAAAAGCCTCTCAACATGTACCAATATGACTGGTAAAGAATAATAATGATTTGTGTGTGCATAATATCGGCTTCTAGTTAAGGCAAAATAGCCTAAGTGTTTAGTGCTTTACCTCAATTTCTTAAGTGCACATATACCTTACACATATCAAAATATATATCAATATCTAACAGGTACAATGGAAAAAGTTTTTCTTGTCCACACACCATCCATCCATCCATCCATCCATCCTACTTGGTCCACTGGTGGGTATTGCTGGTTCATTCACGCAGGCCCAAACTCCGAAACATGTCCAAACACCGTGGATATGAATAATGCTGGTTATTGATACCTGTTTTAACACAAATCACCACACAAATAACAAGTAATACCTATGCTTATAGCCATTGTAACATTGCCATATGGCACTTTTGAATTGGTCACTACAACTTGCACTCACACACTGAGTAGCAATCATCACATGTCATAATACATCAATACATACAAACTGACTTCATGATATAAAATGTGATGTATGTGGCCCCCTTGGGCCAATCGTGATATGGGTGTGCAAATGTCACTTAGACACGACACCAACATAAGATGGTTGATTTTAGAAGTATACCACAAGGATTGAAATAATTTTAGCTGTACATTTTTGCTATAACTCACACCAAGCTAAATCTTCCTTGAGTATGAATTGCAAACAATGGTTGAAGCACTTACAATTAGATTGAAAGTTGTCACAGAAAATAGAGAACATACCTTTCCATTTATACTCCCAGCCGGAATGTATGGCAAGGGAAGTGCAACCTCACAAAGGATATCTGCCACTTGGATAGCAAACTCGTCAATGAAAGACAAAATGGAAAAAAACATCACCCATCACTTCAAAACATGCAATTTGAGTCTAGGTATTTTATAAAATCCCCGTTTATTTCAACATTAACTAATAAATACCACTGTCACAAAATGTCATGAAATGTGCAGGGACATCGTTGAAAGGTCATTCCCAGTGACAAAAACAGAATAGAATAATCTGCAAAGCTTCATGCATATTTTCCCTAATGAATCTTGACACTCCAATAAATAAATAAATAAAATTTAAGAGAAGCTTTCTGGGTCTTAGAGATGCTGCTCCCAAAAAATTAGACACAGCGCAGCAAAGTTTTGGTGCTCTGACCTTTCAGTTTGAACATCTGTTGTTGTTCTGCTGTTTGGACTTGCAATGCTCCCTTATTTTTCCCTCTTGGACTTTTGCCTCCTCCTCTCTGCACAATCTCCTCACAATGCAACTTTCTTGGTTATAGAAAATGAACACCAAAACACAACACCAGAAGAACTTTAATGTACCTGTTTTTTTTGAGGTTCTAGGGTTTTCTGGTAAGACACTGATAGAGTACCTGCCACGACAAGGATAGAACACATGCCAAGGATGCTCAAAAACATTTAGTAGGCATACACAACCTATGTCTGCAGTCAGACAACCACAAATGACATGTGACCCAATACAATCCAAGCATGCAAGGAAAGGGCATGTTTGCAATTGGCCAGCAAGGAATGGATCCAAAGATGGCAATAGTCTCCACTCAATAAGATAGCTTGATATACTACATAAATCCTCTCAACTGGCATCTGTAGTGATGTTATGAAATAACCACATGAGTGTTGAGATTAATAGAGATTTCAAGAGAATTGAAGACAGGGATGTGATAAACTCGAAATGCTAACAAACAAAAAGGAATGGCATGGACACACACCAAAGCTATTTTCATCAAACACAGACAGCTCAAGGACAGCCAGCCAACTGTATCTAAGAGAGTAAAATCAACCACATCACAACAAGACTTCAAATACCACACTGGGTACCCACATCAGCCTCATTGTTGACAATTTGGCTGAACCCCAATCCTGCAAGAATAAAAATGTGGAAAGCACAAAATAGAAAGAATCAAGTCATGCTTCACAGCCAGGTTATGCTTCCAAACACCAATTGAGCTTTCATAAGATTTTGCAAGGCCTACAACCCTTCTCAGCCCTCTTACAAGAGACAGCTCTAAAAATGAAAAGTATCTTTATAAAGATAGAGGCAAGATGCATGCACATAATCAGCAAAAATTGCACCATATACTCACAAGGAAATCAGCATGAGTTTTATTCATCACAGCAGAAGTGAAACTCAACTAAAGCCCCCTTTTGTCTTGATTCTCCACATTCTAGGTACCTCCTACAACATGAGACTTAATCAACTGGTTGCCGATGTGCACAAGAGATATCCATGGAGTAGGACCATGAATGGCTGAATTCATCACAAGCTTTCACATGGCCTGCAGCACAGAAAAGCATTTCTTGGTGTTTAAGAACTCCAAGTGGATTATCAAACCAACCTGCAATGCAGATTTTTGGAGATGATGCACATGACAGCTTTCAGCTGAGTTGCAACAAACCCACAACAATTCTCTCAGGACACCCACCAACAAGCAATTGAAAAGAAAATAATGTAAATGAAGAATGCTAAGAATGTAACACATTCTGCATCAATCAGTGCAGGCCAAGGGTATCCAATAACTCATGTAACAACTCACATGGCAACATGTCACTGGTCAGAAAGCTACCCCTAAAAATTTGAGCAACAAAACTTGGATGCAAAGCTGGCCACCTTTGTGGCTGAGGGGTCAGAAGTGAAGACTGGAAGTTTGCCACTGCCCACCCTCCACAAAACCCCACGAACATAGGAGAGGCTTGCCAGAAGTTCTTCCGTCACACCCTTCTTATCCATTGACTCGTGAGTGTAACCTCTTCCTCTCCAATTCCAACTGCAAAACACACCCATTCAAGTCATATAAACTCCAGCAGATGAAAACACATTAAGTACTGAGCTGGAGAAGGGTCAAACTATTGATTCACCAAAGTACAACCACAAGAGCATATTTGCTTGCAGATATGTTCATTGAAAACTCATAGATAGATCACTCAGAGTGACAATGTGAAATTCAACTGTGGATGCATGGTTCATCCACAGAGGATCATTTCATAGCCATAACAGTGGTCTGACAAAGCGACCAGTATCATCTACTGCTCACCCCTGCAAGGATTATGCTTGCACGGGTGAATAATCATTGAGAAACAAACATGTCAGATGCGCTACTTCACTGAGCAGGGCACAAGGAATTCTCCAGACTATTTTCCATACTCACTTTGAACGAAAGTCCTGTTACAGACTATTTGAGGCTTAGTTCAGGGCTTCATATTACCAGCTCCCTAAAAATTGGCAATAGAAAGCAGAATCCTGGCATGGGATAAACAAGAGTTTACCACTTTTCGGACTCGCTCATTGGCAGCAGGTGGGCCACCAATGACATCATCAGGAAGATAAGGATGACTCACACGCACTTCATTCATTACCAGTATTGCAGTTTTCTCCCATCTAACTGGAAGCCTGTTCACCACCATACCAGTGTTAGCTGCACTCAAATTCTGACAGAAAGTAAAACTTTGCATAGAAGCATGAGTCCTAAGATGAGAAGTTTGACCAAGCATTAAGAAGATGCCAAGTTAGAGAAACATGAGAGTCATTCTTGAATTCCAATGGCTTGTCAACCTTCTTGGACACTAATATCCATTGACCCTATGTGTAGCAGGCAATAAAAGTCCAGCCCAAAAAAGTCACTAAAATACACACTAACAAGGACTTGAGTAAATGAGGAAGAAGGCTCTCTGCTTCACTCTCCTCCAGATCCAGCCAAGTCTATGGCAGGAAATAATGAATTACAGAAAGTAAATGAGGACTTACGTTTTAGACAAAGCATCAAAAATGTCTTGGGCTTCCTGTGTGACTCCCACTCCAAACCTCTCAGCCTCTGCCTCTGCTTGCCTGCAAGATTCCCACAAGGACAAGCAGGCTAAGTCTAAAGAGCAAGAAAGAAAAACCTGCTGTTCTCTGCCTTCTTTCCCACTCTCTTTAGTATTTGACAGCCACTTGGTTTTTTCTGAACAATGCTTGCCTTCTGTTCTACACTCTCCTACCAGGACATGTATACCAACTTCTCTGTGAATAATCCTACACAATTCCAGAAACACTCTCACAAAATTGAAGGAAACAAGGTTCAGCATGTCAGCTAGGCAATTAAGGGTTCAAATTAACACATATTCCTTCCTTGATATATCTAAAAATGAACCAGATGGAGAGTTCACGGAAGATCTTATCATAAGTATGATCATCTGGTGTCAGATGCTCTTGGACTGGACACTGGATACTGTACCCATATTCTGTAACACAATTGGATGCAGGGAAGATAGGCTATTATCCTTCATATTTTGCATAGCCTGTAGGGTCATAGAGGTCAGGTGGTTCTGGATACATTCTGACAGGGCATTGGTCTAAGATGTGAAGCTCAGTGAAAAATACTTCTTCAAAAGACTGTGAACTTGATTTGAGAATAAAGGAGAAGAAATACCTGATGGCAGCTTCTTCACGGTTCTGTAGGCTGGTCATGTCAAGGTAGGGGGTTTTCAACTCAAATTGCTCCTCAACTTGCCCCAGTAGCGTCACATCCTTCACATAGTTAACCTTCAGAAACCGAAGGTTCTGCCGGGGTCCTGAACTGCCTTCCTGTTTACTTTCTGGTCAAGGAAGCACACATGCAAATATTGCATATATACAAAGAACAAAGAAGAGAAGAAGAAGAAAAAGAAGAATGACACAAAGTGTGACAAGGAATCATGACTGTGTGATGCACACAATCTTAGGGATAACACAACTTTTGGAGTTGGACTTTTCTAACCACCAAACAGCAGCAATGATGGTGTCTGCTCTTGCCCCAAGGACTCAGATGTGTGCCACATTTTGGATGCCCAGTTGAGAGTTATTGACCACATTCTGGCTGGATTGACAGTGAAGGGTAACATCTAGCATGGAGTCATTCTGTATACAAAGGAAGGTCTAGAGAAAGGTATTGGTTTTACATTGAAGCTGAATGCATAAGTTGTGACTGACACCTATTGCTTTCTCATGATGTGGTGCTGCAAGACCTTTACCACACTACTCCCTATGGCACCATGTTGAACAACACAGTGCCACCTTTTGAGTATAGTCCTCTGCCATGGCAACTCTAAGTAGATTAGGGTTTATTCAAGACCCCTGTCAAGGGGCCAAGGAAGTACTGAATTTGCAGGTGCAAATTATGAAATAAACAGTTTACTACCAAGAAGTGCCTCCTGACACCAGATTCAATTCATTTCATGCTGAATTACCAGCATAAAGAGAGCATTTCTCTCTGTCGTTGTCATAGCATTACCAAGAGTTTTCTTCCAAGACAAGATCACTCAAGTACCAGGCAAAAATGCCAAAAAAATTCAGCATGCAAAGAACAGTCCACAAGTGAGAATATCATCACAAATTGCTAAAAAGAAAAAGAAAAATATCTTCTGACTCTGTGAAAAAATAAAAGTAACGAAATAAAGAAAAAAAGAAAAAAGAAAAAGAGATGATTGCACTGCAGTACTTGTTCCAGAAATCACATCCTTAGACTGGAATCTCTACATGTGGAAGCAAAAAACCAGAGAAAAGAAAAATCAAAGCACCGATCCAATTAGGTCGGAAAGAAAGATATGAATAACCACAATTTTGCTGGAATTATCGTACGCTAAGACGGCGCCTTCAATATCCTCCCCGAACGTCGTCTTAATCGCCAGACGGCATCCCACCACGTACTCCCCACCGCCTGTTACTTCCATTTTGCTCCGAAATTAAAAAAACCTCTCTACGTAATACTCTCTATCTCTGGGGTGTGTGTGTGTGTGTGTGTGTCTCTCTCTCTCTCTCTCTCTCTCTCTCTCTCTGTGCTTTCTTCTACCTTGTTATCTCCGGCATTCTCTCCAGCAAAGGTGCCATCACAAATCCGTGACTGCAAATGAAACCTCTCCGCGGCTTGTTTTGGAAACCGGTCTCCTGGAGGACTACATGAAGCTCATGCAGATAACAATAAATGCTGAAACGAGAGCTTCACAAGTGAGCAAGCATCAGCATCAGCAGCAGCAGCTCTAGATCATCGTCATACAGACAAGGCTTTACAGCAACGAAGCAAACCCTAATCCACAAAGCTCGACCACACGAAGAAACAACACAACACCACAAGCACCCCACCACCAGCAAGAGCAAGACGAAGGTGATATCATCCACCCAGATGGATGAAAAAAAATTTCATGCTCTGGATGGAATTTCCTTCAGATTATTATAATCTCAGAATCGAATCCATGTGGATGGCCAATGTGGATGAAATGTTGCATTGTAGATACTAATAAGAATCTCGATCCATATGGATGATGTATGAGATGTAATGCTAAGAATTTAATCTATATAGATGAACCCAAATGGATGAAATAACAGAGTACCAGCAAAAAATACATCCACATGGATGATATAACACACCACCACCACCACCACCAGCAAGAAGACAAAGGTGATGAATCCCAGACGGATAGAAAATAATTTCATGTTCTGGATGAAATTTTCCTTCGGATTATAATCTCAGTATCAATCCATAATGGATGACCGATGTGGATGAAATACTATATTACACAGTAGATATCACTAATTAGAATCCCCATCCATATGGATGATATTCCGATCCAAATGATTGATATCCATATGGATGATGTCCGCTGCATATGGATGATACATGAGATGAAATAACAGAGCATAATGCCCAAAAAAATCAAATCAAATCTACATAGATGAATACTTGAGGATGAAAGGAAAATAGATTACTGACACTGAAAACACATCCAAATGGATGATAGATGTAGATGAAATACGAATGCCGTTACTCTGGTGATCCTAAAGTGATCACGAGGATGGATGTCATCGATTAAGTCCGGAATGGATGAGAAATGCATCCCAGACAGATGAGAACATATCTTGATTAGACCTTGGATGAGATCTTGTATTTCATCCATGGCATTACGTGTAATTAATGTTCACAGAGGAATTTGGGATGGATGAAAGTTGAGCTTCCCCCCACCCACCGGGCTTCTTCACCGTGCGGTTCACTGTTGCGGTTTGCCGCGCGGTTGGTTTCGACCCTACCTGCTGGTGCTTCTGCTGCACAGCATGGCAGAGAGGTCGTTAGACGATGATGGCACTCTAGAGGACGATGGGGAAAGAAACATCGAGATACGCGTGCATCGACCCCGCTCTGCACATTCCTTTTGGCGGGATTTGCAGCATTGCTCCTGGAAATAAAGTTTCGCAATGACCCATTTGGCGGAAAATGCTGTGGAGAATTAAGCTAAGGTGCAATTTTCTCTTTGTTCGTTGAATCCCTTCGTCTCCAGCCCACAATTCGCATTTGCATCCACCCACAATTCGTATTCTTGTATGATGAAGCAGACAATCTTCACTCACCCATGTTTAGTTCCAATGGTTTCTCAATTGTATTTTTTAGAGAGAGAGAGAGAGTTTCTGGTTTGTGGCAAACTCTTCTCATCTCAATGGAATTTTCCTTTGAGTTTTCAATGTTGAAGAAAATGCAAGAAAGGAGTTTCACAAATTGAGCAAGAGGAAAGAAAAGAAAAGAAAAGAAAAGAAAGGAAAAAAGAGGTCTGTTACATCTTGCAGAGAGACTGGATTTCATTGTTGCAACTAGACTGGAAGATGAGCAGGGTTCACAAATGGGGGCAAGAAACCAAGAAGGTTTCAACAAAGAAGTAATGGAAGAATAACTACATTTTGAGCTGGAGGCATCTTTCCTACAAGTTGAGAGAAAGAAAGCAAGAAAGAGAGAAAGGGGAGCAAAGGGTTCGGAACTCATGTGATGGAAGCATTGAAGAAGAAAGGATTGTGTGTCAGATATGTTGGTTTGATGATTGCGATGGATGTTAGATGTGCTGGTTTGATGATCACCATTTTTCAGGGTAACACAAACAGCAGTTCTTTCAGATCAGGGAAATCCCTTGCTCCTTGTTCAGAAGCTCTTTTAAAGGCTCTTTTTTTCTTCTATCTCATAATTGCAGGCAGCTGTGAGTTTTTGGAGGTTCACAAATTGGAGTGACAAAATGTAGTAACATCATCTTGAAGTGCAGCAACAGACCTGGGAACTACAGAAAGCTACAACAACCTCCAAGGTTGAAGAGGAAGAAGGGGATGGACGGCAGGTGGTCAAGAAGCACCAGGGCACTTAGGCCATTACAGAAATTGGAGAGTGTAGAGGAGGAGATAGCAGCTCCAGTATCATCACCACCACTTGCCTTCAAATGTTTGAAAGCAAATTCGGATAATAATGATGATGATGATGATGACGATGATGATGTGGAGACTGAGAACAGGTCTATGCCCTTGCTTCGGGGTGAGAACAAAAGGAAGCGAGCTCCACGAGGAGTTTGGAGGAAAAGCTTGAAGCAAAAGCTGGTTGTAGAGGGTAACAGTGAAATGCAGCTGCATGTGAAACCAATGGCACTGATTGAAGGTGAGATGCTGAATTCCGCCAATGATGATGACCAGGGGGTCTTACTGTACCATAGTCAGACTAGCAAGAGAACAGAAGCTGTTGAAATTGTCAAAGAAAGTGACAATTGTGAGGGTCTGATTCATAACCAGACTGGTGGCTTGACTGTCAACACAAATGACAAATCAAAGACACACCAGGACAGTTCTGTGCTTGGTATGCAGCTTCTGAATTCCAGACAACATGATGTCACCCATGTGATGAGCCTCCACACAACAGAGAAAGAAACTCTTGACTGTGGTACTGATTACCCTTTGAGGTCCTTGGAGATTGTGCTACCCATCAAGAGAGTCAACTCCCCAATCAAGATTTCAAAAAGCATTTTTTGTGGTGCATGCGGGGTGTCACAAACCCACATGAATAAGCCAGAGAAAAAGGATGGAGACAATGTCCCACTGTCAATGTCCCTGGATGTCAGAGCTGAAGAGCACTCATACACTACTGCTGCTGATCTCTCCAGAAGCCCAGATTGTTGTCAACTGAAGACTTTTCTTTCGGTGCTTTTTCCCATATCCTCCAGCCTTTGATCTCCTTACTTGCACTATTGGTTTGTGAATTTGGAGGCTAACATGCCAAGAGGAAGATCATGAAAATGCAGTGGTTAATGTAGGTACTGAAGGAAGTGACGAGGATGGAGGCTGACTCATTTACTAAGCCAGTTAATCCAGTCCAACTTGGCATACCAGTATGAATTTTTTTTGGGTTCCTTGATCTCTTGCATAAACTGGGGGAAAGTGAATAAAGAGCTAAAGAAGAGATCTATCCAGCAGTGAAAAGCCCGCAACTTTCTCCTGAGGAATTTTTTGTGGCCGGCTAATGTGGAATGTAGGACTATTGCAAGCTCATGAAAAACCCAATGGATCTTGGTACAATTCAGCAGAGGTTGGAGAAAGGTGAGGTTTACACCAGGGTGGATCAAGCATTTGCTGATGTTGCACTTGTTTGGCGCAACTGTCGTGAACTCAATAAGGGCAACATCATCAACCATCACTTTCTACAGTGTGTGGAGTCCAACTTTTCCAAACTCTGTGTTGCAGCAGGTCTGCCATACCATTCCCCAGGTCACCATCTTCCACCATTCCTCTTTTAAGTTTCACCTTCTCTCACTCTGCAGTTCTTTGACCAGCAAATGTTGTTGTCAGAACATCTCTTAAGCTTAATTGTACATTGGAGGTGCAGAGGCCAGTGATCAGCTTCCAGGAGCTGCCAAACCCAAAATCCAGGAAGCCAAGAAGCTGGAAGTGAAACAGATTGAACCCAAAAGATCAAGCAGGATTAAGAAGACAAAGATTATTCATTACAATCCTAGAAGCTCACAGAAGGCGAAGATCAAACGCAGTGGTATTACTTCCAATTCAATTCCTATTTCGTCTTCAGAATCTATTCATACTTGACATGAAATTTGTTGTTCTGCAAAGGTCAACTGCTACCTATTCTCATATAACAATGTAGCAGTCATGTATTTGGGTGAGGATGTAAAGTCTAAGGCAGGTTCCAGACCAAATGTGAAGAGGAGTTATATACAAAATCACACATAAGCAATTTAGAATTACAGGGAAATGGGTTATGATGTACAGTGGGGTTGTGTGTGTGGTTGGGTGTTGTCGGATTCTGTGCAGCTCCTGTAGAGCAAGTCATGGCAGAGAGTAAAGCAAGGGAACAAACATCGAGTGCAGAGGCTGTGGACAAAGCAAAGCGGCATCATACTGTCAAGAGTGCAGTTGATGTCTTGGGTTTGGCAGATGATCAGAAGCCAGAGACATCACAGGCTCATTGTAGACAAGAAGATCTAGCTGAGATGGCCAATATAAACAATAAACATGACAAGATACAGTTGTCCAAAGGTACTTCACATTTGTGTTTGTGACAGCATTATCTGCTGTTTCCTTGTCTCTCAGAAAGTGGGAAACACTTTCATAAAATTCCTTGACAACCAATTTGTATACTCTTTTCACAGGGGCGCTGTTTCAAAGGAAGAAGGCTGGAATGTCAGGGGGAAAGAGGCTTCCTAATTATTGCTGCCATGGGAAGGACTGCAATTCACCACACGACAAGACACCCGTCAAGCCCATTGGGTGGGTTACTATCTGACAACTCCATACAGATCCTAGAACATCTTGTTGCATCTAATTGCATTAAGGTAGAAGATTTGTATGAGCTAGATTTTCACAACTGGTTAGTTCCCAATTGAGTCTTGGAGTTAGCTCAATGACCTAGGCCTCTGTAATGGGACATTCATGTGAGCACTTGCAAAGGCAGTGGTTTTTTTGGGTGGGTGTGTATGGGGTGATGTTCACAGGACTTTGCACCATAGACAAGGGTGCTTGTGTGTGGTGTGTGTAGGATTTCGCCGCAAAGTTGCCAAATGGAAGAAGGGATGTAGAGGTGGGGATTTGAATCAAAATGAATCAATTTCAAAGAAGGTACATGTCTTAAGTTGGGCATCCTTTATATTGACTTGTTCATCTTATAAGTTGAATGAGTCTCATGTTTCACCAATGTGATTGAGAATCATGGGTGGTACACACACAAGAAAATGAGATTCTTTTCAGATAAGCAAATAGCATGGTTGGCAGTTGAGGTGTGCAATTCAGAGGTATTTTAACAACTTCATTCTCTGGACAGGTGAAGAAAGATGAAACAAATGGGGTGACCTTCCCTTGGAACATAGATACACAAGAGGAATCTCCATGTGTAGATGACCACATAAGGGACCCTTGTTGTGCCCATCCTTCCTCTGACAACTCGGTATGTGTGCACTTGGAAACTCTGTCAACCCTTGTGACATCAAAAGATAGGACTTAACACTTTTGCATTCATCATCAAACTTGTCCTCTTTGAATTTCTGAAATTGGGTTCTCTTACATTTTCTTACAGTTTCTCTGACTGGGATGCTCTCATACTTCCTAGGTTTGAAGTCCTGCCAGTGGGGATGGATATGTGCAGGGGTATTTTGCTGCTAGTTACCAGCTTCCACCATGTAGGCTCAGTCCTATTGTGCTGGAAATTGGTCGTGTGCTTTTTGATAAAGGCCCTGGTTCCCTCACAATTGGACGTCATTCAATGGGTTATACAGCAGTTCCTGTGGGTAGATTTGGACTCCTGCAAGCCATCTCTGCTGCTGGATCTCAAGCCCTGTACAATCAAGCACAGTTTTAGTAACTCGATGGTGTGAGATGTCTTCAGTAACTTGCACATCATATACAAGCAAACAAACTATCCTGAAGAAATGCCTTGGGAGCCATTCAAAGGTAACATATTTTGCTTTCTCTTTGGAACCTGACATCTACAGATTCTCTAAATGTTTTATGGAACCATGTGTATGCTTGAAATGGGTACATGGGTAGAGGAGATTCCTTGACCCAATGTAATGATTGATCTTCCCGGAGGTATGTTATATGGTAGTTACTGTAGTCCAAATATTGAGCTCATTTGACCAGTCATTGGATCATACATTAATACAAGAAATGCACTCCACAGAGATTTGTAAACATACAAGAAGCAACAACAGCAGGGGTCGGGATACTATTAGTGGGTGTATTCAGTTCATATGATGTTGGGTTACACTAGATGAAAATGCTAGTAGCTACCAATGCCTACAATTCTAGGGAGCACGGCACTGAGCTTTTTTTTGTGACATGAACCCCCCAAGTATGATGCCCTTAACCAACAAAGTGATGATGTGTTGACTACAACGCAACGACATGGTGCCTACATGGTGACGATGTGGTGCATTGTCATGTGGTGCCCATGTAGCAAATGACATGGTATTGATGTGATAGATGAATGGTGCCTATGTTATGTGACACATATGTGGCCATTAACAATGGCACCTATGTGACAAATAGGGGTGTGAATTGGGAACATCACATTCTCATAAGAAAATGTCATGTTCCCACTTTGTGATATGTGTTCCCATGATTAGGGAACATATGTTCCTATTCCCAATTGGGAACACATAAGATTGCATTCCCATGATAATGGAATGTCATGTTCTTACATCAAAACATGACAAATCCAAAGTAAAACATTATGTGCCCGATTGAATGTAAATGTGGATTAAGATTAGGTAAGTAATCATTGAATTGACAAGATCAAGGTTTTTTGTCCAAATTTGTGAAGTAGGTGGGTTGGTGATTATGCACGAAAAAAGTTATCCAAATTGAGCAATAGTTAAGAAAGGGAAATCCAATTTTTTTAATTCTTTAATATGGAGGCTTGTTGGAACCAATGTTCATTAGGAATTTAACAATTTTCATTAGAACTAAACTAGCAATTGTCCAAAAGAAGATGTAGAAGAAAAATTCATGAACCTCATGAAGATTTAACCAAATCTACTTATGAACCAAAACTAAAGCCTTATTATTTTGTTGCATTCCTCTACTTTTGGCTACACATTGGAAACCTACTACAAGGATATGATGATTTCTACTAATTTATTTTATCACTTCTAGCAATTGAAAACCTCTCAAGGGTGCAAACATAATGAAAAGAGCCAAGGCCACGGAGGTTAATGTTTTCCAAGCATTGCATTTGACACATGACATTTTTATGTTGATCAATTTTCTTAATTTCTACATTTATCATACCCAGTTTACATATGTGTGTTGAATATAATTTTTTTAAACTTTATTTTGACTTATAACATTTATATATAATGTATCCATGCTTTAAATAACACAAAAATGAATCATTTTTGTTAAAGACACATTTTCAAAATTCATAATTTCACAGTCAAAAACAAATTTGGAACAAATATGTTCAAATATGATTTTGAATGAATTTTACCAATTTCAAGTGTTTTTTTAAAAATTTATTGTATAATCATCAATGTTAAGATCCTCTTCAACTTTGAGAAAGAATAGTGCACATTTGATAAGGCGAAAGGACATTTGAAAAAATAATTGTCCATAATTGTTTTGAACATGCAAAAGGACTCTTGAAACATCATCAATTTACATCAAGTTTTTAACAAAGAAACTTTATAAGTAATGGAACTTTAAAAGGAAAAAAAATTAACAATTCAATTTATTATGCTCCTCTTGTGATCTTTCAAAAATATAAAATTATAATTTTAAGCATTGTCCACACACCATGTGCCTCTTTTTATTGTGTTTGCATAGTAAAAAAATTTAATTTTCAAATATTTGACGAAATTTCAACATGCATAGAAGGCTAGTTGGAACATATTGTACAAAGGTGACAACATCAAACTTTTGAACCTCATAATGTAGTGACTTGGACCCATGTTTTTTCAATAAACATTTTGTTTCATTTGGACTTCCTTTATTTTTCATTCATCAAATTTTTTAATCCATTAAAAAAAATTTGGATAAAATCCATGATAAACTCGATATAACAATTCTTTAACATTATAATTTCAATTTTTTTTCTTTTAACAATCAAATTCCCATTAGTTGTTTGAATTTTTTTTATTAATACTAGAGTTCCAATCACCCAGAATATGTTATCTTTAAGTTCAATAACTATCAAATTGTTTTCACCAAGTCATAATTTCATATCAAACATTTACATGCCAAAATATCCTTGAAAAAAAACATGGAAACTCATTCCTTGTGTTAATAATATAATCTTTGGGTGCCTTTACATCCATGAGGACTTTTGCATGTCTTCTCAATTCTTATGCAAATTTTTCATGCACCTTTGATGTGTCTAATTGCATGGTGTGTTAATTTGTCACAAACTTTACATACAATGATAAAATCACATCATGCATCGGAGATGGTGGAACATTTTGAAATAATTCATTTGATCAATGTTGTTTCACCTACAAACACATAACTATTAATGTTTTTAAAAAACATCATACCAAGATTTGTTTAAAAATGTGATTTTTCTACATCGCTCATGAATTAACGTTCAATAATGGACTAAACATGATGAAAGTTTAAAATATTAAATTTTTTTTTTATCCATCATTGTAATTTATTCAAATTAATTACAACCTCTTCTAAGTCTTGTAATATCCAAATCTACAAAGGAGGTCCACAAGTAGGCCATCATCAATGTCACGAAAAAGGTTGATAACCAAATATGTGCCTACTTGTGCACAAGAAATCTAAAGTTTGAAAATATTAACACAACATTAATTATTCACCCATCATGTCATGTCTTACAAAATTTGTACCTTGTGCAAAGGTTTACTACATGTGCTCACCTATGGGCACAAAAAGATTTAATATGTGACCACTTGGGGGATTTAAGAATGAGCTTCATTGAACCATTACATCACAAATAGATTTTTTTTCTTTTGACTCTTTTACAATTCTCTAAATGATTTTTAAAGCATCATGTGTTTATGATTATGTTGTTAAATATGACATCCAAACCTTTTACATCAACGAAAAAAATGAATTGTTTCTTTAAACTCTCATTGTGCATGAATTCATGTAATTTTTTAAAACATTCTTATTTGAGTTGAAAACAATCCCATGTTTGTTTGAATACAATTTGAATGCATCACCATGAAAATGCCTCAATAAAATAATGATTAAAAAAAAAGATGCATCCAATAAATGTGAATAAAAAATAAAATAAAAAATAAATATACATATATATATATATCATTACTTGCCACCAAAAGGTGTTTTGAGTCATCCAAATATCCAATGATTTTTGCAACTAAAACATAATATTTATAACTAAATGGTATTTCAAGTATAAGTTAAAAATGACATTTTAGTTGTAAACATCAGTCACTTGTCAACACCACGACAATAACCACTTTAAACCACTTTAGTTGCAAATGATACTTATTATTATAGTTGAAGGTCATTTTCATTTATAATCTTAGAATGAATCAACTTTATCCACCAATGTTGTATAATGCCATCAACTTTCTAGTTATAAATTTGATTATGTTGCAACTAAATTAAGCAAAGGGTTCAACCCTAATTCAATGATACATGGTGCATCCACATGCATAAGCCTAGCCACATAGCACCTAGGTTAAATCACTTAATCATAAGGCTACAACATGCCACATGATATTTAAATGTAATCCATTCACCTTATGTTATGCCACTTAGACAAAGGTCAGTTAAGCTTGGCCTAGACATAGGCCACCTAGATTAGGCTATGTAACACCTAGGTTAGGCTAGGATTTAATAACCTATTTGGGCCTTGAGCTAAGCATAGACCTAGGCCATGTGGCACCTATGTTATGCCTACACCTTGGCCGCATGATAAGTCTAGGTTAGGCCTAAATTTAGGCTATGTTTAAACCTAATCCACATGGCACTTAGAATAGGCCTAGACCTAAGCCACATGGCACCTAGTTAGGAAAATGTTATTTCATTTTGGGTTGAACCTTTTTGATTGGGTCACCTGAAACGACAATTTTATTTTCATGTTTTTTGTGTTTCTCCAACATTTATAATGCACATCCTTATATAATTTCAAAACTTGAAATGAAAAATAAATAATATGATAAACATTTTGAAAAGTATAACTTAATTACAACCTAGTTGTAGCTTACTCACAACTACTACCTACTATTTATTAACAATTATCCAACTACTTAGTTAATTTCATGTACTACCTATTAACCTAATTTACTACCTACTAGTTAACATACCCTACTAACAAACATAACCTACGTGGCATTTAGGTTAGGCCCAAGGCTAGTTAAGGTGACACCTAGGCTTGAACCACCTAAGACACGTGACACCTATGTTTAAACTACACGACACTTAAGCCTACGCCTAAAGCTAAGCAAGGTCATTTTAAATTGTTCACCAAATTAGTAGGCAACTTGATTTACATAAATTGTTCACAATTAATTTATTCAAATCCTAAAAAGTTTGCAATTGCATCATAATTGAAGATATGTAGTTGAATTTTTTTGATTAAAAAATAGACATTTTCTCCTAATGAAAGTCATGCTAATCTTTCCAAAATCATTTCAAGGTTGTTTCCCGTGCAAGCATAATGTTTTTTTTATTTCTTCGAAAAACTTAGGTCCATTGTCAAAGTATATTATTAACAATATTTTTTTGTTAAAATCAAGCATTTCACATTCTTAATTACTTGAAATGCACGTGCAACATTATGATTGCAAATTTTAAAAATAAAACAAAATTTTAACAGAAGACTTGCACCTTCTTCCATAGTCATTTTTCCAAGATCTATTGCATGGCTTTGTATTATTTATTTTGTCAGGCTTCATGCCTTTTAGAGTCTTCCATTTGTTCATTTGAAGTTTTCTATTCTCAATAGTCGAACATATTTTATGCACCTTGTAAGAAGATGATTAAAATGAAAATGCACAACACTATTTTTTGTGAATATAATATGTGCAATCGAAAAGGCTTAAATTTTTAAAAATACATGAATTACATCCAATACTAGTGAAGTTAAATTAAAAAAAAGATTATAATTTTAATATGTTTATGTCATCACATAATGATGTAACAAGGGCATTGTTTTCCTTCCCATTATTGAGGATTATGGATGCAAGTTTGACATGAAAGTTTGCATGACCAAATTCCTCATTTTATTAATTTTCATACCACACTTTGAATCAATGATTCCCATGCAAAGTGAATAACATTTTGTTTGAAATTGAAATAAAGTTATGATCATTGAAATAGTTTTCAAATCAATCAATTTTTTTTTCTTCAAATTTGATCCCACATTGATTTAATACTATCATCAATATCTTTGGTATCTTGATATGCATGCTCAAGAAAAATGTTTTTTTAAAAAAAATTTCCCTAAAAATTTTCCCCCATAGCATGATCCCAATAGATGGTAGAAGTGCAACATCATCATCTAAATGCCAACCTAATTCCTACTCCAAAATAGGTGACTAAAGTCATTCCTAGAAGCATTTTGTAAAACACCAATGGAACCATGAAAGTTTTAGTACTTTAAAAAAATAAATTTTTAATTAAAAAATTTAAATTATATTGTAAATTAAAAATTAAAAATAAATTATATTAATTTATTATAAATTTAATTAATTTATTTTTAAAAAACAAAAAAACTAGGGTTTCCAAAACAACACTATCCTACTTGACCATGAAGACCCTTAAAGGGGTTCCTTAACCTAGACCTAAAGCCTATTTGAGGGAAACCTACCAGTCACCACCATCTATAGGTACCTTACCAGTGAACCCCATCTCCTACCTACCAGTCACCCCATCTCCTACCTACCTGTTAACCCTCGTCTCCTACCTACCAGTTACCCCATCTCCTACCTACCTATAGCGCTCGTCGTGGAAGGAAGGAAGGAAGGAAGGGAGAGAGCAGGCGGCAACACAAAACGAGCACGAAGAAGACGAAGAGTTTGGCAACGATCTTCTCGCTATCGCACATCAATGCCAGCTTCCGTCTTCATCATGGTAGTAGACCCGGACAGCTTCTCCTTTTATGAACCTCTTTTAAAATAAAAAAAAGTTGACTACTGCTTTTTTCTCATTTCTTGCTGCTGCTGCTGCTTCTCCTCCAGGCACTCCCAACCCCATTCCCCCTCCCCCCTCCTGTCTTTTTTTTTTGTCCTGTTTCTTTTGTCTCGTCTCGCTTCTGTTTCGGGCTCCATTTGTTCTCCTATGCAATTTGTGCATCATTTTTATTTTATTTGCACTGTTTGCATGATCACGTGACCAACGCCGACTTGACTGCAAATAAATAGTAGGCGGTAGTTTTGGTGTAAAATTTCATGATCTATTCCTAACTCGATAGTTGGATTGTTGCGGTGTGGTTGTTTTGCACGCATTTCAAATGGTCAGAAGCAATTTGTTTTCCTTTTTTGCTGTGCCAGTTTTTCGGTGTGCCAAAGGGTTTGTGTGTGAAAGGACACTACTGAAGCAAATTCTGGGAGGAAAAGAAAAAAAAGTGTTCCTCCCAAGGTTTAGGGTTTCAAGCTCCGTTTGTTCTTTAGTATCATTACCGGGTTGCTGGAGGTGAGATTGTTGTTGCAAACACTCTCTCGTTTCCAAACGTGCAGGTGTAGATGCTTATCAGAGTGATGGAGTGATATGCTTAAAGGAATTGTTCAGTGTGCAGGAACCCCCCAACCCATTTCCTCTATGTAGGCTTCTCTATGCCTTATGCTTAGATGCTTGCTTGCAAAGGGGGGCAAGCTTAAATGAAAATCAAGCTACCACCCTCACAAGCTTCTTGCAGCTGGAATGAGGATACTCTTGGTTTTTTCTATTGTAAAACTCTTTTGAGTGCTTGGCGACAGCATGATCAAGGTCTTCCTGTTGCTTCTGGAAATGCTACAGAAACGCTTGACATAAATTTCTCTCTAGTTTTTTGGCTGGAATTTTCGGCAGATCCTCATATCTACATCTGGAGGTGTTGATGGAAATGCAACATAAACTGATGGTGGATATGCTTATTAGAGTAAAGGGTGGGCATGAGAGGGTTTGTATTAAAATGGGGGCGATATCCAAATTTTCCTGTGGACAGGTCCTTTGATTCAGCCATCCCACAACAGCTGAGACAAAGAAGAAGCATAAGCACTTTGGTGGAGAGAGTGATATCATGAGCAACGTGTTGGGCTGTAGGTCAACAATGGCAGCCATGGGGGGGAGAGTAGCTGCGTTGGGAAGCCGGGGATTACTTCAATGGCAGCGTCAATGCTCAGTTGCTGCGGTGGGAGCTATGGGCTCTATTCTACAATTGGCAATTCAAAGGAGGCTACCTAATCTGCAGTGGCCAAAAGAGGCACCTTATTTTTCAAGGCTGTTGCAGGAGAGCCATCAATGTCTTTCCATCTTTCCATTGCAATGTGCATTACAAGATGCGTCCCTGCCATCCACGAAATTGTTGCTCTTTAACTCCAATGGTACCTTTGTGCAAAGCCATTTTAGCACCAAAGACTGTTGTGGATGATGTACACTTATTCCTTTCAATGCTTGTGGTGCTCATCAGATACATGACTAATGGGCTTATTTGGTTTCAAATCAAGAGCTTGGTGGAAGATTCTCCAGTAATAGTTCATGTGCATTGAGGTTGGTTTGTGGGCTTGAGTTTGGTGTGTCCTGCAGAGCTTGGAAAAGGCAGTATCATGTTCAGGTTTTGTCACAGATGATGAAAAGGCAGTTTAATGGGGCAATTAAGTGACAAAGAGGTTGAGGGAATGAGAACTTGGCAGACGTACCTGAAAGAACAGGAGCTGGATTCCAGTGTCAACGGAGTTTTCTAGAGCTGGAAAAGCCACCAGGAACTTGGCTCAATCAGAGACTGTAGATTTACTGATAGAGTTGGTGGGGCGGGGAAGGAACAAGCAATGAGATTCTTGGCATATCTAGGAAAGAATATCAGACTACATTAGGGGAGCCTGACATTGCACCTGATTGATGGAGCTGTTACTGATCCAACAATCCTATGTGCTGTTGCCCCTGATGCAGACCACCTTGCCGAAGAAGTAAACGACAAGGAGAATGTCTTGCAGGTGGAACTTCTTGTTCCCCCAGAAAGTCCTAGGAGATGAAAGGTGCTTCTTGGAAACTAGTGTTTTGTTGGGGTCTTTGTTTTCTGTATGCAAGTTCATAAGCCATGTGATCAGTCCTTGTAACAGCAGTTGCAGTTAAGGCTAGTGGCTGGACATGTGGTATTAAGCCTACTTGTTCACAATTTACTGTACCGTGATTTTCTGACATTGCCAACTTATGGATATTAGGATTCTCTGTGCCTGATTACAACATGTCTGGACTCCTAATGCAGAAGGCAGCTGATAGCAATGGTGCAGCAACTCCATCTTCTCCAACAGGTGGTGACAACTCAGGTTTTTCTGAATTTGGGTTAGGACTTTGACCATCCTACTTATAATGCATTCTCTCATTGTGTGATCATTCCATCATAATGCAGATAAGTAGGATCTGTCAGCTCCTTACTTGAGAGTAACCATGGTGCTGGGATTTTAACAAGTCTTATGTGTGGATGTCATATTGATGGAAGCCTAAGACATTGAACCCCACCTTACACACTGACCGGAGTTGCAGGATGCAAGAAGGAAACCAAGACAATGTTTCTCTGAACTCTGCAGCTGCAATGATTCCTCACCCTGACAAGGTATGGGTAGATGGTTGGGTCATCTGGCTTATAGAATGTTAGAGAACAGGGCATTTGTAAGACAATTGGAGTGAAGATCGAAGAGTAGCAGTTGCTACTGATTCCCCCATCATGATATTCCCTTTCCTGATTCCCTCATCATGATATTCTTTTGCTGACTTGAGGCATATTACACAGGCTCAAACTGGAGGGGAAGATGCTTTCTTCATCGAGGGGATGCACTGGGTGGGTGTTGCTGATGGTGTGGGTGGATGGGCTCTGAGTGGTATGAGTTTTTTTTCTCCCCTGTTCCAGTTGTGATGTAAATTTAGCATTGAGAGCTGCAATCATTGACCAAGTGTGTTAAGCTTCTCCTTCTTGTTCATTCTCTTTTCATTCCATGTTCTGGTCTCATGCTTGTCAAATGTGCATCTAAGCTCTTTGCTTTTACTTTGAACCCTGTTGAGGAGCAGTCATAGTGGAGGGCCCTGCCAGTTGTTTGACATAGCTCAAGAATATTGGGTAAACAAGCAGTATACTTATGCTTGCCAGCATCAGAACCTGTGCACAGTCTGCACAATTAATAATAAGACCTATCCACATTATTATCCACTGATATGTCCAGTCTTTGGGAGGAGGGCAGAGGGTTAGAGCAGCAAGGAGGAAGTGTCAATGGTTCAATTCTTACCTGCTGTGGGTGGTGGTGGCAAGGATGGCAGGAGTGAATGCAGGGCACTATGCACGGGAACTCATGTGGAACTGTGCAGAATTTGCACGGAAAGGGGAAGATAACTTTGATCCAAAGTCAGTTCTTGTGAAGGCTGCTGGACAAACCAAGGCTAAAGGCACAGCAGCTGCTGTAATAGCATCTGTTTATGATCAGGTTGTTATCTTTTTTGGTGGTGAAAGTGGCACACAGGAAAATTCAGTGATTAGGATGTTACAGAGGTGTGAAGAGGGAAAGAGCAGAGTGTTCATCTTTTTATTCATTGGGTTGTATGTCCACAGGAAACTCTTTTCTAAAGCGTCAAGGACCTTGGCCTGAGCTTTTGTTCACCACATCAGCAAGTCTGGGGCTGAACTTAAGCCCTAGTTTTGCTGGCATGTGAATTCCTGCTTGTGAATAGTTTTCTATCCATAAAGCCTGTTAAAGCCATTTGTATGAAGGTAAGGCCCAATGACAGATTGAGCCTCCCATAATGGTCCTCAACCCAAAGTCTCCTCTTCTCCATTCAAACTGGTTTTTGGATTGATGGGCACATCAAGCATAATCTGATTAGTATAGTGTATGTTGATGATGGAACCCTAGTCTTGTACGATAATTTACTAGTTAAGAAGATTCTCTGGGTGGAAATGAAACCTTAGAAAATGTCAAGGGTTCTGCACACAGGATGGTGTGCATCTCTGGTCCATGATTCCTGACAATGAAAGTGCATGGACACATGTACTAATGAGGCACTCTTGTGGCGCAGACTCTTCGAGTAGCCAACATTGGAGATAGTGGCTTTGTTGTTGTGAGAGATTCGGCAATTGTTGCAAGGTCAAAACCAATGGTTCGAGGGTTCAATTTTCCGTATCAGATTGGCACTCATGGGGATGACCCAGCCCTTGCAGAGGTAAGAAATGCTGTTTGTCAGAATGCAACCTAAAGTCAGAATGCCATGTTGAGTGAGGTTGCTAGAAAAGTGGGTGCCTGCATGCAGTTGCTTGACTTTATAAGGGAGAAGAAGTGCTAATGGAAATGCTATTTGCCCTGCATTTGTTGTCTTCTTTGTGCTGCCTTGACTTTCCTTCCCATATCCATAAATTCCATGCCTACTGACATTTCCCACAAATGCACTGTGTGCACTGTGTGCAGGTTTATGAGTTTCAAGTGACCAGAAATGATGTCTTGGTTTTAGGCTCTGATGGAATTTTCGATAATCTCTTTGATGGACAAATTGTTGCAGTTGTAACTGCTGTTCAAAAGGCTGGAGGTGGACCAGAGGTAGTAATTACCATAGTCTTATTTCAGCTCCCAGTTTTTTCTGTCATGATTTGCTTTTCCAACTGCCAGTGTCAGGTTCATGGACATCAAACTTTCTACAGCTCTTGCTTTCCTCTGAAAATTTACCATCAGTTTCAGAAAAACTTGTGTGAAATCAAATCAAGAGTTCTCCAGTTTTGTTGTTGGCTAGCAATTGTATGCATTCATTTTGATTCATTGAACTCTCTCTCACTGAGGGGAGTAGAGCTGCACTAAAAGTATGGTGTCACTAGTTTTGGTTGCATTGGTACTGGCAGGTGGTAGCAAAAGAGCTAGTGAAGCTTGCTCAAAAGGTGGGAGTCAGAACACAGGGCTTAAGCCCATTTGCTGTAGCAGCACATGGAGCTGGGTATACTACCTACTTTGGCGGAAAGCTTGATGATACCACAGCAGTGGTGGGATTTTTGATCTGAGCCTCCAACATCTGCAAATGCAAAACTTGAAGAAGTGAAGCGATCAGTAAATCACTTCTACCCTCAAAATTCTGAAGGGCTGTTATGAGGGCGAAAAATTCCTGTATTTCTAGGGACCCTGTACTTCTGTGCTTGACCTGTGAAGGCTTGGTAGGTGCTGCATATTGCTAGCTTCATCTACTGGCATCACTTCTGTAATCTAGAATTAATGGATGCTTCTGCTTAGCTGCAAAGGTCTCAACAGGGTTTCATGATGTGAGAAAGGGATCAAGGTCTACGAATTCGTTTTTTGTGATGACAATTCTCAGCAACAGGGGGTTGTGGGCATCTCCAGATAGATTCTGATTACTTAGGCTTCTCATTCATTTCAAGTTTTGTACATGGAACATTCTGGATGCAGTGGTTCTGGTACGGTCTGGATGTACCAGGATCACTGCATCCAGAATATCAATGAGTTAATTATTAAATATTTTAAGCAGTTTGAAGAGTTCTTTCTTGTATAAGCCACACATCTTGCCATTGATTTACTATTTTTTTGTTGTTTAGGTTGTTCCAAACTGGCATTTAGCTGAGTCTTTGCTGAGAGCTGAGAGCAAAGAGGTAAAATACTACCATACTTCTGGGTTGGAACCATGTTTTTTGTCAATCCATGATTGTAATAGCAAATAGCACATAATCAAGTCCCCAAAAACTTATTGGGTGATTCTCTATTCAATTGTAGATGTTACTTATAGAATTTGATGGCAATTAGCTGCATTTCTATTTCTTGCAATGTGCCCAACACCATTGAAAGAAGCAAAGTCACAGAAATATTATGAAGTTTGATATGAGATTGGGTGAACATTAAATTTGTAAATTAATTTGCTTCTATGGCACCTGAAGCAAATTAATCTCGACCAAGCAAGTCTTTGATCAAACTTCTTTAGTACTGCAGGTGCTTTAGAAAGAAAAGTTTGATCGGGATTGTAGTGCTTGAAGCAAATCTTGAGGCAAGAAACCCTCTAGTTGCTACTAGCATAATAGTGTTGTGTGGTTCTTTGAATTTATGGCACATGTTTTGTGTCTACCTATTGAATGTCAAACTATCATTTGCACCGATGTTTGATAAACAACAATTGTGGTGGATTAGAGACACAAAATAAGTATATTCGTGTCCATATATTGTATTTCAATGTTGCATGATGCAACACAATGGACATGAATGAAACCCAATCTTCTTTAAATAGACCAATGTCTATATCACACTTCTATGGACTCCATTCTTATAGGTTGGCTCCATTGTACCCTAAACTCTAAACCCTAAACCATAAAGATGATCTTTCATGTCAATAATTTTGGTGCCAAAGAGTTTGATTTTGAACCAAGAGAGGAATTGAACATATTTGGAAGAACAAAATCACAACCATTAGGACTTAGAACGAGTGTTGGCCGGTTATTACTTTTTAAAAATAACCACGGGTTAGGCTATTTAAATTATTATTTTTTGAGACCACACACACATTATCAATATAACTATTTAAAAAAATGGTTTCCATGTCGGTTATCAATTTTTTTGGGTAATAACCATGGGTTATGCATAAGCTTAGGTTATCAAATGATTGGTTGAGAATTGCATGTTATTTTGCTAGTTATTAAGTGGTTATACTTTTTTCTAAAAATTTAAAATAAATTTATAGTATTTCAAAGATTGATAACCTACCTGGATGAGAATTGGATCATCCAAGTAGGTTAGGAAAAGACCTATTATTATTATTATTATTATTATTATTGCCTTTTGATGGAAGCTCAAGTAAACAAAATAAAAATTCAGAGGTGACATTTTTATTTTTTGAAAGCTAAAAACGCCTTCAACCTTTTTTTTTCTTTTAAATGCCATTTTTGAGATTTTATTTTTCTTTTTTCTTTTTTCTTGAAGTTTCCATTTCATCCATTATCTTTTATAATCTTTCAACATTGGAAACTTCAAGAGAAAAAAGAAAAAAATATATTTTAAAATAATCTTAGTTCAGATAAAAAGTCTCTGAACTAAAATTGCATATTTATGAAATTCGACACTCTCGGTGGGACTCGAACCCACAATCCCCTGATTAGAAGTCAGATGCCTTATCCATTAGGCCACGAGAGCCAGAGCATTAACATCTTCGATAATTTAATATATAAATTTAATTCTTTGATAATTTATATATAAATTGATCTTTTTGGGCAAGTTTTCTATTGTATGGATTACGCTTGACTTTGTTGTCGTCTGGAATCGTGGAGTGTCGGGGTGGGGTATGGCCATTTGCGTGCTTTGAGGAGCTCCAGATTCGCCAGAAAAAGGCAAAACCCTTTTTTTATTAATTTGGCTTCTAAATATGGCTGCTACAGTCAGTACGTATATTCCATGTAGCTGCTGCGCCCTTTTTTCTTTTTTTTTTCCCTCTGTTCAGGAATTGACTTAGGCTTATTATAAAAAGCCCATTTTGCTTGGCGCTCTGGGAACTTGCAATTAACTACTTATTGGGTACGTAGTACGTACCCAAGTTGTGCAAAGCCGTTTTTCTAGCTTTCTCGTGCTTGTTCCCCAAGTTCTCTTCGAGTTCCCTAATCTCCTCCCTCAGTTGCCATCTCCTTACTTTTCCTCCGTCAGTGTAGTGTGTGTGTGTGTGTGTGTGTGTGTTCGGAGGTGATGTTGCTGCGCGAAGGGCGCACGGGCGAGCGGGCGGGCGCGCGCGCGGGCGGCTGGAGCGGAGTTGGAGATCTTTGTAGCCATTTTTCTCTTTATTTTTGTGCGGCATTTTACTGCCTACGACTTTGAGTGTGCTCCAAGGAAGCAAGTTCTCCTTCCTTCTTCCATCTTGCTTGCCCGTAAGTCGCTTTCAAATCCGTCTCTGTGTTTTTGTAGTTCCTTTTCTGTTTGACAAGAATAAGTTGTTTGCTGTTGTTGCTGTTCATTGCTGCCAGAGAGTCCTATTCTGTTCGTGGACCAGAAGACGTTCACGAGAACATTGAAAGTTCGATCTGGCAAATTCTGCTCCACGGCACACGTCTCGTCGCATTTTCTTGCCGATTTGACATATTATTATCTTCTTGTATGCTCCCTGCGTATTTTGGGGTAAATCTCCACAGAAGCTTTCAAATCGTGTCTTCTGTTCCGCGAGGAACAACTGCTAGACGTCTACAATCTTTCGCAAGGAAGAATCCATTGTCCCTCCCGTCCCCTTTCTGTATCCGTTTCGTCTCAGTCTTCTTCCATCCTAAACTGCATGTTTGCAAGCAAGATTTATGATGTCTCCAATGACCGCATGCAAGAACTCGTATTCAACAATCCGTTGGTTTGACAAAATTCTCATGCCGGTTTTGTAAAATAGAAGCTCCACAATCATCCTCTGGGACAGAATTTTTTGGGCATACCTCCTTGCTTGCCCTCTGCAAAAACTTCATTCCATTGCTTTGAAGTGGAGCCGAATGACATGTCTGCCAATTTTACGTGTTGCCTAGATGCTTTTGTTGAAAATCTGCCGAGCCCTTTTCTGATAAACTACTCTGCAATAGCAAATCTCTTATTTTAACCACTCTGCAATCCTTTTTCATGTAGAAACAGTTTGCGCAATCCATGCCTGAAAAATATGAATGGCTGAGCAATGTATAGCTCCTTAAAGGTTTTGCATCTTTCTCTTGATGGATGGTCTCATCTGTTGCCGTTTCTGAAGGGTTTCTGGTCATGGGGGATTTGGATTGCTGGGTCTGATTACACATGCATGATTGTTTCCTACACAAATATTTCATTTTCTTAATCTTTTTTTTTTCTTATCCTTGTTTTCAAGCTGAGTTGCTAGAATCTTCTATGCTTTGTAACTAGGTTGAGTATGTGGTCCAGTACAAGATATTTTGGTTTCTGTTCTGAGCCCTTCATTTCCTGGTGATGGGCTGATTGTGACTCAATTCCGAATGATGCATGTAAAACCTCTTGCTTTTATTCTATTGAAGATTGTTGTCAACTTAGTGCACCAGGAACTTTGACTCTCCATTTAAACTTGGCATTGATTGCAGGAACGATTTGCAAGATGGAGCAGCGGGAGCTTGAGGTAACAATCATATCAGCACAAGATCTAAAGAATGTGAGTACGTTTGGGAAGATGACCCCATATGCAGTTGCCTGGGTTTACTCCAATATGAAAGTCTCCACACCAATTGACCCCAAGGGTAGTGTGAATCCTACTTGGAATGCACCGCTCAAACTGATTGTTGAACAGCGGATTCTAGAGCAGCCAAATGCAACACTCAATGTAGACATTTACAGCTATGGATCTTTCTCCAACAAGCGTGTGGGGTCCTGCTCAGTGCCTCTTTCTCACTTGAAAGAAAAGGACAGCAAAGGAGCTGATACACAAAAGTCCATGTCTTTTCTGGTATGTATCTGCTGATCTGTCTTTAGTAACAGGTATAGGTGTGCTGACCTTCAATGTTCCATTTACCCAAAAACAGGTCAAGTTTCCCAAATTGCCATAGTTTTGTACAAGTAGAACCACTGTGTGAAAGTACTGTGCTTTACAGAGCTCTAAATGAGAGTATAGATTCTGAAGGTTCCAGAGTTCATGAATGACAGTCCCACTCCAATTGAAGCTGCACAAAGTCAGAACCACATTACTGAGGTCCTTGGTGATGAGTGTCTCCTTTCTTTATTTCCAAGTTCTATTTCAGATTTTGAATTGCATATATTCTTCAGACTTGAGTCCAGTCTTAGAATTCCTAAGGTTGCAATTTGGGTCAGAGTAGATGCTCCAGGGTTCCTGGTGTAGAGTGATCACATGAGGTAACTGGCCATTTCTTGGGCTTCTTCCCTTCAAGGAACTATTCATATGTGATGCTCTTAATTGAGTCAATGAATTAAATTTAGCATTGACCCATACACAATTGGTATTTTCCTGTCATGTTGTGACAATTCAGAATCTCCTGCAGAGCAGTCTTTGTCTTCCCAAAGGGTCTCGGGATGTTTAATCTTTAGTAAAACATGTCTTTACAGGTTCGCAGACCCTCAGGACGCACTCAAGGGATGTTGAACCTTTCCCTAAAGCTGGGAGATGTATATCAACCTTCTGGAATGCCAGGACCATCCTCATCTGTGGCCCAGACTGTGGAACCAAACAATAATAAGCCCATTATGGCCTATCCTGCAGGCTATCCAAATGGTTATAATCAAGCAGGAGGGAGTCAGTATCCACAGTACCCTCCACAGTACCCTCCCCAATACCCACAATCTTATCCACCTGCAATGGGGCCACCAGCTCCATACTACCCACCTGCAGGTCCATATGCTGTTCCTCCCCCTCCTCCCCGGAGGACTGGACTGTTTGGTGGTGGCTTTGGACCAGGTTTGCTCGGTGGAGCTCTGGGGGGGTTGCTACTTGGAGAAGCACTTGGTGGTGGTGGATTTGGAGGTGGTGGTGGATTTGGAGGCGGTGGCTGTGGAGGAGGTGGCTGTGGAGGAGGTGGCTGTGGTGGTGGTTGTGGTGGCTAACAATTCAGCCAAGGAAGGCTAAGCTGAGGTTCACAACAGAATTAGTACTTTCTGTATTTCTTGAGTGCATATGATCTGGAGAATCAGAATGTTTGCAAGGGGTTTGATGCAGGATGCTGTGAGTATAGTACAAAACTAAAGGCATGCATACAGACAAGCATTCTGTCTACTAGTTCAGTTTCATTTCAGTAGTGGGAGGAAAACTACTCCTGTCCTTCAATCTTCAAAACAAGAATGAGCAAGCAATGTTATATTCTATAATGTTATTGCTGTTCTACACCAAGCCTGAACAAGCTAAAAATCTATAAGCTAAATTAAGTTGTAGTGGAGGTTCCTGTATGAGTGGGTTCTCCTGAGGGAGGACCACCTGAGGGCATGTGCCTCAGGAGAAAGGACCATCTGAGGGCATGAGCCTCAGGAGAACCCCCCAGTACAGGAACCTCCATGCATGTAAACAACTTTCTTTTTACAGGAATGTGGGAATATATAAAAATAGGAGGATCTACCCTGGCATAACACCCTAGGGTTCTTCTACTGGGGGAGATCCCTCAAAGTACACGGAGAAATAAAAAGACAGTTGTTTATGATTCTGCAAAACCAAGATTACAATGACCAGCTTTATTCCAAGAGCCAAGACTGAGGACAAACTTTCCTGAGCTTTTGTTCCACATGACCAAGAGTGGACTTGGCACCTAACTATGCCCTATTTTTTTCACCAAAATAGGACATTATAATTTGCTGAATGAAGATGATGACAAGGTGTCACAACGCTGCCAGCCGTATCATCTCATTGTACTCTTCCGGGACAAAGGAGTCAACTTTATAGCAGCACACTTGGCTGTCATGGCGCCTTAGCTTTGGCCTTCTTACCATGGGTGACAGCATGTCCGATGACAAATGTTTAATGCCTATCAATGTAGGTAGAGCTGCCACAAGCAAACACATCAAGCAGTTTGGGGTTGTCACACACACTTAAATCTCAGCTTTGTAGTGAAACACCAATTCATAAAAACTCTGTTGATTTTGTCCGTCCTGTCATTAGATTCACATAGAGCTTGAGCAAAGGATTTAGGGAATAAAACTTACAAGCATGAACACGACCATACAGCATCCTCTCGCCCTTCCACCATTCCAGAGGCTTTGACTTGATGCGTGTACTGACCCGCTTCCCACCCTGCCATCTTGTCCCTGCCTCTGCACAATTTAATCAAATTGTAAGGGGGACTCCAGTTTCCCAAATCAAAGCATGCACTATCATGATTGTCAGTGGTACATGGTGATTGCACAAAGGATTCATTCTTGTATACCTATATAAGTTTGGAAAAGAATATAAGAGACTGTGAATTTTACCCAAAGGATTGATGTACTGTTTTTTTCTGTCATACAGTCTTCTCCGCTGTTTTTGTTGCTTTGTACAGGTGACTCCACTGTTACTGGGAGCTGGTTCGAACACAACATCTCCACACAAGTTTGGGTCTACCTGGACAACCAAGATGTGAGTACAAAGACAATGCTTGTCAGAAAGATGACTCGCAAAATGATCTCTTGCTTCCAACACATTTGATGACTTTGGTAGGTTTTAAGATCAAGAGGCAAATGCTACCTGATCATGTTCCTGGCTGCTGTGCTGAGCTTCTCCATGCTGGTCAAAGGGCATATCAACAGTAGCAACATCCTTCTCATTTTCAACTGTTCAGCACCCAGTTATCAGAAATTCAATTGCAACTTTCTACAGCATGTGATCTTAATATAATAAACAATATCAAACTAAGAGTGCCAAATCTAAGTGGTTACAAAACCCAACACAAAAGCAAGCTTGATCAACAGTTTGAGAAGAGTGAGAAAAGACAAGATACCTTCAAGAACAGCAGGGATCTGGATTGACGGATGGGTCTCCTTGTCAGAAGCCTGTGACTGTAAAACCAAGACACAATACAAGTTAGCAGCACTAGAAGCAAGAATCTTGATATCAATGATTTGGAATTGGGAAGAGGAAAGGGCATCCTCCTGAAAGTTCACATATTTCTCATCTGCAAGCCAATCATCAGGAGTCAATACCTGTACACTTGTTTTCAGCATGTTCAGTTCACAAAGAGTCACATTGGGTGCTTGCTCAGATGATTGAGAAGCTGAAACCTGGGCCCTGCCACCTGCCCTTCCATAAAAGTGTCAGGTTAATCCAAGCCCAATTTGATGGAAGGGGGGGTAGTACAAGCAAAAATGAGTCACATCCAGAAATTATCCTGGTTCATTTTGGTTACAGTTGGGTACAATTTGTAAATCATCCAACAAAGTGGGACCGTGTAGGAGACTAAGGGGAACACTTACCATCCTTGTCATCCTCTGCCTTACTATCATCAGACAATTGGAACTCAGAAGTCCACGCAATTCCCTGCAAACAGTAAACTAAAAAAGTATGAAGAGTTCTCGCCATGTGTGTCCAATTCATGACTGAGCAAATATTTCTTATGCCTTTTTGAGTCCATGCACTACTTCATCATATAAGACCAATCGTCACAACAAAAGATTTCAGAAAAAGAGGTTCAGAAGGTAAAAAACAGGCTTAGTAGAGATTAACAAGAATTCTGAACATATGGAGCTACCTGCTCTGTATGGACAAATTGTTCACTGTGCTC